>PJTY01000197.1_pt1 | contig 41344 bp, 28 predicted proteins | sample 1512121 | NCBI WGS metagenome assembly PJTY01 (sample SAMN08177680, study PRJNA422409) | Soil metagenome, whole genome shotgun sequencing project. | isolation source: Soil enriched (2) on filter paper: alkali lignin treatment | place: USA: Madison | collected 2015-01-15 | reverse complement strand
TGCTGGCGACCTTGGGGTGTTCGCTTCAGCTTGCACAGCCGGGTGAAGGGAAGAGCGCATGAGCTTGCCGGTGCAGGGCCGGCTGATCGTCTGTGGAACAGCAGGATCGCGGGTCAACTCACGATCGATCGAGGCGGGGCACTTCGCCTATGCGCCAGAATGGCTGGCGGACGCGGCCGCACCGCCGCTCTCGCAGGCGCTGGGCGGAGATGTAGCGGGGGCGATGGCCTTCCTCCCGGAAGACGAGGAGCCGCCCAAGCTCGATCTCTCCCGTTCGGCGCAGGTGCTGGATGATCGGCCGTGATAAATTTTTCCAGGCGTGGAACATTGGGGGGCTTTGGAACATCTACAGCTGTCATGACTCCTTTACCCTCATGGAGGAGCCTTGGCGTGCGATTTACCTGATCGGACCCCGCGTTTCTCTCCAGTGAAACGCGGGGTTACTTTTGTCGCGTCGAGAAGGCGAGACCGACAGCATCAGGTAAGTGAGGCGGAATTTGACTTCAGGTGCGGTGACAGGGCGTTACATGGCGATGGACTTTGCGGCACTGCACCGGCGGCAGTGTTCGTTCAGCGATCATATCGCTGAACCTGGTGGTGAGCACCGATGCAAAAAGGCTTGCTCAACATCTCTACCCAGTACGAGCGCCGGCCGGCCAGACCAAGGGCAGTTGACGATTTGCGCGTGACAGCGGCTGGGATTGCAGCTGATAAGCGCCGGCCCGATCTGGCTTCAGTGCCAGCGTCAGGCGACCGTCTGGCTGATTGAACCGCGCGGTAATGGGCTACGAGGGGATGAGATGCGCTGGAGCTTTGGGTCCCACCACCTTTTGCGCGAGTAATGCGCGCGCAAGCAGGGTTTCCTGCGCGCCGCCGCCTGGCGGTGTGTCATACTTGTCACACGATCGCCGCTAAAGCTGCTTTCCGGGAAGGTTTCCGGAAACCTTACTTTTCCCGGGAAGGTTTGCGTTCCGACGGGTGCAGACAAATCTGCCCCACGACCGATGAAGAAAAGGAACGTTACATGAAGTCCACGATGCTCACTCTCGCGATGCTGGCCGCAGCCACCGGCCTTTCGGCACAGCCCGCGTTTGCACAGGACTCCGCCAGCGCTGAGGTAGCGCCTAACGGTACTTCGTTTCGCGGTATCCGCGTCGAAGGAAATATCGGCGGCGACCGTTTCCAGTCCGAAGGCAACCACAACAACAAGTTCGGTTTCGGCGGCACAGTCGGTTTCGACGGTACCATCGGTGAACGTTTCGTGATCGGTGCCGAGGGCAGCTTCTGGAAGCCCGGCAGCGGCAATGAGAATTCGACCGATCTCGGCGGCGGCTACACCATGGATCACAAGGCGTTCGAGGAGTGGGGCGCAGCGGTGCGCGCCGGCTACCTCGTCAGTCCGCAGTTCCTCGTATTCGGCAAGGCCGGTTACGTGAACGGGGAGCAGCGCAAGCGCCTTGTCGGCCCGGCCGGCGAAACTCTGGTCTACGATCATTACCGCGCAGACGGCTACCAGGTCGGCGGCGGCGCCGAATATACCCTGACCCCGGATAGCCGCGCGCCGGTCTATGTTAACGCTCAGTACGTCTATTCGAACTATCACGGCAATTCGGCACGCCAGCGCCTGATGGCCGGTGTTGGCGTTCGCTTCAAGTAAGAGAACTCATTGCCATCAGAGGCAATGCGGGGCAGGTGTCCATCGGATACCTGCCCCGCAATTTTGTCGGCGGGCGTCGGCTGCCCTGAGCGTGACCGTGTCCATCACCATGCCCGGCGCTGCTTTCGTGGATGGCGCAAAGCGCTGCCGGCCACGCGATTGAACGCGCCGACCTGAAGCCTTGATGCGGGGGCGCTCTCGTTTCTCCAGCGCCGAGCAGTACGCCTGGGCCCCCCGGTGATGGAACCGGCGTTCAGCGCGCAAGCATCCAGGCCAAGCGGCGTCCAGGCCGCCTTGGTTAGAGGTTCGGGGACTCGCTTTCCAAATGACGGCCTCGTCGGGCATTCACCTGCGGAACTCCGCAGGGAGAAAGGCCCAAGGAGACGAACGGCGGAATTTTTCGTACCTCCCAGGTTGACTGGGTGCATCTCTCTCCCGGACGGTCAGCAACGGTCGCTGTCAGCCGAGCAGGAAATCGAAGTCCGCGTCGGTCAGCCCGATCCTGCCCATTTTCGCGTTCTCGTCCCAGAGCATGTCCGCCAGCCCTTGCTTTTGTTCCTGCAATGCGAGGATTTTCTCCTCGATGGTTCCGGTGGCGATCAGTCGGTACACGAATACCGGCCTGGACTGGCCGATCCGGTGCGCGCGGTCGATCGCCTGAGCTTCGACCGCCGGGTTCCACCAGGGGTCGAAAAGGATGACAGTGTCGGCAGCCGTCAGGTTGACGCCGGCGCCGCCCGCCTTGAGGCTGACGAGAATGATGGGAACTTCGCCGTCCTGGAAGCGGCGGATCGGGCGCGCCCGGTCCCGGGTGGAGCCACGCAGCTGTTCATAAGAGAGGCCGAGGAGATCAAGATCGCCTGCCAGAAGGTCGAGCATCGTCGTGAACTGGCTGAAAATGATGATCCTGCGACCCTCCTCGACCAGTTCCGGTACCATTTCCCGCAAGCGCTCGCGTTTCGCCGAGGCGGTGCCTTCCCCGAGTCCGCCCGGTAGAAGCGCCGGATCGCAGCAGATCTGCCGCAGCTTGAGCATGGCATCGAGCACGATGATCTGCGAGCGTATCAGCCCGACCCGGTCGATTTCCTCCCGCACACGCTTGTGCATCAACAGGCGCTGGCTTTCGTAGAGCCGCAGCTGCTGCGCGGCGAGTTCGATCCGTTCGGGGACGATCGTCTTTGCGGGCAGGTCGCGCGCGACCGCGTCTTTGGTACGGCGCAGCATGAAGGGGCGCAGACGCCGCGTCAGCACGGTTCGGGCCGTCGCATCGCCCTGCTTCTCGATCGGCGTGCGAAAGGTCTTGCGAAAACCCTCGTAAGAGCCGAGCAGGCCGGGATTCGTCAGGCTGGCAAGCGACCAGAGGTCGGTCAGCCTATTCTCGACCGGCGTGCCGGTCAGCGCGATCACCTGGTCGGCCCTGAGGGTCGCAGCCGCCCGGTATCCCGCGGTTTTGGGGTTCTTCAGGACGTGGGCTTCGTCCAGCACGACGAGGGCATATCGTTGAAGGCCGATCAATTCGCTATCCCTCGCGAGCAGGGCATAGCTGGTGAGGATCAGTTCGGCGCCCGACAGGCCGTCCTCGCGCAGATCGTGTCGTCCGCTGCCGTGCCATAGCAGGCAGGTCAGGGAAGGGGCGAAGCGTTCGATTTCCGCCTGCCAGTTCGGCAGGACCGAAGTCGGAGCGACGACAAGGATCGGCGCGGAAGCCTTCGCGCAATCGCCGCGGATCGCGAGCATGTGCGAAATGGCCTGGAGCGTCTTGCCCAGACCCATGTCATCGGCAAGAATTCCGCCCATTCCCGCTTCATGGAGTGCAGAGAGCCATCCGCACCCAGTCGCCTGATAGGCCCGCAATTGCGCATTCAGGCCGGCAGGCGCAGCGAAGTCGCTTTCCTCCGGTGCATTGAGCCTGGCTGCCAGGACGCGAAGGCGCTCGCCCGTGGCCCATGGCGCGCCGGAGCCGGCGAGCTCATGGACCATGCCGAAGTCATGGCGGTCGAGCCTGAGTGTCGATGCGCCGTGATCGGCAAGCGCCATGCGCAGGATGGTCTCGATCAGCGGGCGGAGGGTACCCAGCTTCAGGGCAGTGAACCGGCCGCCGCCCAGCGCCAGCGGAATGCGGTAGTCATCGCCGCGTTCGAGAACATCGCTGCCGCTCGACGCCAGCAGGCGGCGAAGGGCGGGCAGGACGTCGATCCGCTGCCCGTCCTCGAGCCTTGCCGCGAGTTCCACGTCGAACCAGTCGATCGACCCGGGTTTCGTATCCCGATCCGTTTGCTGCGTGATCTCGATGTCCGGTGCTGTGTCCGCCTCGTCCGGTTCCAGCATTCGATAGGGCCATTTGGGCCCGAATTCGATCAACCAGCCTTCATCGCGAAGGGCCTGCATTTCGTTGGCAAGGAACTCTGGAAAGCCCGGGCTTCGCCCGGTATCGTCATCGGTAAACCCATGGTCCCAGCCCTGCTGCGATTTTGTCTCATACAGCTGCGACAGGGCAAGCGGGGCGAGCGAGCCTCGCGCCAGCCGGTCTGCAGCGGATTGCTCGGCCGCGATGTCGCGTACGAGGCGGACAATGCCCTCGGGTCCGTTGGCGATAACTTCGCGGGCACGATCCTGCGCACCCACGCGATGCCCCTCGTAATCGAATTCCAGTCGGGCGACTTCCACTTGCTCCGTGCGTGTGCGCGCGCGCCAGCCCCAATCGTAGTCTTGTACCTTCAGCTTATCGATGAGAAAGCGCAGCACCGGGCGCGGCACGGTCCCCGAAATGGATGCAGATTCGGGGATTTCCGGCGCGGGCAGGGCTCCATGGGCGATCTGCGGCCAGCGGTCCGCAAGCTCCGGTATTTCATGGGGAGCGACGGGAGGCATTGCCAGCAGGCGTCCGGTGAGGGCCGGCGAAGGAGAGGCATCGATGAGTTTGAGTTCACTGCTTTCGATATCGAAATGCAGGGGCGGGTCGCCGGCAAGGATCATGAAGCTGCCAGGGGCGGGGGCAGCCGTGTCGATACCCACGATCTGCCGGCCGTCGGCCAGTGTTTCCCAATGCAGAATGCCGGTGAAGCGTTGCGGCTTGACTGTTACCGCCGGACCATCCGGCGATTTCCACCGCAACATGCCTCCCGTGCCCGCCTCCCACAGCCAGCTCCAGCCATGAGGACCGTCCGGGCTGCGGTTCGCCGTGAAGTCACCGCCTGGCGCATGGGTCATCCGTGACAGCAAGCGCGTGGCATCGGGTGCCAGGTGACCGCGAGACTGCTGAAATTCCCATGGATGAGTGACCCGCCAGGCCGCTTCGTGGTTCCAGCGGCGCCAGGCGCGGACCTGCAAGGCGTAGCGTTCCGGGACCACCGGCGCGGGCATGCCCTTGGACGGGCGCTTGCCCTGCTTGAAGAGGCGCACCGGTTCGAGCGTGAAGCACAGGTCCTCGTGCTCGATCCGCGCGGCCAGCCCATCGATGGCGACACCGTCCAGCCATTGGGCCAAGGCACCGGCAATACCCGACCGCGTTTCAGCTTCCGCCTCGATTCGCAGGCGCGGCTTTTCCGGCTCCTGAATGCCGTCATGCCCCGACGCGCGCAGAGCGAACAGCAGCGCGGCAACATGCTTGCAGGCCATTCCGACAGGGCAGGTGCATTCGCTTGCGGGGAGGCCGCCGAAGTCTTCGTCCTCGTCAAAGACGATTGATGTGAAATAACGATTTCTGCCGCTGCCGCGCACCGTCGCGGAGACCATGTCGAGCTGCTCGTCGATCTTGAAGTTCGTCAGGCGGCCCTGCTCAAAGTATCGCAGGCCTGCCTCGACCATGCGGTCCGTCTGCACGGCATCATAGAGCAAGTCGTAGGTGACGGCCGGGATCATCGCCGGTTTGTTTCAGGGGCCGCCCGCGTTGGCAAGTGCGAGTTTCCTGCAATGAACCGCTGTTGTTCGTCTTGCCGGAGTGCCCACACCAGGCAGGCAAGCGGAACCCTTACGTGCCGAAGCAGGCCGCCGGGAACGCTCGGCTTCGTCCACATCGATGATTCATTACATCCATCACGTGAGACGCGATCCTTCGCACGGCACCCTACGCCGCATTCTCGGCATCCGTGATCCGATCGGGGCGTGGTCCATCCATCAAGCTGCCGTGCATCCGGTCGGCAAGCCGGATGCCCGACAGCCATGCTCCTTCGACAGATGGCTCGGTGCACCAGTCTCCACATGCGCCCAGCCGCAATTCCGCATTCCAGATCACCCTGCCCGACTGCCCGCAGGGCCGGGAAAACCGCCATCTGTGAGCCTTCACAAAACAGGGCGCCGGGAGATCGTTGCCGGTCGCTTCGGCAAAACTCGCCAGCAGTTGCTCGGCAACCTCGGACGGCGAACATTCCAGGTGCTCGTGCGACCACTGTGCATTGGCGTGCAGAACCCAGCATTCCGCCTGGCCCCTTGCAGGCTTTGACCGGTTGTTGGCAACCATGGTGAAGATGCCGAAATCAGTCGCGAAGTGCATCGGAACGGCAAGCGGGTGCGCGAACTCCGCCATGACCGCCCAGCACGAGGAAGACCGCACGGATGCAGCGTCACGTGCCGCGTCCAGATCGTGCAGGGAAAGCAACGGTGCAGCCTGCTCGGCCGGTACGGCTACCACCACGCCATCGAACGGCCCTATTCGGCCGTCTTCCCCTTCGATCATCCATTCTTTGTCGTTTCTCACAAGGGACTGGACCCGGAAATCGAATCGGACGTCAAACCGTTTGCTCTGCTCGGCCACAAGGGTCGCCATGGAAGGCACGCCCACCAATGCATCGCGAGGACCGCTGTCCCACCGTGCGACCCAGCCTGCCTCTTGCCAGCGCATGACCTCGTTCTGGAATTGCAGATCGCGCGGGGTGAACGAGGGAGTACCCAGATCCCATGACGATGTGCCGATCGTCACAGTGGTCAGCCGCCCGCCCGGACGGCGTCCCTTGTCGACAAGGCGAATGTCAGCGACGCCGCGCAGCCGCTCAGCGCAAGCGAGCCCGGCAACGCCTGCGCCGACGATGCAGATCCGCCCCGTCATTTCATTTGACCGTGCATCAGTGCCAATACTTCCTGTCGGCTTTCGGCATCGTCGCGAAAGCAGCCAAGCATCTTGCTGGTTACCATATCGACGCCGTGGGTTCGCACGCCGCGCCCTGTCATGCAGCCATGGGTCGCCTTGATCATGACCGCCACGCCGAGCGGCTGTAGGCCGTCCCAGATGCAATCGGCAATCTGCGCCGTCATGCGCTCCTGGATCTGCAGGCGCCGGGCGTAGCCGTGCAGTACCCGAGCCAGTTTCGAAATGCCGACCACGCGGTGACGGGGCAGATATGCTATGGAAGCGGTCCCGACAATGGGAGCGAGGTGATGCTCGCAGTGGGAATGAAAGGGAATGTCTCGAAGAAGGACGACGTCATTGTAGCCACCTGCCTCGTCGAACGTGCGGCAAAGGTACGTTGACGGGTCCTCGCCGTATCCCATGCAGTATTCTTTCCACGCGCGCGCTACGCGGGCAGGCGTATCGAGAAGACCTTCGCGATCAGGGTCGTCGCCCGCCCATCGCAAGAGCGTACGTACCGCATCGCAAACATCTTCGGGCACCGTGTCCGGGCCCGCGGAGCTTTCATCATTATCCTGATCCTCCGGCACAAATCCCGCAGACATGATATTCATGATGTTTCTCGACACGTTCGCCGCCGACCCAGCGCAGGCGGACCTTCGAGAATTTCCTAGGCTTCTCGTCTGGCCTCTGCGATATGGCCGAACGGGAAGGGAAGCGCGGTGCCAAGGACGATGGATCCGAACTCGTTGATTGCTTCTAGCCGGGTCGCAGCCGTGGTCAGCGACCCACGCTTGGCCGACAATCCGATCGTCGCCTGCAACGAGGCCTTCCTCGAGCTGACCGGGTATTGCAGGGAAGAGGTTATCGGCCGCAACTGCCGGTTCCTGCGCGGTATCAGAACCGAAACCGAACAAGCCGCGATGCTGCGCGATGCGGTTGCGCAAGTTCGCCCTGCAATGGTCGAGCTCATAAATTATCGAAAGGACGGCACGGCCTTTCGAAACGCCGTGATGGTGGCGCCGCTATTCGACGGCAACGGGGAAATCGAGTTCTTCCTCGGCTCGCAAATGGCCATAGACGATACGCAGGCCAGTCGCCATCAGCAGGCGCGCACCCTTGTAGAGAGACTGAGCCGGCGGCAACTCCAGATTCTCCAGGCGCTGGCGCAAGGACGCCTGAACAAGCAGATTGCCTTCGAGCTCGGTGTGACCGAACGGACCATCAAAATGCACAGGGCGGCGGTCCTGCGCGCATTGGAAGTGCGTACTGTGGCGGAGGCGATCCGGATCGCGATCGAAGCCGGTTTCTAGAACGTTCGCTGCGCAGCGAAGCGGGCCAGCTGGAGAAGGCAAGCGGCTTTCTCGCCAAACGGCTCGAGAACCCTCTTGCAGGACGCAAGAAGACGCTGCGCTTCGAGCGCAGCATGTTCGGTGCCCAGGACCATGACCGCATTTTTTCGGTTGTTCACGGCGTCCTTGCGCAAGGCCTTGCCCACTGCCCGCTCATCGCCGGCCGCGTCCAGGAGGTCGTCCTGCAACTGGAACAACAGGCCGAGATCTTCCGCAAAAGCTATCAGTGCCGCGCGGTCACCAGCATCAGTTCCGGCCAACAGGATGCCGGCTTCGACCGCATAGCGTAGGAGCGCCCCGGTCTTTCGAGCCAGGCAGGCGATAAGATCCTCCGGGGAAATGTCATCGCTCGGGTAGAGGTCCATCATCTGACCGCCGGCAAGGCCGTCCTGGCCGACCGTCTGCGCAAGGCGTAGCACCAGTTCACCGCGTACAGGCGCTTCGGGATGCGTGCGCGGATCTGTGATGATCTCGAACGCGAGTGCCAGCAGGGCATCGCCAGCAAGAACCGCTGTAGCCTCGTCGAAGCGGCGGTGCACTGTCGGCTGGCCACGCCGCAGGTCGTCGTCGTCCATGCAGGGCAGATCGTCATGAGCAAGGGATTGGGCATGAACGCATTCGATGGCGGCGGCAGCACGCAGCGCCTGTCTTCTGCACCCGCCCAGCATCTGGGTGACAGCAACGGTGAGGGCGCCCCGAAACCGCTTGCCACCTGCAGTCGCCGCGTAGCGCATGGCATCAGCGAGACGCTGACTGCGCGCAGGAGAATCGCCGATCGCTTCGGTAATGGCGTCATCAACGTCCCGGCGAATGTCGGCCAGGAATCCCATAGCGCAAGCCGGTTCCTGATCCGGCGGCCCCACCGATACCGCGCGGAACCGCATACCTTCCTCCGTTCCTGCAACTTCCTCGAAGGCGAAGCCTTGCCCGCGTAGCCACGCGCAAACCTCGACAATGGTCTCGTCAGGCGCTGACGCTGCCGCGCTGAGGCCCACGATCATAGCACTGGCTGGAAAGCGCTCCGCGAGGTCTCCCGCACCTTCGACCAGCATTGCCTGCTGGCAGCCGGCTGCGATCGCGGTCTCCACGAGGCGCTTTGCGTTCGAGGACATTGGATCACCGACGATCAGCATCAGATCACATTGCGCCGCGATCCGGGTGACCGCATTCTGGCGATTGGTCGTGGCATAACAGATGTCGCTCGAGCGGGGGGCCACGCAATCGGAAAATCGGGCTTCTATCGCTTTAATCATGGTCGCCGCCTCGCCAACGGAAAAGGTGGTCTGAACCGCGTAGGCGACCGGTGTGTCGCCGGGTAGCGACAAGGCACTGACATCGGCTGCATCTGATACCACCGAGATCGCTCCGCAGGGCACCTGGCCGATGGTCCCGATGATTTCAGGGTGGTCTGCGTGGCCGACCAGCACGACATGGCGGCCGCGCAGGTGCCATTGGATAACCTCGGTATGTACCTTGGCGACCAGGGGACAGACCGCATCTATAATCTGCAGCTTGCCGCGCCGGGCTGCCTCCTTCACGGCGGCTGCGGTCCCATGGGCCGAGAGTATCGCGACAGCACCTTGCGGTATTTCGCTCACCTCCCTCACGAAGACGGCGCCGCGTTCTTCAAGGCGCCGGACGACCGTGCGATTGTGCACGATGGCTCTGCGAACGTAGACCGGAGCGCCATAGGCATCCAGTGCGTCCTCGACCGCTGCGATCGCGCGTCGCACTCCCGCACAGAAGCCACGGGGATTGGCCAACAGCACGGACTTGCGCGAAACCGCGTGATCGTGGTCCGTGTGTATGCCTGTTGAACCTGTCATGCATCATCCTATCACACTGACATTCTTTCAACTTTCCCGAGAGATTGCCATCCTCCCCTTTGGACAGGTTGCGACATGGGGGCGATCTCATACCCCAAGGATCTTTCTGTCCCCGCAATCATGGCGATTCCTTCATGCCGTCCAGATCTTCAGCTATCGTTATCGGATCTGGATTTGGAGGCCTGGCGCTTGCGATCCGCCTACAGAGCGCGGGTATCCAGACTACGGTCATCGAAGCGCGCGATCGCCCTGGCGGCCGGGCCTATCGGTGGGAGCGGCAGGGGTACACATTTGATGCCGGCCCGACCGTGATCACGGATCCCTCCTGCCTGGATGAACTTTGGGCCCTGTCGGGCAGCCGGTTGGAGGAGGATGTGACCCTTCGGGCGGTTGACCCCTTCTACCGGCTTATCTGGAACGATGGCACGCGGTTCGACTACTCCGGTGACGATGCCCGATTGAACGCCGAGATTGGCAAGCTCGACACGCGGGATGTCGAGGGATACCACCGTTTCCTCGGCTATTCGCGCTCGGTTTATCACGAAGGGTATGTGAAGCTCGGTGCCGTCCCGTTCCTCGATTTCAGAAGCATGCTGAAAGCGGCGCCGGCCCTTGCGCGCCACAAGGCCTGGAAATCCGTCTACGAGACGGTGTCAGCCTTCGTGCGGAACGATAAGCTTAGGCAGGTGCTGTCATTCCACACCTTGCTGGTCGGCGGCAATCCGATGAAGACAAGCAGCGTCTATGCCCTCATCCATCAGCTCGAAAAGCAGGGAGGGGTCTGGTGCGCCGTTGGCGGCACCAATGCGCTCATTGACGGGTTAGCAGCCTTGTTTGAACGGCTGGGCGGAAAGCTGGTGCTGAACGAAAAGGTGCAGGCGATAACCTACCAAGGCCGCCATGTGACGGGCGTAACGACCCAGTCCGGTCATCACTTCGCTGCCGACCAGATCGCCAGCAATGGCGATATCGTCAGCACCTATCGTATGATTTCAGGTTCTTCCCACGCGGCTCGCAAGCTGCGCTCGCTGGAGGCCAAGCGCTTCTCGCCTAGTCTTTTCGTCGTACACTTGGGGCTAAACGGAACGTTTTCCGACATTGCCCATCATTCGATCCTTTTTTCTGATCGTTATGGACCGTTGCTTGATGATATCTATACGAAAGGTCGCCTCCCGGAAGACCCTTCGATCTATCTGCACAATCCTGGCGCTAGCGATGCGAGCGTCGCGCCTGCGGGGAAATCGGCGCTTTATGCGCTGGCTCCCGTCCCCCATCTCGGCGCTGCACCGATCGATTGGTCGGCGGAAGGGGATCGATACCGCAACATCGTCATTGACCGCATCCGCACCTTGCTGATCCCGGACATCGAAGATCGTATCGAGGTCTGCTTTCACTACACGCCGCGAGACTTTGAAAACGATCTGGGCGCTCATCTGGGTAGCGCCTTCAGTTTGGAGCCCATACTGACCCAGAGCGCGTGGTTTCGCGCGCACAACCGGGATGACCATTTCGGCAATCTTTTCCTGGTGGGAGCAGGCACCCATCCTGGTGCGGGCATCCCCGGGGTCGTGGGAAGTGCCAAGGCGACAGCAGGATTAATGATTTAGGTCGCAGCTTAACAAGTGTCGCCTCGTTGGCCAGCACCGAACACTTTGCGGACCAGTCGGCAGATGGTTCTGAGGTATGCAGACTGCGGATCAACGACTTCAACATCATCGCTGAAGATGTCGTCGAGGCCGCGCGAAGTACGTTCGTAAATCGAGTACACATAAGGCCGGTTTCACGTTGGTCGCAGTCGAGTTAATCAGGCTAGGCAAACGCTTGAGGCCAGCTTCCGGGCCGTTCTTGCGACAATTGGCTCTGTCAGAACGCGACATTCCGATTTGACAGTTACGGCCACCAGGATGTCGATTGCAACCAGGCGCGAAATTTCGCAGATGCCCGGGACCTTACGGCCTCAAGCGGTATTCTTCTTCCATGAACTTCGAAGCCTTGCTCACCCATTCGCCAAATTCCTACATCGTGATCAATCGGGATCTGGTCATTTCGTGGATGAACGATGCCTATTTGAAGGCCACGATGCGCGAACGCTCGGAGCTTTTGGGGAAGGGCATATTCGAGGCTTTTCCAAGCCCCGATTTGTCGGACAGCCATAAGTTGCTGCGGGCATCTTTCGACCGTGTCCTGGCGACCCGGCAAGCCGACGAGATCGCTCATATCCGATACGATATCGAAACGCCGAATGGAGAAATGGAGCAACGCTTCTGGAGCGCAACGCATACGCCCCAACTCGACGAGGACGGCGAGGTCAAATACATCCTTCAACATACCGTTGATGTCACAGAATTGCGTGGGCTACGCCGGCTTCGCGACGAGGCTGGACTGATTGACCGAGCAAAGGCCGTGCAGGCGAAAAATTTCGATCTCGCTCGCGAGGCTGAGTGGCTGAGGGATGTTTTCGATCAGGCACCTGGCTTTACCGCTATCCTCGAAGGACCCGAGCATCGTTTTGTATTGGCCAATCGGGCGTTCCGCGCGTTGCGCGGCATCCATGACCTCATCGGCACGCGTCTCGCTGACGCATTGCCGGAGTGGGGCAGCAATGGATTTGCAGCGCAGTTGGATGCGGTCGCGGCGAGCGGCGCGCCGTTTATCGGAACGGGGGTCAAGCTGGACTTCGGTGCGGAACCCTCCGCAGATACGGGGAACCGCTTCTTTGACCTTTTCTATCAGCCGATAGTCGCGCCGGAAGGTACGGTTTCAGGGGTTTTCGTCCAGGGACATGACGTGACCGCGCAGGTGACGGCTCAAGAGAGGCAATCCGCCCTGATTGATGAACTGGATCACCGCGTCAAAAACAACCTTGCCATCATTCAGGGTATCGCCAACCAGGCTTTCCGTTCGGTTCCTGGATCGGAAAAAGCGAGATGGGCATTCGAAGGTCGATTGCGTGCGCTCTCTGCGGCACACGATATCCTGGCTTCGAATTCGTGGCAGCCGGTATCGTTTGAAAAGCTGGTCATGGCGGTGATTGGCAAGGCGATTCCGCCGGCCCAGCTCCCGGTGTTGACCATGGAGGGACCAGTCATTGCAATACCCCCAGCAAAAGCCGGCTCACTCGCACTCATGCTCAATGAGCTTGTGGCCAACGCCCTCTCCCATGGAGCATTTAGCCAGCAAGGCCGGATATCCATGACCTGGGGCCATGATGCGACAATTGGTGAGGGCAAGATCCTGATCGACTGGAATGAGCGGGGCTATGTGATCCCGGCCGGTCAGACCGACAGCGGCGGGTTTGGACTGCGCTATCTTCGCGGCGTCGCTTCAGCAGAAGGCGGATTCGCGCAAACCGAATTCCGGCCCGATGGTTTCCGCTACAAAGCGGTTTTTTCTCTGGTCTGACGCGCTTTGGCGTAGGGTTACCAGCCCGTCGGCGGCCTCATATCTCCGGGCTGATCAATCGCTGGGCGATGTTTACACGGGTAGCTATGCGCTGAGCGATGCTCTGGCCGCCGGAAAAGGCGGCCACCAGCAATGTCGGCTGCTGCCACCGGCCAGGCTTCTGGCAGCCCGCTCAAAATCTTACCGTCATCCATAAGGGCACCGAGCTCGGCGCCATGCCGATCCCGGGCGGCACGGCCCGCAGCCGATAATCTTTCCATTTTTCGCCCGACCTGCGCCCGGCGATCAATCTGGTCCCTTTCAGCCCGTCTCGGCATGGCGGGGAGGACGCATCAACCACTTTGGGCGCGGCCACCACTGGCGGCCGCGAGCGTCTCCGTAATGCGACGCTCCGTCCGCAGCGCCGTAACGACGCTAGCCAAGCTCGCCTGGGGTAGATCGCTTCCGGCAACGGGCCGGCTTTCAATCTTTTAACCGGGGCTTCCGGCTTGAAATGATAGTTTGTCTTCGCGGCGATCAATATTCCATGAAGCTGCTTTTATCGCGGCCTGCTGGAATCTTCGGGATGCCGGGATGCATGTCCAGGCCGCTTGCGGCTAAAGATCCCGGCCTTTGCTCAAGCATCGAACCTTCATGTCCGGGTCCCGCATTCGCTGAGCTTGCAATGCGGCGATCCGTGCGTAAGCTCGTGATTGCGCTGCTTGCCAGCGTGGAGGTGAGCCAACCCCCTCCTGGAACAATCGCTCGGCGCGAAAGCATCCGGGCCGCTGGCGCGTATGTCCAGGCCGTCACGGCTAAAGGCGCCGGTACTCGATTTCGAAGTGTTGGCTTCGTGCGGCCCGGGCCGGACGAACTCCATATGGAGAGAGCCCATGAAGATGGGCAAACAGAGCTTCCGCACCTTGCGGGATGCATCGGCTGCGGTCGTTGCCGAAAGGGCATCGCCATGCGGCTGAAGAGGGCATCGGACGATGGCCCGGGATCGCGCGTGATCTGCGAGGGCGAGCCCCTGCCGCCGGAGGACCGGCTTGTCCGGCGCGATCCCGACTGGCTCGAGCGTCTTTACCATGCGCACCGCGACCGGCTCCTGCGTTTTGCGGTCCGTCATACTTCGGCGGACCGCGCCGCCGATATCGTCCAGCAGCTTTTCATGCGGCTTGCCGGACGGGGAAGGGATGATCCGCTCGAAGTCGTCGCCCCGGCTGCGTACTTGCGGCGGGCGGCGCTCAACCTCATCAGGGACGATGCGCGCCAGGCCGTCCGGCGCCGCACCGAATTCCATAATGATGCGGTCGATGAACTCGAGAGCTTCGATACGGTGGCTGCCTTGGAAGCGAGAGATACCCTCGTCCGCCTCGAGGCGATAGTGGCCCGTCTAAAACCCAGGACCCGCGAGATATTTCTCGCGCACCGGCTCGACGGCTATAGTTATGGCGAGATAGCGGCGAGGACCGGGCTGAGCGTGAAGGCGATCGAGAAGCATATGAGCAAGGCGATCGCCCATGTCTCCCGGCACCTGAAGCCGTGACGGTCTCAGCGGGAGCAGGGCCGGTGCCGCGATGAGCATAGAGCAGGAAGCGGCTGACTGGTTCGCGCGCATGCGCGGGCCCGATGCGGATTCGTCGCGCGCCGCCTTCGAGATCTGGCGCAGGGATCCGGCCTGCGCGCAGGCCTACGAAGACAAGCAGCGCGCCTGGGATACGACCATGTTCCTGGCCAATACCGCGACGGGTAAGCGCCGCAGTCTCGAAGGTTTGGGGCGCCGGAAAATCATCCCGCCGGGCTGGACATGGGCTGCAGCGGCATTCCTCGCGGTCGGCGTCGGCGCCATGCTGGCGTTCAAGGGCGCGGGCAGGTTCGATGCACAGTCCGGTTCCCATCGGCTCGAGTCGGCGGCGATGGATGAGGCCCCGCGAACTGTCACGCTTCCCGACGGTTCGAACGTTACCCTCGATCGCGGCGCGCGCCTGCAGGTGGTGTTTGACGAAGGGGAGCGGCGGCTGCGATTGCTTGCGGGTCGGGCACGCTTTGCGGTTGCCCATGAAACGAGAAGGCCGTTCGTCGTCGAGGCGGGCGGAGGCAGCGTCGTGGCGCACGGAACCCTCTTCGATGTCGCGCTCCTGCCGGGCGCCGCCGCCGATGTCTCGCTTCTCGAAGGCGCGGTCGAGGTCCGCAGCCTCCATGCAGGAAGACACGGTGTTGATCTCAAGGCGGGGGAAGGCGTCTCGATCGCCGGCGGGACGCTCGGCAAACCGCGTGCCATCATCCCCGCGGCCCTGCAGTGGCCGCGCGACATGATCGCGTTTGATGGTCTGGATCTTTTCGATGCCGTCGCCGCCTTCAACCGCACCAGTCCCATCCCTGTCGTTATCGACGGTGCGGTTCCGGCTGGGATGAAGATAACCGGTTCCTTCCGGCGCTCCGATCCGGACGCCTTTGCCCGGCAGGCCGCGCAGACGTTCGGCCTGGTGGCGCAAGCGCGGGATGACGGCACTCTGGCGCTGGTTCTCCCGGCCCCGGAAAAAAATCAAAAAAGGCGGTAGGGTAAATCCGACAGGGGGCCGTTCCCGTCATGAAGGATCCAGCGAACAGCGGTTCTTCGGGATGGAGGTCACCAAGTGCGTTACCGTTTTCTGGCGTGCTGCAGCCTGACTGCAGCCGCAATGGCATGCTGCGCCCCGATTACAGTGCAGGCTCAGGCTCAGGCAAGTGCCGGGGCACCCGAGCGACAATCGGTTCACATCTCGGCGCAGCCGCTGTCGGGCGCGCTTCGCGAACTCGGACAGATGTTCGCTGCCAACATCAGCGCCGACGACGCTGAGATCGCCGGTCGCGGTGCGCGAAGTCTCGACGGCGATTATAGCCTGGAGGAAGCGCTTCGGGTGCTTCTGGTTGGGACCGGACTGAAGGCGAAGGCGAGCGGATCCGGCTTCGTGATCGCCCAGCGGGAACCGGACGGGCAGGCTGGCGACGGAATCGTCGTCACGGGAACCCGCATTCGCGGCGCGGCCATTGCCTCGACCACCCTCAGGTACGAACGCGAGGCGATGCGCGATGCGGGGCAATCGTCCGTTGCCGATGTCCTGCGCGCGATCCCGCAGAACTTCGGCGGCGGGCAGAATGCGGGCGTGGGCTACAACGTTCCGGGCGGGCGGGGCGTCGACCTCGACGGCGGGACGTCGATCAACCTCAGGGGGCTAGGCAGCGATGCCACGCTGACATTGCTCGACGGCCGTCGGATGAGTTACGCCGGCGTTACCCAGGGGGTCGATGTCTCCGCCATTCCCTTCGGTGCGATCGAGCGCATCGACGTGGTTCCGGACGGGGCCTCGGCGCTGTTCGGTTCGGATGCGGTGGCAGGCGTTGCCAACATCGTCCTGCGCCGCCGTTTCGACGGTCTCGAAACGAGCGCACGGCTTGCCGGTTCGACGGACGGCGGCAACTTCCAGCAGCAGTACGGCGCGACGGCGGGCCGGACCTGGCAGTCGGGAAGCGTGCTTGCCGCCTACGAGTTCGCACGCACCACGGGAATCGAGGCGAGCCAGCGTTCCTATGCCGAGGCGCGAACCCCCGGAGTCACGCTGGCGCCCTATCTGCGCCACCACAATGCCGCGCTCGTCGTGCGGCAGGATATCGCCGCCAATCTCACGTTCGATCTCGACCTGCTCTACAACAAGCGCTGGTGGAAGCAGACGTTGCCGCTCAATGCAGGCGGCGACCTTGCAGTCAGCCGCGTCGATTTCGCGCGAGGGTCGCAGGCCTGGGGCGCGGCGCCGTCCCTGACCCTGGCGCTGCCTTCCGACTGGCTGGTGATGCTGGGGGGCAGCTACGGCTGGAATCGTTCCGCGTTCGGCGGTGTGAACACGATCCGCGGAGCTCGGACCGAAGCCAGCTCCGGGGTCTATCGCAACACGACCCGGAATATCGAGCTTTCCGGCACCGGCAGGCTTGTCGAACTTCCCGGCGGCAGCGTGAAGGCTGCGCTTGGGGGAGGATATCGTCGGAATGACTTCCGGCGAATGGGCTCGACCCCCGGCGCCTCGATCGAGGCTTCGCAGGACAGCTACTATGCCTTCGGTGAGCTTGCCGTTCCCGTGTTTGGCGAGGGTCAGCTTCCCGCGCTCGGCGAGCGGCTCGATGTCAGCCTTGCCGCGCGCTACGAGCGTTATCCAGGCGTCGGCTCCGTCGTGACGCCCAAGTTCGGGGTGATCTACGCGCCGACCAGGGATCTTTCGGTCAAGGGAAGCTGGGGGCGTTCCTACCGCACGCCGACGCTCTACGAGCAATTCCGACCGGCGACAGTCTCGCTTTACGCCGCCCCGGTGCTGGGTGGAAGTGGCGGCGGAACAGCCCTGCTGGTCTCCGGCGGCAATCCGGATCTGCGGCCCGAGCGCTCGACCAACTGGTCGGCCACGCTCGATCTTCATCCCCGGGCCCTCGAAGGGTTCAAACTCGAAATCAGCTATTTCGATATCCGCTACCGCGACCGGATCGTCACGCCGATCCCTTATACCGCGCAGTCGCTGTCGAACGCGGTATATGCCCCTTACGTCACGCCTGATCCGGACCCTGCCCAGCAGGCAGACGCGCTGGCGCGAGGGGCCACCTTCACCAACTATTCCGGGGCCGCCTACGATCCGGCCACGGTGATCGCCATTGTCGACAATTCCAACATCAATGCCGGACGCCAGTCGGTGCGCGGGGTCGATGTGCTGGCCAGCTACCGGTTCGATCTGGGCGGAGGCGTCCTGCGCACCGCCTTCAACGGCAGCTACATCGAGAGCAGGCAGCAGATCGCGGTCGGGCAGGCGGTCACGCAGATGGCCGGGACGATCTTCAACCCGCCGCACTACCGCGCGCGCGGAGAGGCCGGATGGAGCGACGCGCGGTTTTCACTGCTCGCCGCGGTGAACTACATCGGGCCGGTCCGCGACGTCCGCTCGATTTCCTCGCCCCGGATCGGCGCGATGGCGCCGGTCGATCTGACCTTGCGTTACCACCTGGACCGGAACGACTCGAGTCTGATCCACGCGAACCGGAGCCGTGCCCTGCTCGCCGGGATCGAGGTGATCGCCTCGATCCAGAACGCCTTCAACGACAAGCCCAGCCCCATCGCGGTCCGGGCCTATACCGATACGCCCTACGACAGCACCAACTACTCGCCCTTCGGCCGCGTCCTCAGTCTCACGGTGTCCAAGAAATGGTAAAGCTCTCTTCCAGCCTGCTCGCACTGGCGGGCGCTCTTTGCGGTGCGAGCCAGGCGCGTGCCGCCTGCGAGGACCTCCTTCCTCCGGCTCAGGCACTCCAGTCGCCGGAGTTGTCAGCGGGGGCGGCGGCAGCGCCACCATCAGGGCCATCGTCAGGGGCATCGCGCCGGACGATGACCACGATGGATCTCGCCCGGATCCGCGATGTCGGCGACACCGAGGTGATTTCGAATCCCCAGAGCCCCTATGCGCTGTCGCCCGACGGGCGCAGCATCGCCTTCGTCATCACCCGTGGCGATCCCAGGATGAACACCTACTGCTCGGCGCTGGTCGTCATGCCGCGTAGCGGCGGCGGCGCGCCGCGGATCATCGACCGCGGGGGAGCGATCCCGCGCCTCGCCGCCGTGTTCCGCGATCTCTACATCGTCACCGGCTTTCCCGACACGATCGTTCCCGCCTGGTCGCCGGACGGAACGTCGATCGCCTACCGCAAGGAGGTGGACGGTATCGTCCAGCTCGTCTCCGCAAAGGCCGACGGGAGCGGTCGCCGCGTGCTCACCCATGAAGGCAGCAATGTCGAGAACTTCACGTGGCTCCCGGATTCCGGGGCGCTTGCCTACTTCACCAGACCGGGCCGGGACGCAGCGAGAAAAAGGATAGCCCGTGAAGCCCGAACCGGCTGGCTCTACGACAAGAGTATCCTGCCCATGCAATCCTGGGAGCCGCAGCCATGGGCAAAGGATCTGGTGAGGGCAGCCTTCGTGGTGGAGCTTACGGGGCCCAGGGTTCGCCCGGCGACGCTGGAGGAAGAGCGGATCATAAATCCGCCGCCGGCGGCGGGATCCCCCTACGAGCTTGCCGTCCGGGCTACGAACGGTGCATCAGCATGGACAGCGCCGGTCAATGACCTTCCCTATGCGAAGCGCCGGGTCTGGGCGCGACTGCCCGGCGGCAGGGATATCGCCTGCAAGGCCGAGGGCTGCGCCGGCAAGATCGGCCGCCTGTTCTGGCAGCAGGACGGCAAATCCGTCGTCTTCCTCGCCCGCGAAGGATGGAACAGCGAGGAATTCGTCCTCTACCGCTGGGTGCCGTCCAGCAATCGCCTCACCACCATCCTGCGCACAAGCGATGCCCTGACCGGCTGCATCTTTGCAGGTGACGAACTCCTATGCGGCCGCGAGAACGCCGCCACGCCCCGACGCATCATGGGGGTCGATCTTGCGTCGGGGCGCAGCCGCCTCATTTTCGACCCGAACCCGGAGTTTGCGAACCTGAACCTCGGGAAGGTCACGCGCCTCAAGGTCACCAGCGATCGCGGCTATCCCGCGTGGGCCGACCTCGTCCTGCCGCCGGATTACGACGGCAAGAGCAAGCTGCCTCTCGTCGTTGTGCAGTACCGCAGCACCGGTTTCCTGCGGGGCGGGATCGGTGATGACTATCCGATCTATCCGATGGCCGCGAAGGGCCTCGCCGTGCTGAGCTTCGATCGCCCGCCGTCCGTAGGCAGCCAGGACCCTTCCGTAAGGACATTCGAGCAGGGCCGCGCTGCCGACTGGAACGGCTGGGCCGATCGCAGGAACACGCTTTCCGCGATCGAGGCAGGCATCGATGCCGCCGTGGCCACCGGAACGATCGACCCCGAACGCGTCGGCATCAGCGGCCTCAGCGACGGTGCCTCCACCATCGAGTTCGCGCTGATCAATTCCCGCCGTTTCAAGGCGGCGGCCATGAGTACCTGCTGCGACGACCTGCTGACCCAGACCGTGCTCGGGGGCTTTGCATGGGGCGAGGAAATCCTGCGCCGGGGCGTACCGCCTTCGGTCGATAATGACCGGGAGTACTGGAAGCCGATTTCGCTTTCGGTCAATGCGCGCAAGATCGATACCCCGATACTCATGCAGGTGGCGGACCGGGAGGCGTCGCTTGGATTACCGGCCATCGGCGCGCTGACCGAGGCGGGCAAACCGCTCGAGGTCTATGTGTTCCCGGACGAGTATCACAACAAGTGGCAGCCGGCGCACCGGCTTGCTGTCTACGATCGCGCCATCGACTGGTTCAACTTCTGGTTGCGGGATCATCAGGATCCGGCGCCCGGGAAACGGGAACAGTACGCGCGCTGGCAGGAACTTGCGCGCAAGGCATCGAAGGGAGGCAGTCCGATCAGCCCCTGATCCCGCGGGCCCAGATCTCGGCGTCCATCAGCCTGACGATCCGGCTGCATTCCCGTCCCCTGAAAGGAGTCGGATCGTCCAGACCCGCTTCGACGGCAGCGAGATCGATTACGCCTGCCGCGGCCAACAGGCCGCCGAGCAACCGATCGCGGATCATCTCGCGATTGGCCTCGTAAAGCTGCACGATATAGCTGTCCGGGATGCCCTTGCTGCGCCGCCAGACCACTTCGGGCGGCAGCATGTTCGAGAAAGCGCGGCGGGCGATGGCCCGGTTGCATCCGCGCTCGATCCATTGCCATGGCGCGAGCGACAGGCAGTGTTCGATGAGCGGCTGGCTCACGAGCGGAGACACGACATTCGATTTCGTGCCGTGGGGGCCGTCTTCCATGAAGCTCTGGGCGCCGATGAGCTGTGCGATCTGAGCGGACCGGGCCGGTCGCGGCGGATTTCCGGCCGACAGCCAGGGGTGCAGCGAGGAGCGGTGCGCTGCAGCGATGGCTTTGGGTGACAGCATCTGCTCGGCGGCAGGCCACCGGTAGGGGCGCGAACGTTCCCAGGCGCGCCGGACGGCTTTTCGCGCTACCCGCCATGCCGAGGCATGGGTGAGCGCCGCTATCTCGTTGCAAGTGTGCCAGAACGCGCGTGGACCCTGCCGATCGAGCAGGCAATCTGCGGCGGGCGAAGCCGACTGCAACGAGCAGAACACATTGTCGCCGCCGCCGCCGTCGACGATCGTGCCGCAACCGAACTCCTCTGCGATGTCTCCTGCCCTCCGGTAGAGCATCTGTTCGAAGCTGCGGGCTACCGGACGCGGCAGACTTGGTGAAGCCGGCAGGGCCAGCAGCAGTGAGCCTTCGTCCATCCTCCTTTCGGCAAGGGGGAGCTTGAGGCGCTCGCAGGCGGCCCGGGCATAGACGCGTTCGTCACCGGCCGATGCCGGGGCAACGAGGTTGAGGCAAGCGACGTCCCGGTCCCTCGCGGCCAGCGCAGCAGCGACAATCGACGAATCCAGCCCGCCCGAGAGCATGACCAGGCATCGAACTGTGTCTTGGGTTTTCGCCTGGGTGCAGCGGATCGCTTCCTCGCGAAGCCTTGCTGCGGCATCCTCCGCGCGGGGCGGCGCGCTGCCCGCAAACACGAAGTCCCAGGGCGACCAAAGAATACGATGCTCGGCCCTGCCGCCGAGGAGACGGACCCGTTCGCCGCCACGCACTTCGCAGACGTCCTCAAGGCAGGTTTCCCGCAGCCGCATGTCGGCAAACACAAGCTGCCGGGCAACCGCCTCGTAGTCGATGGACCACGACTGCTTCGTACCGAGCTGCAAGGTGTCGATATCGGAGGCCAGATGCGCATGCCGGTCGGCGGCGCGATAAAGACAGGGCAGCGTGCCGAACGGACTGCGCAGCACCGCCGTGCCCTCGGCAAGCGGTATCAGCGCGACGTAGTCGCCCCAGTATTTGCCTGTCAGGTGTCTGCCGCCGCTCTCCAGAATCTGCGTCGCCTCGGATCCGGGCAGGGACAGCACCCGCTTCGCGCTACCCTGCGCAAAAAGCGAGCCGAAAATGTAGCCCGATTGTCCGATCGGGATTGCCCTGGACAGCGCACTGCCTGCGGCGAGCAGTCCGGGGCGATCCAGGACGATGGCAAGGCCGGCACGGCGGACTTGCTCGTGCAGGCGGTGTTGCCGGTCTTCAGCCAGCCCGACGGCGATGAGATACTTCTGCATTACAGCACCGCGATCGGCGTGTAGTGGGCGGCGATCTCCAGTCGCTCGTTGACCAGAACATCCCGCCACTGAACCCAGGCATGGGCACGGAACGGCGGCATGCCGACGGCGATCACGACATCGGCGGGTATGCCGGCTGCATGGAGACTGTGCGCCGCTGCGATCGCATAAGGCAGGCACAGGTCATGGGAACCGAACATGCGGGCGCAGGTCTCCTGCGCGCGGGCAACTGCAGCAAGTGCGCGCCGTGTGGTTTCCGGGCAAGCATCTCCATCCCGTGTCGCTGCAGTCTTGCGCCGCACGAGAGCCGCTGCCGTTGCCGGCAGGCCCCGCAGGCGCAGGCTCGCGCGCGCACGGAGCAAGTGCCAGGCGAAAACGGCGACGTCGCGTCGGCGCGAGGGCCATGGCATCTGGACGAAAACGCTGTGATGCGGAGTTTCTGCGGTGCAGGGTGCGAGGCTCAGCGGCGCATCGCCCGGGACGATGATCCGGGCCTTTACCAGGATGTCCCGCTCGGTCCGTGAAATCGGATGACCGGCCAAAGCACGCCTGAAAATATCCTCCGCTTCGTGCGATAGGCCAAAATAGCGGTCGGCGGGCAGGTCGAGGAAGACGATGCGGTCACCAAGGGTACAGAACGATAGGCCTCCGCGCAGCGATGTCGGCATGATGCGTTTCCCCGAGCATGTTCTGGGCAGAAGGATGCGCGGCCGCAGCCGCGCATCCTCGTGGGTCAGTCGTCCGTGAGACCCGGCTGCTCGAGAGCCAGCACGAGATCGTTGCCCTGGCCGATCGGGCCCCTGGTTTCGACGGTGGCGGAGCCCAGGTCGATGACGGTGTCTTCGCGTTCCATATCAGTCTCCTTCTTCAAGCGCCGCGATATTGCGGCTAGAACAAGGTGACCCGAACTGCGGATTATAAAAAATTTATAATTTCCATATAGTTGTAATATAGTTTCTGGGTAATTCAGTCTGTATTGTAAATTGTCGAGACTAACGGCCGTGCATTCGCTATTCGCTTGCGGTGATAGGCTCTGATGGCGCGGGTGAATGCGTTTTTGCTTTCATGTCTCGTGTCGTTAATTGACTTGAGTTCCTGCATGGCGTCATCGAACAGCAGGCTTTCCGCTGCACGGGCGCTCGCAAGCCGGTCATTGATCATGACGAGCTGGGCGAAAAGTTCCGGCCGCTGCGACGAGTCGGCAATAGCGAGAAACAGACCGGCGGCGCTGTCGGCATAGGAGGCGCCGGGCCAGTGGATCGGCAGAGCCGCGTCCCTGCTTCCCGGAACGGTATTGCCCAGGCGCAGCAGTTCGAAGTTCAGGCGGTAGAGGTCGATGAGGATCGTCTCGGTCATCACCGGCAGGTGAAAGCCGGTATTGGGCCGGATCTCGACCAGCCGCTCGCCTGCCAGCCTCAGCAGCGCTTCGCGCACCGGCGTCACCCCGGACACGATGTTGCCGGCCAGCCTGGCGGAATCGAGCCGTTCGCCGGGGGCAATCGTACCCGACAGCAGCAGGCGTTTCAGGTCATCGTAAGCCTTGGAGGATCGCGGGCCGGCATTCATCGGCTGCCCCTTTGACTGGCGGCATGTTCGGCTACGGCTGCGGCCTGTGCAGGCAGCAGCGCATCGCTTGCGCCGCAGTTCCGGGGAGGGTCCTTGCCCAATAGAAGGGATGGACACAGCCCCTCGTGGTTGCCGAGGTTCGGCCGGTGCTGCCGGTAGCCCACCAGCGCGGCGAGCTCGGGTGAGAAGCGGCGGGCGATTGCGGGCGGATAGGCAAGCCACTGATTCTCGTAGGGTTTGAGCCAGCCGAGACAGTACCCCGCGATCATTCCCCGCCTGACATCGCCGCTGGTATTGGCGCCCGCGCCGTGAAGCGCCGAGCCCAGGAACACCAGCGCATCGCCCGGCTCCATCTCGATTTGCAGCCCTTCACCGTCCGGCGGATCCTCGCGCGCGGCCGGGCCGTGGCTGCGCGGCCAGATCCGGGTTGCGCCGTTTTGCCGGGTGAAGGGCGTGAACGGCCATATCACGTTGACCAGGCATTCGGCGGCGCCCGGGCCGAGCCGCCACATGTCCTGGTCGCGGTGCGGCATCTGCGCCACTTCACCAGGGTGGATCGCTATCCCTTGCGTCAGGTTAAGCTGGACCGTGTCGCAGGCCGGAGCCAGGATGTGCTCCGCTGCCCGCAGGATTGCCTCGTGCCGTACAAACGCTTCGGCATGTACCGAGCGCAGCAGCAATCGCCCGAACCGCCTGGTGCAGTTGCCATAGAAGTGACCGGTACAGAACGGCGTGTTCCCGAATGAAGGCGCAAGATCGCGGTCGATCGCCTCGACTTTCCTTGGCGGCATCGCGCCGGTTACCAGGCAGAAACCATTGGCGAGCAGAGTCTCCGCGATCGCGGTGGCCCGCTGTTCAGCGCAAGACATCGTATGTCTCCCGGCCGGAGGACGGGGCAAGGAGACCACATCGCTCCAGCAGGGCCGGCGTGTCCTCGTCGATCTCGATGGAAACCGCCGATAGCATCCGGTTGCCTATCTCTCTTGGCGCCCCGAGCGGGCGGCACCGCCAGCCGAACGACAGGACCTGACGCACCCACGCAACTTCGGCGACGCCGGTGAAACGCTCGATGCCGGCGCGCAGCGCGAATGTCACGAGCGCGTGGATCAGTTCGTCGCGGTCACGCCGGCGCAGCGCCGCCGACGACCTGCGCTCGAGACAGAAGCGGGTGATCTCCAGGGTCGTGGGACCGCGCGGGATTTCCTCATCGCACAGCCCGGCAAACAGGCCCGCGAGGATATGCGGCCCCGTGGTCGGCAACAGCCTCGCCGAGGCGCGATGCCCCCCGTCCTCGCCGCTGAGCACGACGTAAATGGCAGGCTCCATGTCGAACTCGTCGAGCTCGAAGCGGCCGGCGATCACCGGCAGGTCCCAGTGCAGCAGATCGATGAAGACGCGTTTGCGCGCCTCGAACATGCTGCGCAGGATCTTCAATTCGGCGGCGCCGGGTGCATTGGGCAGGAAGTGGATCATCGCGAACCTCCAAAAGGGGGATCCCAATCCTGCCTGCCACCGGGCGCCCTGCGGTAGGGACGGTTCCGTCCCTACCAGGCGCAGCGGACCTCATGATAGCTGATCGCTCCGCCGCGACATGCGAGGAACACTGCCTGTGGCCTTTTCACCGCACCAAGCCGGGCACAGGCGCCGCTGATATGGCGCCGGACGCTGCCCTCCCGGATCCCGATGATCTGTCCGATTTCCCAATCGGTCTTGCCAGCCGCCACCCAGTCAAGGCACTCGCGCTGCCGCCCGGTAAGCGGGGCGCTGCGCATCTTTTCCATGGATTCGCTGTAGCCGTTCAGGCGGCGGGCGGCCTTGAAGGCATCGTCCGCGATCAGCCGAGCCAGAACAAGACTGTCCGCGTCGAGCTCGCGGCCCGGTACTGCGGCGAACGAGCACGACGCCTGAATTTCTCCAGGCACATGCGCGGGCACCGTGAAGCCCTCCCCAAGACCGTGGCGGTGCGCAAGTTCCATGTGGCGCTGGTCGGTACGGCTGAGATCGATGTACCGGCCGGCATCGCTCCACAGGAATGCCTCGTGGGTCCTCCCCACCGCCCGGTGAACGGGATCGCAGCCGCAAAGGTGGTTTTCGTCGTAGAATTGCACCCAGTTTGGTGGATAATTGCACAATCGCACCGCCACCTTGGCTTCGCGCGGGTCGATGTGATGGCCGAGCGCGTAGTAGTCGCAGCCTATCGACCTCGTGACCTCCGCGAGGGCCATGTCAAGTTCGTCGAGGCTTGCCGCGTTCTCGAATCTCGCCCGAAAACGCCTGTATATTTTCATGAAGCCCATGCTTCGTCTCGGTTCACCGCGACGTCTCAAGCCGCCTCTCTGCGCCGAACCGTCCCTTGTACGTTCAGGCCCTTTCGGCTCCGGCCTTCATTCCGGAAGCGACGGGCGATTGCAGATGGCATCTATCCTATAACTTGCTGCTTCGCGGGCAAGTTACATTCTGTCATGAAAGTGTCATGAATTCCCCTGGGGCAGCGTGGCAGCCGGTGGTCCGGATACCCGCCCTACAGCCTCAATGGTTCGATCCGCGGCATTACCATGCGCTTGCGGGGATGGACCGGGCCGCACTTGCATGGGAATGGCTGCGGCGTGACCCGGGATATGTCGACTGGTATGCGCGCGCGAGCGAGGTAACGCGTTCAGGATGGGACGGTAGCGCCGCCCGGGCGTGGGGGCTCCACTTTCGCCGAGAACCCCGAGGTCACAGGGGCGGGGGCCAGGCTCATCTGGACAGCCGATCTTGATCCCGGAACAATCGAGGTCGAGGCGATGCCCGTCTCGCCCGGTAGCCGCGATGCCGTCGATCCTGCGGTATTTGGCAAATGGCTGTCGATATCCCGCAGGGAGGATTCGGCGGAGCACGTCGTCATCCGCGACGGATTTCGCCGCATCAGGCTGGATGTCGTTGCCGGTTCGCTGATGCAGGGGCCGGTATTTCTACGCTACCGGCTGGAAGGCATAGCGGCGCTGCGTCCCCGCGTGCTGCCGCTTCGCCGCCTTCTGGCGCTGTGCACCCACCGGCGTTTTGTCGCCTCGCTCTTTCCGCCCGATCCGAAAATGCCCCGTCTCATCGAAATGCTGCGGGTCCACGACGGTCTCGTCGCCGGCGCCAGTCTCGGCGATCTTGCCGAAGCTCTCTACGGTGCTGGGGTGCACGATGCTGACAGCGCGCGCAGATCGGATTCCCTGCGCTCGCGGGTCCGGCGCCTTGCCCGCGAGGCCCGCGCCATGGCCGCAGGCGGCTATCGCCGGCTCATGCGCAGCTGACGCAGCCTAGTTCTCCACGGCTGTCTCTTGCGGTCGCCCGGCTTTTTCCGTGCCGACCGTCGATATGGACGGCCGGGTGCGGGGTCGGTGTTGCGCGCCCGGAGAGATATTTACCGCGTTTGCCTGCGAGAGCGAATGCTGCGGGCCGGGCTCGACACCGGCTGCCGGGCTATCTCACTCGCCCGGCCCCACCGCCGAAGCGGTCGCTTGAGCGGGCACGACCTTCCGTGCTGCCGCAGCGGTCGTCAGATTATCATTGATCGGAAGTGGAACAACCCGTCTTGCAGCATGTTGATCCTGCCAAGCTCGGCGTCGGATCCTCCCCCGGCCACGCTGATCTCGAGGCCGCCCTTCGCTGGAGGGCGGCCTCCTTGATTGCGGGCGCGGTCCAACCGGTTGAGAATCCGGTCGGGCGGGAGATCAAACGAGGTGGCCGGTGGTCGAGGCGGTCAGCTTTGCGAGGCGGGACTGAAAGAATCGCGCGCTCCAAAGGCCGACCGATTTCGCCTCTGCGGGCCGCAGGAAGCGCATCACATCGGCGCTCGCCTCCGGCCAGTCGATCGTTTCGATTTTGGCGGCAAGGGCTTCTTCGAGCCAGATTGCATCGACGGCGAGGTCGGCATCGCCGGACCACGGGCCGGCCTGGCGGAGCGCTGCCTACAGAAGGGTAAGGTTTGGTGTCGTCCCGCGCGCCACGTACCAGTAGAAATCGAACCAGTCCCTCCCCTTAAGGCACGGCCGGCACAGCATGGCATGGATCTTGAGCGCCAGGTTGGATGACAGATCCTGGTGGCGGACCTCGTAATCTGCCGGGAAATTGAACGTCATCTCCGCGCAAGAACCCTCGGGCGGATTGACGTCGATTTCGAGCTTGATCTTTATCGTCTTGGGCCGGCCTGTTCCCGCAAAGGAGAGGTTGAGCCGCCTGGCAATAGAATCGTTCTTCAGCAGTGCCTGACGGATCGGTTGGTCCATAGGGAACCTTGGGTCCGCTTCCAGCACGATACCGAACTTTGCTGTCACCTCGATCAGCGCCCAAAGATAAGGCGCCAGTCGAAGGCGGGGTCGGGGAAGCGCAGGAGAAAATCGAGATTTTCGGAGAAACGCGTCAGGCCATGCAGAATGCGCAGGCTCGTGCGGCCCTGAAACAGGGCCACCTCGAAACGGCGCAAAGCCGCTTTCGGCCGATATGCCTGCGCACCTGAGGATAACGATGTTCGTCAAAAAAATCTTCCCTGCGGGCCGGGTCTTCTGGAGGGTTTGGCGTGAACGGGCTCATTTATGCGCGTTCATGATTGCATCCGATAAGGCGGCACAAAACGTGCCCGCGTCTATCGCACCCGATCATGTGTGAGGCTACCGAGCAATACATCAACCGCGTGGAACAACGTGGGCCTGCTGCGCCAGGACATCCCTGAACCGAGAGCGGTCAACCGGCCTGGATGCGGCAGCCGATGAGGCCGATAGGTGGCTGGCAAGCCGGGCACTGAGGACGAATTGCCCTTGTCCGAATGAGGCGCGTGGTTTTCTTACCAGCAGCGATCCGGGTAGTCCGGCTTTGGCGGATTTCCTGCAAAGCAGCAATGCCGATGCGGCGCTTGGAACCGTCATCGGTTTTTTTGCGCGAAGCATTTTGTGCCCCGCATTTCCAATACGCGGCCCGGCGATTTAAGCGGAACAACGATGCCGATTTCGAGGTTATCATGCCGCGCACTTTGCGAAGGGAAAATCATGGCGATCGAATGTGTGGCCTATCGCGATGCCAAGGGCGGACTTCACAGCAGCCTCGAGAAGGCGACGCTGGAAGACCTGGCTGCGGTTCTGGGCCGGGTCGGCGATGAAGGGGGCATGACCAGCGGCGTGGCGCGGATGATCTTCGACAAGCGGGCGGAGATTGAGCGGGTCTTTGCCGAGCACGACGCTCTTGTAGCTTCAGCCGCAGGAGCTGCCGGGTCCGGTGGGCCGGATACCGGCAGCATTCACGTCGTGGATACCGGCGCTTCCTGAGCCTGCGCGATGAATAGCTCAACGAGAGAGGGAGCGATATTCGCCTTGTCCCGCTGAAATTGAGCCTCACCGGTTTCGAAAAGTTGCGGATTGGCAGGCATTCTTGGAGGGCGACGATGAGCGCTAGGGAATGCAACCCGAAGATGGTGTACGGACGCCTTTTGGCCTGATTGCGCTTCATTCCGTGTACTGGTCAGGGAGCCGGCGTTTTGCCGGTCTTTCCACTGTGGATTCGACCGCTGACGGGGGGCGGCGAGCGTCTGTTTGGGCAATGGCGCGGGAAACTGCGGAAATGAGCATCGTGGTGGCGCGAACGCGAAATTGGGATACGCAGGAGGCTTATAGTTTCGTAACGAACAGGGGAACTTTGCAAGAGGCAGGAATGACCTTCCTTCCAAGTCTAACAGAGATTTTAATAATTAGACGAGCTTGCTGAATTTGCGATGATAAAAGTCATTATGGCTAAAATTACGCGCAATTCAGCCATTCTATGAGGCAGCTGCCTGATAAATTATTTAGATTTTCCATAGGCAAGTTATAACATTGTAACTCTCGAAATCGGAGAATCGTGATCTAACAGCGCGCGAATTCGGTAAGGGGCGCGGCTGAATGGAACACATTCAGCTTCTGACGGACCGAATTCGCTATTTTTCGATCACAGGGTTCTCAATCATGAAATTTACCAAGGTCATGTCGTTCATCGCTGCTGCCGCTGTCGGCTTAGCTACATCGGCGCCGTCTTACGCCAGGGATATTGTCACTCCTGCAGCTGACTATGGTCTTCCCGGCACCCAGATCCTGTATCCGAACGACTCGTTCGTTTCGCCTGATGGACGCTTCAGGCTTACATTCCAGACCGATGGCAACTTTGTGCTTCGGCAGGGAACCGCAGTCCTGTGGAGCAGCAAGACGGACTTCCCAATGTGGATCGATGCGCCCGGTGGCTACCCCGGCCAGGTGCTGAACCCGCGTTACGCGGAAAAGGCTGCATTCCAGGCAGACGGAAATCTGGTTGTATATCATCAGAATACGCCGACCAAGGATCACACTCCCTGGGCATCCAACACTGATGGTCATCCGAATGCCCGGCTGCTGGTCCAGAACGACGGCAACGTCGTTATCTATGATAACGGCAAGGCTATCTGGAATACGAAGACCTGCTGCCACTGATATCTAGGCTGCAGATTATCGCATTGCCGCTTCCGGAGAAGCTCCCGCTGGCGGCGGCAATGCAACCTAAGCGAAAAGAAAATCGTAAATCGAAACCATGAAGCTTCCCCCGGTAATGGATTTGGGTGTTACGTTTTTAATAAGACCATCAGCCAGTTTTGGTGATTTCAGGTTCATTTTCTATGTCGTCGTTATGCAAATTGTGTGGCTTGGCGGACCGGCATTCGCAAAAACCGATAGGAATAATTCAACTATTTTGCCGCGTGGCCAAGTCGAGAGCCGGGTCCGTACGAGTCAAGTAGCCGATGCGGAAATCACCGTAATAGGTAAACGCCGGGGAGAGGCCGACGTCGCCTCGGAAACCGAATTCGACGAATCGGAAGTCGCGTCGGAAGGCGCGTACGATATCCAGGAGCTCCTCACCCGCCTCCAGCCGTTCATCGATCCAACCGGTGCGCCCCCGGTCCTCCTCATCAACGGGCGACCCGCCGGGTTTGACCGCTCCATCCTGTCCTATCCCCCGGAAGCACTGGAACGCGTGGCGGTGCTGAAGCCGGAAGCAGGCACCCATTATGGCGCTAATCCCGCGCAAAGGGTCGTCAATCTTGTGCTCAAGCGCAAGTTTGCGAGCTATGAGGCGGGCGGAAGCGTGAATTTCGCGACTGCGGGGGGGCAACTTGGCCAAGACCTCAATGTCGCACGATTTGCGATCGAAGGTGACATGCGCTGGAGCGCGAAGTTGAAAGCCGGACACCAGAGCGCACTTCGCAAGAGTTCTCGCAATATCCCTGCGGTTTCGGGCGTCTTCGACAGCCGGGGCTTCGTCACCGGGCTCAATGGTGACGAACTCGATCCAGCTTTCAGTCAGGCAGCAGGCGGCGTCGTTACCGTCGCCGCCTTGCCGGATAAACCGATTGCGCCGCCAACGCTCGAAACGTTCTTGGCGACAGCTGATCGACGAAATCCTGTCGATCCGAATGCATTCGAGACGTTACAGCCTGCCAGTCAAAACCTTTCGATAGGCCTGGGTGTCTCCTATCCGATCGGGAGTTTTTCGGCATCGCTGGCACTGGATGCAAATCGAAGCAGCAATGCCGGCACGAGCGGGTTACCAATGGTGCTTTTAACGCTGCCCTCGACCAATCCCTGGTCCCCCTTCGATGCAACGGTGGATCTGTACCGCCCCTTGGCGGGGCTCAGGGCACTGCGCAGCAGAAACAGTCTTCAATCCGTGTCGGCCTCGCTCACTATCGATGGTCGGGCACTGGGGTTCCAGACAAATATTGGCTTGGCTTATTCTCAGAGTTCCAGTCGCAGCTTACAGGAAACAGGTGTTTCCGCTGAAAAACTGCAAGATCTGATTGATGAAAACGAACCATCATTTAATCCTTACGCACCTGTCGATACAGAAAAATATCTGAAGGGGAGCCGAACCAGATCAAGATCCAATAATATGAACCTGCGCGTCAATCTTCAAAGGTCACTCGTCAGTGTGCCAACCGGTTCGCTTGGCTGGAGTTTTTCGGCAACTGCCGGCCAGGCAAAGAGTACCAGTACGATGACCGATATCTTTTCGGACATACCAACCACCGCTCATGCCGAAAATGCGCAGTGGAGCGGTCAGATGTCGCTGAATTTGCCGGTATCACGTCGGGATTCGAAGTTCGACCTGCTCGGCGACCTCCTGCTTGATGCGACGTTCGGCTACGCTGGCGCCTCGGGCAGCAGCGGCCAGGACACCATGGGTTTCGGCGCAACGTGGAGACCATTATCGGAGCTTCAAATCAGCAGTTCGATCAGCCGCAGCAGTGTTCGGACGACTTCCGGCCAGACCGCTAATCCGATCATTACAGCGGTCAATCGCATCTTCGATTTCAAGCGGCAGGAAATGGCCGAACCGATATGGACGACGGGCGGAAATCCCGAACTTGATCGCAGGCGCAGCCGGCAGGAAAACATGAACATGGCTGTGACTGCGACGCCGTTCAGCCGCCGGGACCTGACACTCAGTCTCAATTATCATCGCTCGAAGGCAAGCGGAGGCATCTCAGGTTTCCCCGAACTCACACCGGTCGTCGAAGCGGCTTTTCCTGAACGCATTACCCGCGACAGTGAGGGGCGCCTGGTTGCCGTGGATGCGCGCCCGATTGGTATAGAACGCAGCGTCAGCAGCGATATCGATTCGACCCTCACCATTCGTCTTGGCGGCAGAAGAATCCACTATTCCGGAAGCGCGGTCTCTTCGCTGACGCGAGACCCTCTCCAATTCAGTTTTGCCGTCACTCATCGCTATCTGCTGCAGGACGAGACGCTGGTCCGGCGAGGATTTCCCGTGATCGACAGGTTGAAAGATAACAGCGGCATTTCACGCCAGACAGTCGACATGCAATTTGGACTGGGTGAACGCGCGTTTGGTTCCAACTTGAGCATGACTTGGGGAAGCCCTTCCACAATTCGGAGTGAGGGCACCGTTTTTCGTATCAAGCCCCCGATGCTGTTCAACCTATCTGCGTTTATCAATCCCGATCGCCTGTTCGACGGGTTTTCGGACGTTTCGCTCGTCCGGAAGCTGAAAATGTCGTTGAGCATTACCAATTTTTTCAACGGATATCGCCGGGTTCTTCTTCAAGGCACCGATGCTCGTCCGGTTTATACCCGCGATGAGATCAATCCTCTCGGCCGTACGGTCCTGGTGACCATTCAGAAGCAACTCTGAAGCGTTTCTTGTTTACGGAGAGCTTTGACCGTGCGGATTGTTGTGGCCGCAGCATGAAATCATCTGAGCCGGACACAAGCCTGCAGGCACCGGCGCGAAGCTATGGACCGCTCAGGATCTGTCCAGAAGATTGCCATTCTTCTACAGCAGTTCATGCACCTGCAGGCGAAATGAGGCGGGAAAGGCGCCTTCTGCCCTCCGGCATGACCGCGCTCTATGCCCCGCGCGGGCGGGCTCACCGCCCCTGATGCCCGCGCTTCGGCACCGAGCCCCTTTTAAAGGGTCTCGGCCTTCGGTTGCGATCGCTGGCGCTCAAAGGGGAAATGGGGGTCGGCGGGGCATGCCCCGCCTCGATGGTGCCGCGCGCCGGCTGCGCCCGCGCGCGGCACCATTTGTGAAGATTATAATGGTGCAATAACCGCAAGGAGAGGCTCGATGTTCAACATCGGAGGCCTCTCCTTGCCCAGTCAGCGACATACTATGATCACGGTACATCGCAGCAGGTACACATCAGAAGCCCAGGCGAATGCCTCCCGTGATGTTGGTTACGCCATTTGCCCGGGTGAAAGCCGTGTTGCCCCGCGCGAACAACGTTATGCCCGGGGTCGCTGCCCAATCGAATCCGCCGCCGACTTGCGCATAGTTGCGATCGCGTTCCGCTCCAGCCACCGTGAACCGGCTGGACGCGTCCGGGAATCCGGCCGTGGCAAGCGTGGCGTCACCGCTGGCGCGGTAGCGCCAACCAGCCGTCAGCCAGGGGCGTAGCCGCGTCTCAGGCGCCATGTCGAGGCGCAGGTCCGCGCTTACGAAAGTGGCATCCTGCTTGCGGCCGGCAACATCGAGCGCGAAGACGTCGTTACCGGTTTCATGCGCGTCACCGCGTTTCACCCGGATGTGCGTCACGCCGAGCTCAGGCCCCAGGCGCCATCCCCCCTTGCCGATCGCGAACCCGTAGCCCCCGTGGGCATCGAAGGTCAGGCTGTGCAGATCGTAGTGGCCGGTCGTCTCGGTGCGATCGAACAGGCTGCGGTGCGTGGTTGCGGAACTGCCGTCCCAGACGACCGAACCGCCAAGATCCAAGCCGCCTCGTTCGAAGGAGACGCTTGCCCCCACGAAGGTGCCGTCCGCCTTGGTCCTGGCCCCCAGTGCCGGCAGGCTCTGGTTGGCGTAGATACGGCCGACAACCGCCGCGACCGCCACCGGCCCGGCCTGATACCCGATGCCGCCGAGAAGTCCGCCGCTGTTTTGCCGAACGTTCGAGGTGCCCTGGTCTGAATTGCCGCGCAGATTCTGCCAGCTGCCCAGTCCCTGACCCAGCATGAAGAAGCGTGATTTGCCCGTCTCTCCGGTCCGCTGCGAGCCACGCAGGGCTGACGAAATGGCAAGGCCGTTGTCGATGCCGATTTGGCCCGCGGCCGCATAGGCCTCGGGATGAAGCGTGCTCATCGCCGCTTCGTTGACATAGCCGTCGGCCTGGGTGAGCTTTTGCACCGCCGTCAAGAGACCGTCGCTGGCCGTACCGGCAATCAGCAGGTCATTCAGATAGCCGTTCGTTGCCGTGACGTTTCTACCGGCGCCCGCATGCAATTGCAGCGTCCCCAGCAGATCCAGCGTATCGGACGTCTGGACGATATAACCCAGAACCGTCTGTACCTTGTCGATCTTGGAGAAGCTGCCGGTTATTCCGTCGGTCGTGGTGATCAGATGATAGGTGACGCCCGGTGTGAGCGGCCTTTCTCCGACGATGTTCAGCGTCGTGCCGTTGGCGATCGTCAGGCTGCCGTTGATGACCAGCGCGTCGCTGACCGTCGGCGTCATTTCGAACAGCGTGGTCGACCCGGAAGCAAGCATCACGTTGCCGTTGACGGTCATCGTCGCCGGAGAGGCGCCCGGCGACAGGGTGCCCTGTACCGTGATGTTGCCGTTGACGGTTCCGGCGCTGCCGAAGGTCGCGCCCTGCGCCACGGAAATCCCGTTTCGCGCGGTGATCGTCGATCCGGCAAGACCGATCAGCCTGCCGCCGTTGACCCAGATGCCGTCGAAGCTGGCATCGCTGGCCAGCGAGCCCGTTCCGCTTTCCATCGCGAGCTCTTCGAAGTTCGTATAGCTATTGAGATCGATCGCAGTCGGCGCTGTCGCAGCCTGGTCGAAGTGCAGAGCCAGGCGATCGGTTCCCGTGCCGCCATCGACAATGCCGCTGACCGAAGAGCCGGCAAATGCCTCGAACACATCGTTTCCGCCGCCCAGCGCGACATTACCGATGATCGTGCCGCGATTGACCACATGCTCGGAGCCATCGGTGCCTGTCAGCACCGCCTCGCCCAAGGTCTGCAGGGTGGAGCCGGCCGCCAGTTCGAACGTCGTGCCTTCGCTGACGAACAGCGTCTGGACCGGCAGGACGCCGTTTACCGTCACGCTGCCGCTGCCCGTCACGCCGAAGTTTTCGAAGCCGGTGAAGGGCTGGAAGAAGGCGCTGTCCAAAACGCCTCCGCCGGTCAGATCGGCCAGGAGCGTATCGTTACCGGCTCCGCCGTCGACAGTGCCGGTCATGACCGCCGAAAGGCGCTGCACGAAAAGATCGTCTCCGTCGCCGAGATAGACGTCGCCGATGATCGAGCCGGTGTTCTCGATGTAATCGTTGCCGCCGCCAAGGTCGATCGAACCGATGATGGTTCCGCTGTTGACGATCCTGTCGTCCCTGCCGAAGGTCTGCACGGCCCCGGCGAAACGGGTAGTGCCATAGGTTTCTGCACTCAGGTTATCCGCGGTGACGGTGTATCCCGACGTGCCGTCGATCGTGCCTGTATTGACCAGATCCAGCGCGCTGGTGACCCGGATCGCAGCAGCATACGCACCCTTTGCTTCGATCGTGCCGGCATTGACGAAAGAGACCGGGCCTGTGCTGCCGGAGACCGACACCGCCGTGGAGGCGAACGTTTCGGGCGCGACGATGAGATCGTAATAAGGGTAGCCGGGCAAGGGAATCCAGCCGTAGAACATCCCTTCATATCCATCGCCGTCGCTGCGGATCGTTCCGGTGTTGGCGATGCTTATCGTGGCCGAGCCGTCACCTCGCACGTTCAGAGCCGAAGCCCCGCTGGCCGAGGCGCTGAGAGTTCCCGAGTTTTCCAGCGCAAGGCTGTAGCTGCCCGGCTGCTCGAAGAAATTGGACGGTGCGATGGTCAGGCCGTCTCCCGTCTCGATCGCGCCGCTATTGCTGAAGGTCAGCGACGGCGAGATCGCATCCTGGGCGAAAGCGTAGTCGATGGCGGCATTGCCGCCCCTGATCGTGCCGCTATTGGTGATCTTGGCGCCGGTCAGCTGGTAACCTGTAATGCCGAGCGCCGAAGCGGAATCGGCTGCAGTAATCGTGCCGCTGTTTTCGAAACTGAGCGCGCCGGTTCCCCATTGGGAGACCGCTGGGCCCATAAGCCCTTCCGAGCCGACGGTTGCACTGTTGGACAGCGCGTTGGCCGCGACGGTAATGCCGCCGACATCGGCTTCGTTGGATAGAGAGGCGAGAGGCCCGTTGAGGTCCGTCGGGGCAAAGTAGAAGAGGTTCTCATAACCGATGAGCCCCGCGCTGGTGGCGGCCCTGTTTACGATCTGCCCGTTGCCAGCCAGGACGATGGTCTCGGCAAGCGGAGCGTCGCTGACGATCGTGACGACCGTATCGCTTCCCAATGATCCGGTGAATTCGCCTTGGAAGGATGTCGGCAGCGGGGCGCCCAGCGTGACGGTCCCGCTGGTCTTGCGGACATGCCCGATCTGGTTGTAGCCGCTTCCGCCGTCGATCGTGCCGGAAACGCCGAAGCCCGAACCGTCCTCGATCAGGACATCATCGCCGGACCCGAATCGCAAGTCACCCTCGATCGAGCCGCCATCCGCGTAATAGTATGCGCGTGTCGCGGAGTAGCCGTAGCTGGACCATCCCAGATCGACATCGCCAACGATGGTCCCGCCATTGCGCAATGTGCCGCCGTTGCTCTGGATCGCGACACCGGCGCCGCCGGAAATCGTGCCGTCCGCACTATTTTCGACGGTCAATGTATAGCCGCTTGTCGATACGATGGCAGCCTGTCCGGTGCTGGCAATCGTGCCGGAATTGACGATCGATGTGGCGTCCGTCGCATAAACCGCGGCGGCGCTTGCAGAAATCGTGCCCGAATTGTCGAGGTTGGAAACGTAGGCGAGGCCATTACCGCCTGTTGCCGTGATCGTTCCCTTATTGGTTACGGAGCCGCCCGAGATTGCCGACGGCGTGCTCCAGGTTACGCCGGACGTATTGCTCAGCGCAATCGTGCCTTCGTTCGTGAAGTGGTTTGCCGACCCCAGACCGACTGCGGCCTGGATATAGGTGCCCGCATTGTCCAGGTTCGCCGTGATCGTTCCCCGGCTCGTGATATCCAGGGTGTTGGCCGCCCCGGAATAGCCGGAACCGGACAGCATGCCAGTCGAGCTGATCGCAGATTGGTTTCGCGCATCGATATCAGCCGTCAGGTCGACGCTGCCCTGGCCCGAGAAAGTCAGCGGCGTAGTGAAAACGCCTTCGGCATCGAGCGTAAGCTTTGCGTCATCGTGAAGTTGATAGCCTACCGAGGCAAAACCGGCATGCGAAGCCAGTGTCGCACTGGCATCCTTGCGCACTTCGTAGCGTAGATAGGATTCCGATGCCGTTACCGTCCCGTTGATCCCCGCGAACTCGCCGGTTCCCTCGTTCTCGAGCTCGGTGATCAGATAGGATCCCTTGCCGAGCGTCAGATTTCCATTCAGGACGCCGCCGGCAAGCGCGTAGTAGCGATTGTTGTCAGATGACGATGAGTACCGACCGGCGAGCGATACGTCACCGTTGATGGTCCCGGCATTCCTGACCTGCGCGTTGAAAATGGACGATCCGCTGACCGCGATCGCGGCTGTTCCCCCGGAAATCGTGCCGCCTGCTCGATTGTCCAGATTACCATAGGAACCCAGGAGGACCGCAGTCGCTGGCGACGATATCGTGCCGGTGTTGGCGAGGCTGGCCGACAGGTCAACGCCTACGCTGCCGCCGGAAATCGTGCCGCTGTTGGTCGGAAGGTCTGCCCCGTAGCTGGACCCCCACAGCACCAGACCCGTTCCATTGGTGGAACTGATCGTGCCGGTGTTGGAAAAGCCCGAACTCAGACGCACATCGGCGGCGGTTCCACTCGCGCTGATCGTGCCCGAGTTGTCGAAGGCGTAAGTACTGACCTTCACACCGGAACCCTGCGAATTGATCGTGCCGCTGTTGGCGAAGCTGCCAGGTGAGCCGAGATCGAGCGCATAGTTTTCCGACAGGCCCGTGCTCGTGATGATACCTGCATTGACCAGTTTGCCGGAGTATCCAAAGGAGAGGCCCGAGATGACCGTTCCGTTGGCGCTCAGGCCGGTTTCGTTGCGAAGGGTGCCGCTGCCGTCGAAGACCAGGGGCCCCGGGACCGAAAAACCGTCAGCGAGCGTGACGGTGACGGCATCTCCGACGACAAGCGCAGTTCTTTCGAAATTGGTGGGCAAGACGATGGTCTTGTCCAGCGTCCGATCGCTGGCGAAATCGATCTGGACCGAATCGGTCCCGGCTCCGCCGTCGATCGATCCTGTTACGCCGGTGACCAGATCGCCGGCCTCTGTGTAGATCGCATGAAGCACATCGTTGCCCGCGCCGAACACCAGATTGCCTTCGATCGTGCCGCCGGTCGAATCGACGTTGCTTTGCGAATAGGACTGGGTGCTGTTCGATCCGGCAAGAACGGTGCCGGTGATGACGCCCTTGTTCACCAGATTGAGCTGGTTTGAGGCCGAGATCGCGGTGCCCGAGGAGCGGATCACGCCGCCTGCATTGTTCGTCACCGATATCTCTGCCGAGTTCAGCGCGGCTCCGGTGCCCAGATTTGCAACCGTTCCCGCGTTATCGAGCGACAGCCAGTACCCACCGGACAGCGTGCTGCCTTGCGCGCTCGTAATTTCGCCGCCCGCCTGATTTACCACGATCACGCTGGCATTGCTGGCGGATATCGCTGCCCCCGAACCGCTGTTCGCTATCCTGCCGCTGTTGGTGACCTGCAATCCCAGGTTGTAGATCGTCGAGGCCGCGCCGCTCGACACGATCTGGCCGGAATTGGTCAGGCTGCCATAGTTCAGGGGAGTGGCGCCGGTGATTGCGCTGTTGGATCCTCCGTCGATGAGGCCGGCATTGTCGATCGTGCCTACCGAACCGGAAATGCCGCCGATCGTGCCGCTGGCCCGGTTGACGATGTTGGTGAACGAGACATAGGTGCCGCTGGCGACGACCGCGGGGCCGGAAGTCCCGATGAGTGAGCCGGCATTGTCCAGCGCGGCGCGCGTGTAGCTTGTAAAGCCCGCGACCGGCCCGAGCGTGATGGCGTTCGCACCGGAAACGCTGCCGCCCTCAGCGACATTGATGTCGATACCGGTGGAAATGCCATAGTAACCGGAGGGCTGAGTTCCCTCGGTCAAGCGAATGCCGGCGGATGAATTTCCGTTGATCGCGCCGGCGACGAGGATCGTGGCGGTACGCGACGCGATGTTGCTGGGCGCGTTGATGGCAACGGTAACCGCCGGACCGGACGTCGCTGAAACACTTGCTCCGGTTTCGACGGAAACCGTGGTTGCGTTAGTCGTCACCATCAGGCCATCGGTATCGCCGCCACTGCACGTCGTCGTCGATGATGGTTGTGTCGGATCGGGAGAGCACGCAGCGCGGGCCGCATTCGACGCAAAAACGGAACTGCACCCAAGCGCCAGAATGCTGCAGGCACGCAAAAACTGGCCACGCGAGCCACTCATCATCGTCATTTTAACCAAGCCGCCCCGTCTTGCTGCAGTCAACGCGAACGATTGACCGCCCCCAAACCAGATCATTGCGAGATTTTCGGCATGAATGCAACAATATGAAATAACTGCAAATGAGCCGAAATGTGCAGTCTGAGGGCGAACCGACAAAGGCTTTCGTCGATGAAAGGATTTTTCATTTAACGGGCCGCCTGGTTGCGGCAGATCGCCGATCCTGTCCGGGTGATAAAGGCGGTCGGAACCAGGAAGACGACCGCACGAACTAACGGTAAGGAGCGAGCCGCAGCGCCCCACGCCTCCGGCATGACCGCGCTCTATGCCGCGCGCGGGCGGGCTCACCGCCCCTGATGCCCGCGCTTCGGCACCGAGCCCCTTTTAAAGGGTCTCGGCCTTCGGTGACGATCGCTGGCGCTCAAGGGGGAAGTGGGGTCGGCGGGGCATGCCCCGCCTCGATGTGGACGCGCGCCGGCTGCGCCCGCGCGCGGCACCATTTGTGAGCCTCTCCCGATGAAAGTCGGGGTGCGGGCTCGACAACCGTCTGGGCCCGCCACCGGCCCCTGCAAGCCGCTCCTGCGTCGCGGCTCCTCCACTCCCGTTCCGGCCTTTCAGGTGCAGGCGCCGCTTGCCGCGGGCCCTGTCGGTCGTCCGGGCCGCCCACCCCCCGCCTTTCCGGGGGAGGCCCATGGTGGGTTTTTTGGGCACTGCAGGAGGTGAGACATGCGCAGCAATCGCAAGGTCCCGCAATGCGCGAGGCCGCAAGATCAGGTTCAGGGCGTGGCTGGTTCCGGGCAGCATGGGGACGGCTGCAACGCCGATCCGGTGCGGGTCGGGGCTCGGGTGCTCGGGCCTTCGGGGAGTGTGGATAACCCTGACTACAACCCCCGTCATAACCCTGAGGGTAACCTTGGGGGTAATTCCGGAGGCAGGCCTTCGGCGGGCAGGCAGGACACCCGCAAGAAGGAGGCGCGGGTCTCGCTTTACGACGAGGTCACGGCCCGGATCATTGCCGAACTGGAAGCGGGGCGCATCCCGTGGGTCCAGCCGTGGAGCAGCGCGGCTTGCGGCGGGCCGGGGGGAACGGGGGCGGGGGGAGCAGGGGCGGTTCCCTGCCTGCCGCGCAATGCCCTGACCTCACGCAAATACTCGGGCATCAATATCCTGCTGCTCTGGGCTTCGGCGCTGGCCGGGGGCTGGGAGCGTCCCGGCTGGCTCACGTTTCGCCAAGCCATCGCGGCGGGCGGCAATGTGCGCAAGGGCGAGCACGGAACGCAGGTGGTCTATGCCGACCGCTTCACTCCCGAAACCGAGAAGCAGCGGGCGCGGGAGAGCGGCGGCGAGGCGCGGTCGGTTACCTTCCTGAAGCGCTT
>PJTY01000196.1_pt1 | contig 41458 bp, 45 predicted proteins | sample 1512121 | NCBI WGS metagenome assembly PJTY01 (sample SAMN08177680, study PRJNA422409) | Soil metagenome, whole genome shotgun sequencing project. | isolation source: Soil enriched (2) on filter paper: alkali lignin treatment | place: USA: Madison | collected 2015-01-15 | reverse complement strand
CTTCCCGTAATTCACGCTATCACGCCCGATCAGGCGGCAGCGTCGAGTCCGTAAGCCGTGTGCAGCACGCGCACCGCCAGTTCGGTCTCGTCGGTGTCGATCAGGACCGAAACCTTGATCTCGCTGGTCGAGATGGCGATGATGTTGATGCCGCGATCGGCCAGGGTCTTGAACATGGTCGAGGCGACACCGGCGTGGCTGCGCATGCCGACGCCGACGACGCTGATCTTCGCGACGTTGCTGTCGGCGATCATGCGGTAGTAGCCGATCGCTTCCTTGCGCTCTTCCAGCAGCGCCTGCGCGCGGACGAGGTCGGCCTGCGGCACCGTGAAGGTGACGTCGGTCTCGCCTTTGTCCTTGGCGACGTTCTGGATGATCATGTCGACGTTGATGTTCGATTCCGCGAGCGGCGCGAAGATCGCGGCTACGGCGCCCGGACGGTCCGGCACGCGGGTAAGGGTAACCTTGGCTTCGTTCTTGTCGGCGGCGATGCCGGTGATCAGCTGGCGTTCCATATCGCTTCCTTCGAGTTCTTCATCGCTCACGATCATCGTGCCGGGCAGGGTGTCTGCGGCCGGGGCGTTCTCGTCGATGAACGACGACAGCACCTGGACGCGCACGTTTTCCTTCATCGCCAGCGAGACCGAGCGGGTCTGCAGGACCTTCGAACCGACCGAGGCCAGTTCGAGCATTTCTTCATAGGTCACCAGCGGCAGCTTGCGCGCCTTGGCGACGATGCGCGGGTCGGTGGTGTAGACGCCGTCGACATCGGTGTAGATGTCGCAGCGGTCGGCCTTGACCGCCGCCGCCACGGCCACGGCCGAGGTGTCCGAACCGCCGCGTCCCAGCGTGGTGATGCGATTGTCGGGCGAAACGCCCTGGAAACCGGGGATCACCGCGATTTCACCAGCGGCCATCGAAGCCAGCAGGGCCTCCGAATCGAAGTCCTCGATACGGGCCTTGGCATGGGCGTCGTCGGTCTTGATCGGCAGCTGCCAGCCGAGCCACGAACGCGCCTTGCAGCCCATCGCCTGAAGCGTGAGCGCCAGAAGGCCCGAAGTGACCTGCTCGCCGGAGGCGACGACCACGTCATATTCCGCCGGATCGTAGAGGGCATTGGCTTCGCGGCAGAAGTTCACGAGGCGGTCGGTCTCGCCGGCCATGGCCGATACGACGACCGCGACTTCGTGGCCCGCTTCCTGCTGGCGTTTGACAATGCCCGCCACGCGCCGGATTCGCTCGGTTCCGGCCATGGAAGTGCCGCCGAATTTCATCACGATACGTGCCAAGGTGCCACTGCTCCCCGTCGGTTGTTGCGCAAAGAAGAGATGCGCGTGTGGATAAGAGTTGGGCGCGCTGTTAGGGGGGAGCGATGGACAATGCAACTGCTTCGAACACGCCTTCCCGCGCAACAATCGATCCGAAAGAGGCTGCTCACTTCGGTGCACTGGCGGCGGAATGGTGGGATCCCAAGGGTTCCTCGGCCATGCTGCACAAGCTGAACCCGGTCCGCCTCGGCTTTATCCGCGCCGAGATCGACCGGCATTTCTCCACCGACTCGCGCATGTTGCACCCGCTTGCGGGCAGGCGCGCGCTCGATGCGGGTTGCGGCGCCGGCCTGCTCTGCGAACCCCTCGCCCGCCTCGGCGCAGCCGTGACCGGCGTGGACGCGGCGGCGGAAAACATCGCAGCGGCTTCCGCCCATGCCGAGGCGATGGGCCTCGCCATCGACTACCGCCACGGCGAACTCGGGCAGCTTGGCCTGTCCGGCTTCGACCTCGTCTGCTCGCTGGAAGTGATCGAGCACGTCACCGACAAGGCGCTGTTCATCGGCCAGCTTGCCGAAACGCTCGCCGACGGCGGGCTGATGCTCCTCTCCTGCCCCAACCGCACCCCGGCCTCGCGCCTGCTGCTGGTCGAAGCCGCCGAACGCCTCGGCAAAGTGCCGCGCGGCACGCACGACTGGAACGCCTTCGCCACACCCGACGAACTGCGCGATCTCGCGGATGGCGCGGGGCTGGTGCTGGGCGAACCCAAGGGCATCGCCTGGTCGCCCACGGCGGGGCTGCACCTTTCGGACGACCTTTCGCTGAACTTCATCGCGACGGCTACGAAGAAGAAGTAAGGGATAAGGCAGGGGTTAACACCCCTGCACCCCATTACTGTCGATGTCGCGCGCTGCCGATCCGTCTGCGCGCCCCTTGCGTCGGGAGACTTAATGGCTGCGCCGCAATGCGCGCACTACCGATAGGCGGCGCGCATCGTAGCCATTCCGAGGGTCCGGGGGATCATCCCCCGGGACTTCCCTTTTCCTTCAATCCACGAAGCGCCTCACGCACCTGCGCCTCACGCTCCTCCCACGAACCGCCGACCCGCGAAAACGGCACTCCCGCCCGCACCAGCATGTCCTCAGCCAGAGCGGCAAAGCGCGCGCGCCTTTCGTCCGTTCCGAAGAACCGCGTACCGTCCTCCTGCCAGGGAACGTCGGGTGCAAAGAGCAGGTAGTGGTCTGCCTTGGGGTAGTTCAGCAACACATCCGGCACCTCGCCGAACAGCATCTGCGCCCAGGCGGCGGTCATGAGCTGGTCGGTATCGAGGAGCAGTATCGGCGGACTCGCCGCCATGGCCTTGCGGTTCTCCTCGGCCTGCCCCTCGGCAATCGCGAGCAGGTCCGCCATCGTCAGGTCGGTGCCGCGTTCCTCGCAGTAGGTCCGGCCGTACTCCGGCACCCAGGGATAGCCCAGCCGCTGCGCCAACACCGACTTTCCGGTGCTTTCCGCGCCGTGGAGGCAGACGGTGATCACGCCTCCTGCGCCTTCTCCGCCGCGATCCATTCGCGCAGGCCCAGCGCCGACATCGCCAGCAGCACCACGTAGAGCGCGGCGGTCGGCCACAATTCCTTGTAGAGGTAGACCCCGATCGAGGCCGCATCGATCGCGATCCACAGCACCCAGTTCTCGATGCGGCGGAAGCCGAGCAGGATCTGTGCGGCGATGCTGGCTCCGGCGATGGCGGAGTCCGCGTAAGGCAGCGAGGCGTCGGTGAACCGGTGCATCACCCAGCCGAGATTGAGCGCCAGCGCCGCCGTGCCCATCAGCCAGAGCAGCCTTGCGAAATTGCCGAGCCGCCGCACCGGCACCCGGCTCTCCCCGCCGCCCGCACGCACCCAGAGCGCCCAGCCCCAGACTTGCGCGGCGAAGAAGAACACTTGCAGCCCGGCCTCGCCGTAGAGCTTCGCCTCGCGGAACACGACGAAGTAGAGCGCCACCATCGCCATGCCGAACGGATAGTTCCACACGCTGCGCCGCACCAGCAGCGCGATATTGGCGAGGCCCAGGCCCGCCGCCACCCATTCCACCGTGTTCATGTGCCCCCGTTCATCCGCTTTCGGTCAGCCGAGCGCGGCTTCCCATTCCGGCTCCTTGAAGCCGACCAGCAGGCCGCCCGGGTATTCGACGACGGGCCGCTTGATGCAACTGGGGTTGGCCGCCATGATCGCCACCGCCTTGGCGGCATCGATATCGGCCTTGTCCTCGTCCGGCAGCTTCTTGAAGGTCGTCCCGGCGCGGTTGAGCACTTTCTCCCAACCGGCCTGCGCCACCCACTTTTCGAGTCGCGCGGCCTCTGCACCTTCCTTCTTGTAGTCGTGGAAAGTGTAGTCGCTGCCACGCGCTTCCAGCCACTTACGCGCCTTCTTCACGGTGTCGCAGTTGGGGATGCCGTAGAATTCAAGGCTCACGATTCGGTTTCCCTTTCGAAGTGACGCACACGCGGCTCGTTGCAGGCGAAGGCGGTGTAGCTCTGGTAGTAGTGCTCGCGCCCCTTGGCCTGAACTTCGGCATGGGCGGCGACGCGGCGCCATGCAAGGGCGGCGGCCTCGTCCTGCCACTCGGAAAGCGCGATCACTTCGCCGTCCTCGCTGGTGTAGCTCTTGAAGGAGAGGAAGCCGGGCTGCGCGCGGGCGAGCGCGTCCATGGCATCGGCATCGGCGGAGTAGGCGGCCGCATCGATGTCGGCGCGCTTGCGATTGCGGAAGACTACCAGGAACATAGCCGCGCTCATGGGCCTTCACGGATCGTTCCGCAAGCATGTGACTCGCACCCCCATGCTGGACAATCCGAAGATTGCGCGCCAAGGCGCGGGGCATGAGCGTGAACACTTTCGGCCGCCTTCTGCGATTCACCACCTGGGGCGAGAGCCATGGCCCTGCCATCGGCGCCGTCGTAGACGGGTGCCCGCCGGGCCTCGCGATCGACGAGAGCGTGATCCAGCCCTTCCTCGACGCACGCCGCCCCGGCCAGTCGAAGTTCACCACCCAGCGGCAGGAGCCGGACCAGGTCCGCATCCTCTCGGGCGTGTTCGAAGGCAAAACGACCGGCACGCCGATCAGCCTGATGATCGAGAACGTGGACCAGCGCTCGAAGGACTATTCGGACGTCGCCAAGGCCTATCGCCCCGGTCATGCCGACTATGCCTATGACGCCAAGTACGGCTTCCGCGACTATCGCGGCGGCGGCCGCAGCTCGGCGCGCGAGACCGCCAGCCGCGTGGCGGCGGGCGGCGTGGCGCGGCTGGTGATCCCGGAAGCGACGATCCTCGCCTATGTCTCGGAGATCGGCGGCGACGCTATCGATAGGACCAACTTCGATCCGGCCGAGATCGGCAACAACCCGTTCTTCTGCCCCGACGCCGAAGCGGCGAAGCGCTGGGAGAAGATCGTCGACGATGCCCGCCTGGCCGGGTCCTCGGTCGGCGCGGTGGTCGAATGCGTGGCGACCGGCGTTCCCGCCGGTTGGGGCGCGCCGCTCTACGGCAAGCTTGACGCCGATCTGGCCGCCGCGATGATGGGTATCAATGCGGTGAAGGGCGTGGAAATCGGCGACGGTTTCGCCGCCGCGCGCCTGACCGGCGAGCAGAACGCCGATCCGATGCACCCGGGTGCGAATGGCCCCGAGTTCAGCGCCAACCACGCGGGCGGCATCGCCGGCGGCATCTCGACCGGACAGCCGGTGCTGGTGCGCGTGGCGTTCAAGCCGACCAGTTCGATCCTCACCCCGCAGCCCACGATCAACCGTGAAGGCGAGGCGACCGAGCTGTTCACCAAGGGCCGCCACGACCCCTGCGTCGGCATTCGCGGCGTGCCGGTGGTGGAAGCGATGATGGCGCTGGTACTGGCCGATCACAAGCTGCTGCATCGCGGCCAATGCGGCTGATCCGGTCCTGATCCTCGCTGCGGGGATCAGTCCGGAAGGCTGCGCACCCGCGCCGGATTGCCGACCACCGTGGCGCCTTCCGGCACATCGCGCGTGACGACGCTTCCCGCGCCGATCACTGCATGGTCGCCGACCGTGACATCGGGCAGGACGATGGCACCGCCGCCGATCCAGACATTGCGCCCGATCCGGATCGGGCGTCCCCATTCGCGACCGGTCGCGCGCTCGGCGGGATCGCGCGGGTGGTCGGCGGTGAGTATCTGCACGCCGGGGCCGATCTGGGTGCCGTCACCGATCACGACTTCCACCACATCGAGCACGACGCAGTTGAAGTTCAGGAACACGCCGCTGCCCAGGCTGATGTTGAACCCGTAGTCGCAATGGAACGGCGGCCGGATCACGCAATTCGCCCCGACCGCACCGAAACGCTCGCGCAGCAAAGCCTCGCGCTCGGCGGGAGGGAGCAGTCCGGCGTGGTTGAAACGGTGCATCCATTCCGCTGCCGCCTGCTGGTCCGCGGCGATCTCGGGATCGCTGGCATGATAAGGCTCGCCCGCGAGCATCTTCTGCTTTTCCGAGCGTGCCATGCCTGTCCTACCTTCGCTTTTTGAGAACCACGTAGATCGCACCTTGGCCGCCATGACGGCGGTGCGCGCCGCGAATCGCGACGATATCATGCGCATGATCGCTGGCACCCAGCCAGTCGGTGATCTTGGCGCGGATGGCGCCGCGCGCGGTGCCCCGGTCCATCGCGTCGACCGGCCGGGGTTTGCCCGTCACGATCAGCACCACGCGCGCGCCCATGGCCTTGGCCTGGGTAAGACCGTGCATCAGCCGCACATAGGCCTGGTCGAGGTTCGAGCCGTGGAGATCGAGGCTGAAATCGGGCGCCAGCGTGCCCTTGGAAATGCGCTTTTCCCAGGACCCGTCGAGATGGAGCGGCGCGTCCGCTTTCGGCTTGGCTGCCACCGGCTTGGGCGGAAGCGGCGCCGGTATGCGGCCCTTCACTTTCTTCGGCGGCGAGACCGGCGCCGAAACGACCGCCTTGGGGGCCGTGACCAATGCAGCCGCCTGCACAGCGGCACGGCGCTTTTCGAGCGGCGTCACCGTGCGGGCGACTTGCGCCCACACTTCGGCTTCCTCCGCCGTCAGTCGCCGTCCCGGTCGCCGCATCCTATCTTACACCGAGGCGCGCGAGCGTGCCCTTGGGCACCAGGATCAGCGCCTCGCCCCGGCCGCTCATGCCGCCTGCGGTGTGCCGCGCCTGCTCGCCCGAACCCCAGAAGGTGTCGAAGCGATTGGCGCCCTTGATCGCGCCGCCGGTATCCTGCGCAACCCAGAGCCCGGTCGCCTCGCGCCGGTCGAGGCGCAGCCAGACCGGCGCGCCCAGCGGCACGAAGCGCGGATCCGCCGCGACCGAGGCATGGGCACGCACCGGCACGCCCAGCGCACCGAGCGGGCCGTCGCCCTTGAGTTCCTTGAAGAAGACCCACGACTTGTTCTCGCGCATCAACGCGGCGCCGTCGTTGGGATTGTCGTGGATGTACTGGATGATGCCCTGCATCGAGCCGGAATACTGTCCCGGTCCCGAACCGACGAGGCCGCGATCGCGCATGACCCCGCCGATGCCGGTATAGGGCAAGCCGTTCTGCCCGGCATAGCCGATCCGCATCACGCTGCCGTCCGGGGCACGCAGGCGGCCCGAACCCTGCACCTGAAGGAAGAAGAACTCGATCGGATCGGCGACCCAGGCGATCTCCAGCCCCTTGCCGGAGAGGACGCCCTGCTCGATCGCGGCGCGGTCGTAATAGGGCACGAAGACCCCGCTCACGTCGTAGCGTCCGAGCGGCATGCGTCCGCTGGACGTCGCTGCGGCATCGCCCGGCTTCGCGCGCACGAGGTCCCCCGGCATGGAATAGACCGGCACCGCATAGCCCGGCACCGGCAGGCGGGACCCGGCGATTTCCGGCTCGTAGTAGCCGGTGGCGAAGCCTTGGCCGTTACCGATGCGCGCGGTCTCGAAATAGGTGGCGAAGAACTGCGCGGCGGGCTTGCCGCTCCAGCTTGCAGCGGCAGCGCAGGCCGCGCGCCAGTCGGCGGGACGGGTAAGGCCGCTGGCGTCGGTCCGCACGGTGACGCGCGGGCAGCTTTCACGGAACGAGGCAAGCGCGGCAGCGGCATCGCTACCACCAAGCGGGAGCGATGAAACCGCGGGTCCGGCCTTCACCCCCGCCGCGACGGCGCTGGTCGACTGGGGCTGGGCCGGCTGCGTGGGCTGCGGCCTTTGCACCGGTGGCCGTGCCGGAGGACGCGAAGGCCCCTTGGGCCCTGGCACGACCTGCACGCAGGCTGCCAGCAGACCCGGCAGAATGAAAGCGGACAATCGGCGCCATGGAAAGCGCCATGGCGAACACCGGCCCTGACGCCGCGACATGCTTGCTCCCCGCAAGATCGATCTCCGAAAGTCTGTAACGCCGGTAACAGCGCCAATAACAACGAGGCCGGACCTTTCGGCCCGGCCTGTCGACCCTTGTGGGATCATGGGTGCGAAATCAACCGCGCGGAGCGGTCAACCGGCGTCGGTTTCGTCGAGCAGCCAGTCGGGACCGGACGAGTTGAGCTGACGGCTGAAGGTCCAGACATCCACCGCCTCGATCGCATCGTTCAGCGAACCGGCGATCACATGGCCTTCGGCATCGCGCGTGACGGCAGCGATATCCGAACGGAAGCGCAGGGTGATGCGGGCGTAGCCGTTTTCGGCGCCGGCCGAGACGATCGCCACATCCTCGATGCGGATGAGGCGGTTGTCCATGGTTTCGCCAGCCGCGACGCGGGCGTCGATGGCAGCCGCGAAGCTGTCGTAGACGTCGCCGTCGCAAAGCGCGCGAAGCTCCGCCTTGTCGCCCTTCCAGAACGATTCCAGAATCAGGCGATAGGCACTGCGCGCACCTTCGAGGAAGGCATAGGCGTCGAAACGACGATCAGCGCTGGAGATTTCGGCGAGACCACGCTCGACCGAGGGCGGCGCCAGCGGCATTTCGCGCAGGCGCTGGGGCTGACCGACACGGCCGCGCTCGTCGCTCTTTGCTTCAGCCTTGGCATCTGCCTTGGGAGCGGGGACGCGCGGCGCACCGGGTTGGCCCTGGCGGCCTTCGAAGCGCCCCTGGATCGGCTCTTCCTCATGCTCGGCACGGCGGCCGAGTACCGAATAGAGCCGCAGGCCGAGGAAGGCTGCGATCATGGCCAGGATCACGATTTCCGGTGTCACGTTCCTTTGTCCATCCTTGTGTTGGACGCTTCGGGGGCACGGGTGGAGCGTTTTCGCCATCCGCCCTAAGGCGCCATCATAGACCCAGATAGGTACGGTTTTCAAATGAACAACGCGTGAGCGCCGATTACCGCGTTTTATCCGGTGTTTTTCGGCCGATATCCGCAGCCGGATTTCCGCCTTCAAACCAGCAACGCTTCACATGCCGGGCTGTTCCGCCTGCGTCATCCGGTGCCGAACGACCGCGACGAATCACCTGGACCCGATCCTTCGCTTGCCGGGATGCGCGCCGTTTTCGAACAATTTACGGTTGCTAGGGAGTTCCACAGGCCCGCAAAATGCTTTAGGCGCGCGGCCAGACTTTCCATGCGCAAGTCCCGATCGGGGGCATCCGCGTGTTTTAACGGGAACGAAGCAAATGGCCGACGAAGGCAACGTCATCTCCGACCTCAACCTCGGCAACGGCGAGGATTCCGCGCCGGCCGCCGGCATCATCTCGCAGTACGTGAAGGATCTCTCGGTCGAGAATCCGAACGCGCCGCAGAGCTTCTCGTGGCAGGACCAGCCGCAGATCGAAGTGCAGTTCAACATCGGCGCCCGCCAGATCGACGGCGAAGTGCATGAAGTCGAACTGAAGATCACTTGCGCCTCGAAGGCGGCGGAAGGCACTGCGTTCGCCGTCGAACTCGCCTACGGCGCGCTCGTCGGCATGCGCAACCTCGACGAAGGCCAGGCTCACGCCTTCCTCTACGCCGAAGCCCCGCGCATCCTGTTCCCCTTCGCCCGCCGCGTCGTGGCCGATGCCGTGCGCGATGCCGGCTTCCCGCCGCTGATGCTGGAGCCGATCGACTTCAACGGTCTCTACATCCAGCAGCTTCAGGCGCAGCAGCAGGCCGACGCCACCCAGGGCGAGCCGGTCGGCCACGCCTGAAGACCCGCCAGAAGACCTGCGTGAACCGCGTATGACGCGCGTTCCGGCACTCTCGGCCCACGCCTCCCATCCGGAGGCGTGGGCCGTTGGCTTATCTGGCCACCTCATTTCGAAGCAGCATGCCATGACGGCGATCATCGGGAACTTGCGGGCATGAACCTTACCAAGGCGCTGGCCAGCGTCGGCGGCCTCACTCTTGCCAGCCGCGTGCTCGGCCTGGTCCGCGACAGCCTCTTCGCCCGCTTCGTGGGCGCCGGTTTCGCCTCGGACGCCTTCCTAATCGCCTTCCGCCTGCCCAACATGTTCCGCGCGCTCTTCGCGGAAGGGGCTTTCGCCTCGGCCTTCATCCCGATGTTCAACCAGAAGGTGGCGGACAAGGACGGACCGGGCCTTCCGGCGGGCATCACGTTCGCGGAGCAGGCACTGGCCGTGCTGCTGCCGATCCTGATCGCCATGACGGTGGTGCTGGAAGTCTTCGCGTGGCCGGTGACCTTCCTGCTTTCGGGCAAGTTCAACGGCGTCAGCCATGAACAGTTCGCCTATGCCGTGCAATTGAGCCGGATCACGATCCCCTATCTCGCGTTCATCAGCCTCGTCTCGCTGCTGGGCGGCGTGCTCAATTCGCTGAACAAGTTCTGGGTCAATGCCGCCGCGCCGATCCTGCTCAACCTGACCCAGATCGTGGCCATTCTCGGCTTCCACTCAGCCGACGCATTGGTGACGGCGCGCAACCAGGCCATCGCGGTCTCGATCTCGGGCGCGCTACAGTTGCTCTGGCTCATGTGGGCCTGCCGTGCCAACGGCGTCTCGATGCGCCTGCGCATGCCGAAGTGGAACGCGGACGTGAAGCAGCTGATGAAGCTGATCCTGCCCGCCGCCGCCGGAGCCGGGGCGATGCAGATCAATCTCATGATCTCGACCGCCCTTGCCGCCTCGCTGCTGGTCCACGGCTCGGTGACATACATCTATCTGGCCGACCGCCTGAACCAGCTTCCGCTCGGACTGATCGGCATCGGCCTCGGCACGGTGCTGCTGCCCACGATCTCGCGCCAGCTCGGCGGCGGCGAGCACGCCGCGGCGATGGACACGCAGAACCGCGGCATGGAACTCGCCCTGCTGCTGACCCTGCCCGCCTCGGTCGCGCTGATCGTCTGCGGCCAGCCGATCGCCGCCGCGCTGTTCGGCTACGGCAAGTTCGACGCGGGCGACGTCGCCCGCACCGCCGAGGCGCTCGCCGCCTTTTCGATCGGCCTGCCCAGCTACATCCTCGTCAAAGTGCTGACCCCCGGCTTCTACGCCCGACAGGACACGAAGACGCCGGTGCGCTACGCGATGATCTCGATGGCGGTGAACCTGATCGGCAACCTCGCGCTGATCGTGCCGCTCCAGCACATGGGACCGCCGCTGGCGACCGCCATCGCCTCCTCGGTCAATGTCGCCATGCTCTACTGGACACTGGTGAAGCGCGGCCATTTCCAGGCCGATGCCCGCCTCAAGCGTCGCGCGCCGCGCCTTGCGCTGGCCGCCGTGGCGATGGGTGTGGTGCTGTGGCTCGGTCAGGACCTGCTGACGCCCTACCTCCACGGCACCTGGCTGGTGCGCGGACTGGCCCTCGCCGGGCTCGTCTCGGCGGGAGGCGTGGTCTACGGCGCGGCGACGCTGGTGACCGGCGCCTTCACCCGTGCCGACCTCGCCCTGCTGCGCCGCCGCCGCGCCGCGTCCTGAGGCTTCCATCCCTATGCGTTTGTGGTATGAGCCCAGCCATGCAGGACCTTTCGCTCCCGAAGTCTGCCTTTCCTCGCCGCACCTGGCGATGGCGGAACGCCGCGCGCACGCCGCGCTGACCGCACCTGCATCCGCGCCTCTCGGGGCGCCGCCTCCACACTTCTGACAACTCACAACTCGCGAAGGACGCATCCATGCGTATCGTCTCCGGCATTCAGCCTACCGGCAACCTGCATCTCGGCAACTATCTCGGTGCGATCCGCAATTGGGTGAAGATGCAGGACGACGTCGCCGCCGAGGGCGGTGACAGCCTCTATTTCCTCGCCGACCTCCACGCGATCTCGATGCCGCACGATCCGGCGACGCTCTCCGCCAACACGCGCGAGATGGTGGCCGCGCTGGTCGCCTGCGGCGTCGATCCCGACCGCTCGATCCTGTTCAACCAGACGCAGGTGCCCCAGCACGCCGAACTGCAATGGCTGCTCAACGGCACCGCGCGCATGGGTTGGCTGAACCGCATGACCCAGTGGAAGGACAAGGCGGGCAAGAACCGCGAAGGCGCCTCGGTGGCGCTGTTCACCTACCCGGTGCTCCAGGCCGCCGACGTGCTGCTCTACCAGGCCACCCACGTTCCCGTAGGCGAGGACCAGAAGCAGCACCTCGAACTCGCCCGCGACATCGCGCAGAAGTTCAACAACGACTTCGCGCCCAAGAACGAGAACGGCGAAGAAACCCCGATCTTCACCCTGCCCGAGCCGATCATCCCGCCCGAAGCGGCCCGCATCATGAGCCTGCGCGACGGTTCCTCGAAGATGAGCAAGTCCGACCCCTCGGACATGGCGCGCATCAACCTGACCGACGATGCCGACACGATCATGCAGAAGGTCAAGAAGGCCAAGACCGACCCCGAGCCGCTGCCTTCGGAAAAGGAAGGTCTCGAAGGCCGCGCCGAGGCGCGTAACCTCGTGGGCATCTACGCGGTGATGGCCGGAACCACGGTCGAGGCGGTGCTCTCCGACTTCGGCGGCGAAGGCTTCGGCAAGTTCAAGCCCGCGCTGGGCGAACTGCTGGTGGAGAAGCTGGCGCCGATCAATGCCCGCTTCGTAGACCTGCGCGGCGACCGTGACGCGCTCGACGCCATCCTGCGCAAGGGCTCCGAAAAGGCCCGCGCGCTGGCCGTGCCGACGCTGGAAAAGGCTTACGAGGCGCTCGGCCTGGTTCGCTGACGCAGGGAAAAAATCACCACGGAAAGTGTGCCTGGGGAACTGGTCAAGACCCAGGCGGCTTCCTACATCAGAATCCTGATCTCAAGCCGTGACTTACGGCTGAATGGCGCCAAGGTCTGCGAATCGTTTCGCCGCCACCCTGCCTCCATTCAACCGCTATTCAGGGCATTGATATTAAGGCAGAGTCGCAAAGGAATCACAGGCCACGCTTGGGAAGGGCGTTTCGGGCCTGTCAGGTTCGTGGAGTGAAACCGATGACAGATTATCCCGGAACCCATCGCGGAAAGCTGAGGCTCGTTGCCGCAGCCGCCCTGTTGATGGCCCTCGCCGCCTGCGCAACGCCCTTCAAGGCCAACGTTTCGCGCTTCCAGTCGCAGCTTCCGGCGCCGTCCGGCCAGACCGTCGCCGTCGTGGCAGACGATCCCAAGCTTGCCGGCGGCCTCGAATTCGCCACTTACGCCCGGCTGGTGAGCGATCATCTCCAGAAGGTCGGCTATACCCCGGTCGACAATCCCGCGCAGGCCACCCTGATCGCCCACTTCGACTACGGCGTCGACAGCGGCCGCGAGCGCGTTCGCTCGACGCCCGGCATGGGCGGCTACTGGGGCCCGTGGTATGGCGGCGGCTGGGGCGGCCGTGGCTTCTACGGTCGCGGCTTCGGCCGTGGCTGGGGCGGCGGCGGTTGGGGCTGGGGTGGCCCGTGGCGCTATGGCTGGTATGATCCGTTCTTCGACGGCGGCGTGGATTCCTACACCGTCTACACCAGCGGCATCACCCTGAAGATCGACCGCGCGGCCGACAACCAGCGCCTGTTCGAAGGCAAGGCCGAAGCCGTTTCGACCTCGAACCATCTCCAGTACCTCGTTCCGAACCTCGTCGAATCGATGTTCACGAATTTCCCGGGGAACTCGGGCGAGACGGTGCGCATTACGGTCGCGCCTGAAAAGAAGTAGTTACATAAACGAGACGACTGGCTCCCCCTGTAAAGAGGGAGGCACCGAGGGGCGGGTCCGCTGAAATATGCGGGCCCGTCCTTTCTTTTTGCCGTTCCGACCCGTATCGCGGGCGCTCCGGTTGACCCCGGCCAACCGCACGGGGAATGCTCGCCGCCAATGAACACTTTCATGGCCATCCTGTCACAGCTCTTCTGGGGCGTGACCGTGGGCGCGCTTTCCGCAGCCTTTTCAACGCTCGCCAAAGGGCTGGCGGCGATCGTCGGGATTGGCGGCGTGGGCTGGTATTCGCTCAAGCGGCGGCGGGAGCGGCGTGGGCGAATCGGGCGGAAGGATTGAAGGTCAAAGGGGAGAGGCAGGGGTTAACACCCCTGCACCCCATTACCGTCCAGGTCACGCAGGCCAACCGCGTCGTGCGCCCATGGCTGCGTCGGGAGACTTATTGGCTGCGCCGCAAGGAGCGCGCGACAGATAGGCCGCGCGCGAGATAGACATTCCGAGGGTCTGGGGGATCATCCCCCAGAACTTCCCCCTTAACTCCCCAAAGCGACAACCCCACCGGTAGACCCGAACCCGCCCTCACCGCGCTCGGTCGATTCCAGTTCGTCCACGGTCAGCCAGGCCGCCCGCGTCACCGGTGCCAGCACGAGCTGCGCCACGCGGTCGCCGCGCAGGATTTCGAAGGGCTTGGCGCCGTGGTTGATGAGGATCACCTTGAGCTCGCCGCGATAGTCGGAATCGATCGTGCCCGGCGCGTTGGGCACCGAAATCCCGTGCTTGAGCGCGAGGCCCGAGCGCGGGCGGACCTGGATCTCGAAGCCCGGCGGAATCGCCATGGCGAGGCCGGTGGCGACCGCGTGGCGCGCGCCCGGCGCCAGAGTCACGTCCTCGGCCGAGACCACGTCCATGCCGGCCGCCCCGTCGGTGGCGTAGGCGGGAAGGTCCAGGCCTTCGCCGTGGGGCAGGATCTTGACGGGAACGGGGACATCAACGGGGGAGTGCATCTGCGAACCTTTCGACGAGGGCGCGCGCGACGTCCTCCTTGGGCATTTCCGGAAGACTGATCACATCGTCCGCGCGCACGATGTGGACCGCATTGACGTCCCCGCCCATCACATCGCCCGACACGTCGTTGGCAATGATCCAGTCGGCGCCCTTGCGTTTGCGCTTTTCGGTGGCGTAGCGGATGACATCCTGCGTCTCGGCGGCAAAGCCGATCACCAGCGGCGGGCGGTTCGGCCCGGTCGCGAGGGTGGCGAGGATGTCGGGATTTTCGGTGAGCAGCAGCGCCGGGGGAGCCGAGCCGCGCTTCTTGAGCTTCTGGTCGGCGGCCTGGGCGACGCGCCAGTCGGCGACGGCGGCAACCATCACCGCGATATCGGCGGGCAGCGCCTGCCGGACCGCCTCGGCCATCTGCAGGGCGCTTTCCACGTCGATCCGATCGACGCCTGGCGGGGTCGGCAGGTGGACCGGCCCGGACACGAGCGTCACCCGCGCCCCGGCCTCGGCGGCGGCAGCGGCAATGGCGAAGCCCTGCTTTCCGGACGAGCGGTTGGCGATGTAGCGCACCGGATCGATCGGCTCCCATGTCGGCCCGGCGGTGATGAGGACGTGGCGGCCGGAGAGCGGCCCCTCGCGCAGGGGGTGCAGCGAATCGGGATCGGTCGCGGGGGCGCTGCGCGCTTCGCCCTTGCGGGCGGCGAGCGCGGCTTCCTCCGGCGTGAAGCCGAGATCTTCGTGGCTGAAGGAAGCGTCGCCGAAGGTGATCGCCTGCCTGCTCTTGCGGCGCCCTTGCGAGACCATGCCGCCGGTCAGGCCGCCAAGGTCGATATCGCCGGAATCACGATGTTCGGATTCGTCGAAACGCGCAGATGCGAAAGGATCGCTCCCCGGCAGCGGCGCCACTTCCACCGGCCCGAGGCCGAGCGCCCAGGCAATGCGCTGCCAGATCGCCAGCGGATCGGGCAGGCGGCCGGGACCGTACTCGCCGCAAGCCATCGTGCCTTCGTCCGGCTCCATCACGTCCACGCCCGCATCGCGCAGGGTCTGGACGTTGCGGGTGGTGGCGGCGTGTTGCCACATGCGCACGTTCATCGCCGGGACCGCCATGACCGGCTTGTCGGTGGCGAGCAGCATCGTCGTCGCCAGATCGTCGGCGATGCCTGCGGCCATCTTGGCCATGAGGTCCGCCGTCGCCGGGCAGACGACCACGAGATCGGCCTCGCGACTGAGCTGGATATGCCCCATCTCGGCCTCGTTCTTGAGGTCCCAGAGCGTGGTGTAGACCGGCTTTTCAGACAGCGCCGCCAGCGCCATCGGCGTGACGAAGTGCGATCCGCCCTCGGTCAGGACGCACGTGACTTCGCCGCCTTCCTTGCGGATCTGCCGGACGAGTTCACAGGACTTGTAGGCCGCGATGCCGCCGCCGACGACCAGAAGAATGCGTGGTCCACTCATGGTGCGGGCTTGTGCAACAGCGGGACGGCGCACGCAATCTGTTTGCGGAATCTTCGTGCGGCTCCGGCCCACTCCCACACCTGACCTCCCATAGGGTACTATCGCCCGTGAGGTCGGGTGGGGGAGTGGGCCGGTGCCGCGCGAAATTCGCCTTCCGCGAATTTCCAATTTACGCCAGCATCGTCCAGTACGTCAGCCCGAAGGCCACTGCGCCGCCGATCAGGGCCGACAGACCGTAGCCGATCCATTGCGTCGGCTCGGGTCGGCGCGGGAAGATCAGGTCCACCTCGGGAAGCGGCGCCTGTTCGGGCGCGCCGCCCTTGGGCGGGAACTTTTCCTCGATCCGCCGCACCAGCGCGGGCAGGCGCAGCAGGGTGCCGAGATCCTCGCGCAGGCGGTCGGCGATGACCGCCTCGGGGCCGAGCTCGTCGCGCAGCCAGCTCTTCACGAATGGCGCGGAAACGTCCCACATGTTGATGTCGGGATCGAGCGCGGTCGCCAGCCCTTCGACCATGACCATGGTCTTCTGGAGCAGCAGCAAGTGCGGCTGGACCTGCATGTCGAAATCGCGGGTGATCGCGAAGAGCCCGTCGAGCATCTGGCCGACCGAAAGCTCGGACACCGGCTTGCCGCGCATCGGCTCGCCCACGGCGCGCAGCGCGGTCGCGAACTCTTCCACCGTGTGGTAGCTCGGAACGTACTGCGCCTCGAAGTGGATCTCGGCGACGCGGCGATAGTTGCCGGTGGTGAGGCCGTAGAGGATCTCCGCCAACCAGAGCCGTGCCTGCCGGTTGATGCGCCCCATGATGCCGAAATCGATGGCGACGATCGTGCCGTCCGCCTCCACGAACAGGTTGCCCTGGTGCATGTCGGCATGGAAGAAGCCGCTGGAGATCGCCTGGGTGAGGAACGTCAGCACCAGCTTGTGCGCCAGCTTGGGCAGGTCATGCCCGGCCGCGCGGAGCCCTGCGATGTCGCTCATCTTGGTCGCGCCGATCCACTCGATGGTCAGGACCTGGCCGTTGGTGCGATCCCAATCGATGTGCGGCACGCGGTAGCCGTGAATGCCCTTCATCGCGTCGGACAGTTCGGAGGCCGAGGCCGCCTCGCGCCGAAGATCCAGCTCGCGCAAGGTCCAGCGCTTGAGATTGGCGACGACCGCGCGCGGGCGCAGGCGCGAAGCCTCGCCGCCCAGCGCTTCGAGGTGGGCCGCGGCCCACTCGTAAGTCTCCACATCGCGCGCGAACTGCTCGCGAATACCGGGGCGCTGCACCTTGACCGCAACCGTTTGGCCGTCCGGCGTGACCGCCTTGTGGACTTGCGCGATCGAGGCCGCGCCCACCGGGGTCTCGTCGATCGAGGCGAAGATCTGCTCCAGCGGGCGGCCGAAGCTGCCTTCGATCACCTTGCGGATTTCGGAGAAGGCCACCGGCGCCAGACTGTCCTGCAAGGTCAGCAGATTGCGCGCGGGGCCTTCGCCGACCAGGTCCGGCCGGGTCGCAAGGGCCTGACCGAGCTTGATCGCCGCCGGGCCGATTTCCTGGAAGGCACCGGCATAGTCCGGCTCGACCGGCTGGCGCGCGCCGAAGCGGGCGATCCGGCACAGGCGCTTGACCTGCGCCGGCGCGTTGCGGTCGTTCTCGATGCCGCGCAGCGCCCCATGGCGCGCGAGGACACGGCCCCATTTCAGGAGCCGCAGGATATGCGTGGTAGATCCGGTCACGGTGTAGTTCTCAGACCTTCCAGCCCGAGTGGATCGCGACGAGGCCGCCCATGATCGGCTCGACCTTGGTGTGCTTGAAGCCGGCTGCGCGGATCATCTTCTCGAATTCCGGCATCGGCGGGAAGCGGCGGATCGATTCGATCAGGTAGCGGTACGATTCGGCGTCACCGGCGATGGCCTGGCCGATCTTCGGCACCAGATGGTGCGAATAGGCATCGTAGACTTCCTTGAAACCCGGCCATTCGGTGGTCGAGAACTCAAGGCAGAAGAAGCGCCCGCCGAACTTGAGCACGCGGTGCGCCTCGGCCAGGGCCTTGTCGATATGGGTGACGTTGCGGATGCCGAAGGCGATCGTGTAGGCGTCGAAGAACCGATCCCCGAACGAGAGCACTTCGGCGTTCTGGCGCGACCAGACGAGGCCATCGATGCCCTGCTCCATCGCCCGCTCGATGCCGACGTCCAGCATGTCCTGGTTGATGTCCGACACGGTGATCGAGGCGCCCTGCGCCGCCATGCGGAAGGCGATGTCGCCGGTGCCGCCTGCCATGTCGAGGATCTGCTCGCCCTCGCGCGGCTTCACCCGGCGGACGAACTTGTCCTTCCAGAGCCGGTGCATGCCCACGGACATGGCATCGTTCATCACGTCGTACTTGCGTGCAACGCTGGAGAAGACGGCGCCAACGCGCCCTTCCTTCTCCTCGGGGCTGACCTCTTCGTAGCCGAAGGAAACCGTTTCGCTCATGGCGCAGTCCTCTAGCCTCCCGGCCGCGCCTGCGCCAGTCCGCTGATCCGGTTATTTTGCTCCGCCCGCGCCCTGGCTCACGGCGAATGCGGAAAGCACGATCCCGCCCAGAATCAGCGCCATGCCCACGAGATGATAGCCTTGCAGCCGCTCGCCCAGCAGCAGGGCCGACAGCAGCGCGCCGAACAGCGGCATCAGCGTGATCGCCTGCCCCGCCCGCGCGGCGCCCAGTTCGCCCGTTGCCCGGTTGTAGATGAAATAGGCGACCACCGAAGGAAGCACTCCGACATAAGCGAAAGCGCCAAGGACCTGCGGACTCCAGACGACCACCTGCCCCTGTGCCGCCTCCATGGCCGCCAGCGGCGCCATCGCCAGCGCGCCGATGGTGAAAGTCAGAAGAAGCAGACTCGTGGCCGAGATCGGCGGCCGCTTGCGGAGAAACACCGTGTAGAGCGACCAGGCCGCGACCGCGCAGAACACCAGCCCGTCGCCGGGTCCGAACTGCAACTCCATCAGCGCCGCCGGATCGCCCCGGAACACGATGGCGACGACGCCGAGCGTCGAAACCAGAACCCCGAACACGTGCATCCGTCCCAGCCGTCCCCCGAAAACGGCGAAATCCAGCGTCATGACTGCCGCCGGGATGGCCGCCTGCAGCAACAGCGCATTGGCAGCCGTCGTGTAGTGCAGCCCCTTATAGAGAAAGCCGTTGAAGCAGACGATCCCGAGGAACCCCAGCGCCAGCACCCAGCGCCACCCGGCCTTGGCCTCCGCCCGCTCCCTCCAGAGCTGCCGCGCGGCGAAAGGCAGCAGGGCGATCACCCAACGCCCGAGCGCCAGCGTGAACGGCGGGATGTCGTCACGCACCGCTCGGCCGGTGATCGAGTTGCCAGCCCAGAACAGCATGACCAGACCCAGCATCAGAAAGGCGCGCGTGTGTGAGCGGTTGGTTTCCATGTGCCTCGATTGCTTTGGACGGGGAGGGAAGGAAAGGAGAAATGCAGGGGGATCATCCCCCTGCACCCTGATACTGTCGGCGCCGCGCCCTGCACTATAGGTTGGCGCTCCCCTTGCTTCGGGAGACAAAATGACTGCGCCGCAAGGGGCGCACTCCATAGGTCGTGCTCAACGCCGACATTCCGAGGGTCCGGGGGATCATCCCCCGGGTCTTCCCCTTTTTCTTCTCCTCCCGCCCCCCTATCTCCACTTCCACGATGCCAGAACTCCCCGAAGTAGAAACCACCGTCCGCGGCCTCGCCCGCTACCTGGAGGGCGAGCGGATCGCCCGCGTCACCCTGAACCGGCCGGACTTGCGCCGCCCGTTCCCGCCCGATCTCGTGCAGGTCCTCACCGGCGCTCGGGTCACGACGATGGGCCGCCGCGCCAAGTACGGCCTCGTCCATACCGACCGCGACCAGACGATGGTGTTCCACCTCGGCATGTCCGGGCGCTGGCGGATCGAGCCGGAGAAGCCCGAGAAGCACGACCATCTCGTGATCGAGACCGGCGCGGGCCATGTTCTCGCGCTCAACGATGCCCGCCGCTTCGGCTCGGTCGATCTCGTGCCCACGGCCACGCTCGATTCGTGGGGCGCGTTCGCCGCGCTCGGGCCAGAGCCGCTGGGCGAAGGACTGACCCCGGCCCATCTCAAGGCGGCGTTCGCGGGCCGAATCGCACCGATCAAGCAGATGCTGCTCGACCAGTCGGTGGTGGCGGGGCTCGGCAATATCTACGTCTGCGAGGCGCTGTTCCGTTCGGGCATCCGGCCGGACAAGGAAGCCGGGCTGGTGAGCCTGCCCGCCTTGCGCAAGCTGGTCCCGGCGATCCGCGAGGTGCTGTCCGAATCGATCGCGGCGGGCGGCTCGACGATCCGCGATTACGCCCAGCCCAACGGGGAACTGGGATATTTCGCTACCGCCTGGCAAGTCTATGGGCGAGAGGGGCAGGACTGCACCTGCGGGGCGCCTGTAAGGCGATTCGTACAAGGTGGGCGGAGCACGTTCTGGTGCTCCCGCTGCCAGAGGTAGCGGGTAAGCCCGCGCGGGGCTTGAGCGTCGCCGCTCTGGGGCCGAAAACCCAGAAATAGGCGGTTTCATGCGCCTCTGCCGGGTTGACGAAACAGCCCTGCACCGTTAAGGGGCGCGCTTTCCGGCGAGTCCGCTCGCCTAGAGATTCGATCAGGCAATTGGGCCGCCATCACCGCTGTGGGGGGGCCAGACAGAGGAAATTCGATGGCCAATACGCCGCAAGCCCGCAAGCGCATCCGCCGTAACGAGCGCCGCGCGGAGATCAATACGAACCGCATCAGCCGCATCCGCACCTTCCTCAAGAAGGTCGAGACCGCGATTGCCGGTGGTGACAAGGGCGCCGCTTCGGCCGCTCTCAAGGAAGCCCAGCCCGAGCTGGCCCGCGGCGTGGCTCGCGGCGTGCTTCACAAGAACACCGCTTCGCGCAAGCTGTCGCGCCTCACCAAGCGCGTTTCCGCGCTCGGCTGATTACCCGGCAGGCGCGCCTTCGGGCGCGTCCGACCGTACGGCAGTGGCCCGCGTTGCCACCTGAACCCTTGCCCCGAGTGGCGAGATTTCAGGTGGCAACGCGGGCCGCGCCCGTTTGGGCTTTGGAAAGGTGCCGCCGAGGATAGTCTTCGGCTCCGGCCTGTGCTTTTCCGCCCTTCTCCTGCGCACCCAACCCTTCGAAGCACCCTCCGGGGTCCTGGTGCCTCGGCCGATAGGCGCGGATGCCGAATCGGTAAGCCGATTCGGCAACGGACATGGCTCGAAGGAACCGAATCGCGGCGCCGATTCGCCCGAAGGCGAATCTCTCGGCCCAAGTCGAAAGCCGATTCGCTTTTCCGGAACCCTCGAATGAGTACGGAAGGGGAACGCAATCCCGCATCCTTCCCGGGCTGCCGGGACAGTTCCCGCGGCTGACTTCGGCGCGCTCCGGGCAAACTCGCGGAAATGTTGCGATTCGCATGCAGGCGTGAAGCGCCGACCTTCCAAAACATTGAATTTAAACAATTAAATTCGATCATGACGGAAATTGGGCACTCAAGGCGAGTCAACAGCCATAATTTTTTTTATTTGGGGAGGATCGTCTTGCACCGCGGTCAAACCCGTTCCTAAAAGAAGTCCACAGGCCGTGCGGAACCGGCCCGGGGAACATCGACAGCTATGAAGAACCTGCTGCAAGGTACGCTTTGCAGTTGGGGGATTTTTTGTCTCCGTATTCCCAGTCCCGGCTGAGGTTAGCCTCGTCCGGGGCTTGTCTTTCGCTGGGGTTCGCCCCGGATGAGCACCGGTTCCACGCACGGCATTCAACTTTCGCGGCCCGCTGGGTCACATTCGATAACGGCCGACATAGGGGAGTTGGTGCAGTGTCAGGTTCAACAGCGGGCCGGTCTCCGGCAAGTCAGGGCGCAAACGGCGTGATTAAGAAATCGAAGGCGGTACGAGTGGCGATGGAAGAGGATCAGGAAGCCGTGAATCTGGCGGCAGACTGGGCTGACATCAGCCAGGGCCTGCGCAAGGACCTCGGCCAGCAGGCGCACAGCCAGTGGATCAAGCCGATCCAGCCGGGCAACTACTGCAAGGAAACGGGGACGCTCGACCTCTATCTCCCCACCGAATTCTCGGCGAACTGGGTCGCGGATCGCTTTGCCGACCGGCTGTCGCTGGCCTGGAAGATCGCCCGTCCCGACGTGCGCCATGTCCGCGTGCTCGTGCACCCCGGTCGCCGCCAGCTGCCCGAGCTGCGTCTGGGCGGCGGCAACGGCCGTCCGTCGAGCGCGCCTGCCAACGATTCGGCGCAGGGCTGGCCCAAGGACGGCGCCGCCGATTCGATCGCCGCAGTGCTCCAGGGCGAGGCTTTCGCCGCGCTCGGCCAGGGCCCGGTCGGCATCGACGCCTCGCAGACCTTCACGTCCTTCGTGACCGGACAGAGCAACGTGCTCGCCTGCAATGCCGCCCAGCGCATGGCCGCCACCGAAACGCCGCAGTTCTCGCCGCTCTACCTCAAGGGCGCGACCGGCCAGGGCAAGACCCACCTGCTGCACGCGATCGGCCACGCCTATCTCGCGAACCATCCGCATGCGCGGATCTTCTACTGCTCTGCCGAGCGCTTCATGGTCGAGTTCGTCCAGGCGCTGCGCCAGAACCAGATGATCGAGTTCAAGGCCCGCCTGCGCGGCTTCGACCTGCTGCTGGTGGACGACATCCAGTTCATCATCGGCAAGGCTTCGGCCCAGGAAGAACTGCTCTACACGATCGATGCCCTGCTCCAGGAAGGCAAGCGCCTGGTCTTTGCCGCCGACCGCGCGCCCCAGGCGCTCGACGGTGTCGAACCGCGCCTGCTCTCGCGCTTGTCGATGGGTCTCGTCGCCGACATCCAGCCGGCCGACATCGAACTGCGCCGCTCGATTCTCGAAAACCGCCTCGGCCGCTTCGCTTCGGTGGACGTGCCGGCGGACGTGATCGAGTTCCTTGCCCGCACCATCAACCGCAACGTGCGCGAACTGGTCGGCGGCCTCAACAAGCTGATCGCCTATGCCCAGCTTACGGGTCAGGCCGTGTCGCTCCAGCTCGCCGAAGAGCAGCTGACCGACATCCTCTCGGCTAACCGCCGCCGCATCACCATCGACGAGATCCAGCGCACGGTCTGCCAGTTCTATCGCATCGACCGCACGGAAATGAGCTCGAAGCGCCGCGCCCGCGCCGTCGTGCGTCCGCGCCAGGTCGCGATGTATCTCGCCAAGGTGCTGACGCCGCGCTCGTACCCCGAGATCGGCCGCAAGTTCGGCGGCCGCGATCACTCGACGGTCATCCACGCGGTGCGCCTGATCGAGGAACTGCGCACCCGCGATGCCGACATGGACGGCGACGTGCGCTCGCTGCTGCGCCAGCTGGAATCCTGAGGGCTACCTCTACGTATCCCCGGAAGATCGACAGGTTTTTCCACAAGCGGTTCCGGTACGGGCGCGAGACTGTCTCGCCTCTACCGGAGCCGCTTGTTGTTCGCTCGCGAAAAGCGCGCCTGTCACGCGGGAATGCAAAATTTTAACCATTGCATAAACCTCGTGGTGTAAGTCTTCTGGCGATCCGGACATGTTCGGTCCGGCGGAAGAGGCACCAAGCATGCGCTTCTATCAGGCCACGACGTTCCTGTTTCCGCGCCGTTACGAATGGCGCATCCTCTTCGTCTGCTTCGCTGCGGTCCTGCTGCCCCCGCTCGCCTGCGCCGCCTATCAGGCCGCAACCGGACAGTGGCAGCCGGAAATCCTGCTTGTCCTGCTGGGCGCCGCCCTGCTGAGCGCAGCGCTCGGCCTCGTGGCGATTCGCGCCTTGCTGCGCCCGATCGAGACCGCCACGCAATTGCTGCGCGCAGCCCAGGCGGGCGAGCGGGTGGGTCCGGTGCCGGTCGGCCAGGCGGATCTGGTCGGGCGCCTGCTCCACGGCGTCACCGTGGCCGCCAGCGAATCGGCGGCCCGGGTCGAGCCTCTGGTCGAAACCACCGAGCGCGACGAACTGACCGGCCTGCGCAACCGGCGCGGCTTCCTCGATTCCGCCCGCCGCCTGCTCGTGGGCGACAGCAACGGCGTTCTGGCGATGGTCGACATCGACCGCTTCGAGGCGATCAACGACCGCTTCGGCCATGCCACCGGCGATGCACTTCTGCGCGAAGTGGCGCTGCGGCTGGAGCACGGGGTGCGCCGCTCCGACATGGTCGGGCGCTGGGGCGGCGAGGAATTCGCGATCCTGTTCCCCGATACCCTGCTGGAGGAAGCCCGGATGGTGATGGAGCGTCTGCGCGCCAGCATCGCCCTCGACCCCAGCTTGCAGGGCGACGAGTGGCCGGTGACATTCTCCTGCGGCCTCGCCCCGGTGCGCAGCTACGCTCATCTCGATCGCGCCACCCGCAATGCCGACGGCGCGCTCTACGCCGCCAGGAACGGCGGGCGGAACCGGGTGCAGATCTCCCGCGACGACTAGGGCCGATCGACCGCGCTTGCCCCTCAGGGGCGCTATGCTGTAGGCCATGGCCATGAGCGCTGCCCTTCCCGCCGCCCTTCCTGCCGCCTATTCGCAAGCCGCCCTGCGCGGCATTCGCTGCCGTTGTCCGCGCTGCGGCGAGGGACGGCTGTTCCGCAAGTGGCTGAAACCGCTGGAACGCTGCCCGGTCTGCACGCTTAACCTGACCCCGCAGCGCGCCGACGACTTCCCGGCCTATATCGCCATGATCGTCACCGGCCACCTGATGGCGCCGCTGATCATCGCCCTGTCCAAGGACTTCCAGCTCGGCCCTGCGGCCATGTTCGCGATCCTGATCCCGCTCGCCGTGGCGATGATGATCGGCATGCTCCAGCCCGCCAAGGGCGCGGTCATCGCCACGCAGTGGTGGTTCGGCATGCATGGTTTCCGCAAGGAGCGGCCAGAGTCGGCATCTGCCTCACCATCGGCATCCCTGCCTGCCGCCTCACCGAGGCCGGTCGAAGCCGAGAACACCGAAAGCCGATGAGCCTCTCTCCCGAACGCCTCCAGCGCTTCGCGCGCCATATCGTGCTGCCCGAAGTGGGCGGCGTCGGCCAGGTCGCGCTGGCAGACGCCCATGTGGTGCTTGTCGGCTGCGGCGGGATAGGCAGTCCTGCCCTTCAATATCTCGCCGCAGCCGGCATAGGACGGCTGACGCTGATCGACGACGACACGGTGGACGTCAGCAATCTGCAACGCCAGACGATTTATTCGCCATCGGATATCGGCAAGCCCAAGGCGGAAGCGGCGGCCGAATGGGTGCGGCGCTTTGATCTTGGCCTTGAGATCCTGCCATGCGTAACGCGTCTCGGGGGTGACAACGCGGCAGAGATTCTCTCCGGCGCCAGCGTGGTACTGGACGGGTGTGACAACTTCGCGACTCGGCTCATGGTGTCAGATTCCTGTGTGAAACTCGGCATTCCCCTCACGTCCGCGGCGGTTGGTCGCTTCCAGGGCCAGGTTGCCAATTTCGCCGGACATCTGCCGAATCAGGCCTGCTACCGCTGTTTCGTCGGCGATGCCTTCGATGCGCAGGACTGCGATACCTGCGCGGCGGACGGCGTGCTTGGGGCCATGGTGGGCATGGTCGGCACTTTTGCGGCGATGCATGCCATGCGCGTGCTGCTGGCTGGCAAATCCGCGCTGGGCGAGCCGCAGTTCGGCACGCTCCACCTGATCGACGGCATGGCCCCGTCGATGCGCCCGCTCAGGATCGCCAAGGATCCCGGCTGCTCCGCCTGCGGTATGGCAACCGCGGGAGAGGCTGCGGTTCAGGCCGATCTGCCGTCGTAAGTGTAGACCGATAGTCCCGCGAGCAGTTCCGGCGCGAACAGGCGCATGTTCACGCCCATCCGGTCCAGCGCCGGATCGACCGGGCTCCAGTGCGTGGTGCACCCGCAATCAGGGCAGTGCCAGAAGGTCAGCACTTTGTCGCCGGTCTGGTAGCCGCTGACTTCGCCCTCGATCCGCACTTTCGCCGGGCTGTGATAGGACCACAAGGCGCCCAGCCGGTGGCAGACCGAGCAGTTGCAGTCGCAGACCTCGCGCGGCTGATCCGCCAGTTCCAGCGTGACCGCGCCGCAGTGGCAGCTTCCCCGATGAATCATGCGCCGAGCACTTCGTCCACCCATGCCGTGACCAGTTCTGTCGCCGGGCCATGGCGTGCCTGGTCGAACCAGATCGTGCCTTGCGAGGGTTCCAGGTTCAGTTCCAGCGTCTCCGCGCCGAACTCCCGCGCATTGCGCACGAAACCCGCCGCCGGATAGACCGCGCCCGAGGTGCCGATGGAGACGAACAGGTCCGCCCGTTCAAGCGCCTCGAAGATCTCGTCCATGCGATAGGGCATCTCTCCGAACCAGACGATATCGGGCCGCAGCGCCGCAGCGCCGCATTCGGGGCAGGCCGGACGGTCGATCAGCGCCCCCGTCCACGGCACGCGCTCGTCGCAGGCGGTGCACCAGGCATTGAGGTGCTCGCCGTGCATGTGGAGCACCCGTTTGGCCCCTGCCCGCTCGTGCAGGTCATCCACGTTCTGGGTGACGATCAGCAGTTCTCCCGGCCATTCGCGGTCCAGCCTTGCCAGCGCGTGGTGGGCGGCATTGGGCGCCTTGGTCTGGATCGCTTCCCGCCGCATGTCGTAGAAACGCAGCACCAGATCGGGATCGCGGGCAAATGCCTCGGGCGTCGCCACGTCCTCGACGCGGTGTTGTTCCCACAGACCTCCTCCCCCATCTTTGGCATCCCGAAAGGTATCGATGCCGCTTTCGGCGCTGACGCCGGCGCCGGTGAGGATGACGATGTTGCGGATATCCTTCATCCCGGCCATGAGACCAGCCTTCAACGGAGACGGCAAGTGGCACGAATCGGAATTATCGGCAGCGCGGGGCGCATGGGACAGGCCATCGCACAGGCCATCACGGCAGCAGGCGAAGAGCTTTCCGGCGGAATCGGCCGCGACGGCGACCTTGGCGCGCTGGCCGCGCATTCCGATGTTCTGATCGACTTCTCCACCCCCACCGCGCTCGAAGCCAACCTCGATGCGGCGGTGGACGCGGGCATTCCCATCGTCGTCGGCACGACCGGGCTGGAGGAACGCCACCACTGGCTGATCGATTCGGCCGCGCAGCACATTCCCGTGCTCCAGACCGGCAATACCTCGCTGGGCGTCACCCTGCTCGCCCACCTCGTGCGCGAAGCCGCCAGCAAGCTGGGCGAGGACTGGGACATCGAGATCGTCGAGACCCATCACCGCATGAAGGTGGACGCTCCCTCCGGTACTGCGCTGCTGCTGGGCGAAGCCGCCGCCAAGGGACGCGAAGTCAGCCTCGCCGAAACCGCCGTGCGCGGCCGCGACGGCATCACCGGCAAGCGCGAGAGCGGGACCATCGGCTTCGCGGCCTTGCGCGGCGGCACCGTGGCGGGCGATCATACCGTACACTTCCTCGGCGACAGCGAGCGCCTCTCGTTCTCGCACCTCGCCGAAAACCGCACGATCTTCGCCAAGGGCGCGGTCAAGGCCGCCCAGTGGCTCCAGCACAAGCACGCCGGCCGCTACACCATGCCCGAGGTGCTGGACCTTTGAACAAGGCCGAGATTTTCGAATTCTTCCGCCGTCTCGCCGAGCTTAACCCCTCGCCCGAGACGGAGCTGGAATTCGGCAACAACTACCAGCTTCTGGTCGCGGTGGTCCTCTCCGCGCAGTCCACCGACGTGGGCGTCAACAAGGCCACGCGGGCGCTGTTCCGCGAGGTGAAGACGCCCGCGCAGATGGTCGAACTGGGCGAGGAAGGTCTCAAGCAGCACATCAAGACCATCGGCCTGTTCAATTCCAAGGCCAAGAACGTCATCGCGCTCTCCGAAATCCTCGTCGCACGCTACCAGGGCGAAGTGCCGGAAGACCGCGACGCGCTGGTCGAACTCCCCGGCGTTGGCCGCAAGACCGCCAATGTCACGATGAACTGCGCCTTCGGGGCCGAAACCTTCGCGGTGGACACGCATATCTTCCGCGTCGGCAACCGCACCGGCATCGCCAAGGGCAAGACCCCGCTGGCGGTGGAGAAGCAGCTCGAAAAGCGGGTGCCGCAGCCGTTCCGGGTGGGATCGCACCACTGGATGATCCTCCACGGCCGCTACATCTGCAAGGCGCGCACCCCCGAATGCTGGCGCTGCCCGGTGGTTGACTTGTGCGACTACAAGGACAAAGTTCTGGAGAAGGGTGCGAAGAAAGCCGCCTGATCGGGAGTTTACCCATGGCCCTCCGTCGCTTTGTCCTGATGCTCTCACCGCTGGCGCTGGCCGCCTGCTCCGATCACGAACCTTCCCCGCCACCGCCTCCCAGTCCCGCCGCCGAAGCCCTGGGCTCCGCTCAGGACTGCCTGCCGCTCACGCAATTCTCCAACACACGCATCCGCGACGACTGGACCATCGACTTCATCGGCGGTGCAGGCAATCGCGTCTGGCGGGTGACTCTGCCAAACCGCTGTCCGGGGCTGAAATCGGCGGACAGCTTCACTTACGCGACCTCGCTCTCGCAGCTCTGCCAGCAGGATATCATCTATCCGCTCAATCGCGTGGGCGGCGGATTTCAGCGAGGGGCCGGGTGCGGGCTGGCGCCGTTTACGCCGGTTAAGCTCAAGCAATAAAGGACGTCCTGGGGCACTTCGACAAGCTCAGGAGATCCCCCAGACCCTCGGAATGTCGGCGTCGCGCCCGACCTATCCGTCGTGCGCTCCCTGCGGCGCAGCCAAAAAGTCTCCCGACGCTGCCATCGGCGCACGAGGCTGTCGGTCAGCGTGACCTGGACGGTAATGGGGGTGCAGGGGGGCTTTGCTCCCCTGCTTGTTCCCTTCAACCTTCGTACTGCTCCGGATCGATATTAAGCCCGCGGCGACCTTCCGAGGACGTATGCGACGGCGCATGCGGCATTTCCTCGTCCGGATCGACCAGCGGCTGGAGCATGCCTTCGCTGCGGGTGATGACTGCCGTCGCCACCGCATTGCCCACCACGTTCGTCGCCGAGCGGCCCATGTCGAGGAAGGTGTCGATGCCCAGCAGCAGCGCGATGCCCTCGACCGGCAGGCCGAACTGCGTCAGCGTCGCCGCGATCACCACGAGGCTGGCGCGCGGCACCCCGGCGATGCCCTTGGAGCTGACCATCAGCGTCAGCAGCATCAGGATCTGCGTGCCGATGGGGACGTGGATGCCGTAAGCCTGCGCGATGAAGATCGACGCGAAGCTCATGTAGATCATCGAGCCGTCGAGGTTGAAGCTGTAGCCCAGCGGCAGGATGAAGCCCGAGATGCGGCGCGGCACGCCGAAGCGGTCGAGCTGTTCGAACAGCTTGGGCAGGCTCGCTTCCGACGAGGCGGTCGAGAACGAGAGCAGCAGCGGCTCGCGGATGTAGCGGAACAGGGTGACGATCCGCCCGCGCAGGAACACGCCGCCGATCAGGAACAGCAGGACCCAGAGCAGCAGCATCGCGAAGTAGAACTCGCTGACGAGCACGCCATAGGTGATGATGATGCCGAGGCCCTGTTTGGCGATCACGCTGGCGAGCGCGCCGAACACCGCGAAGGGTGCGAAGCGCATCACGTAGTCGGTGATCTGCAGCATCAGTTCCGACAGCGCTTCGCTCACCTTGACGATGATCGCGCCCTTCTCGCCGATGGCGGTGAGGCCGACGCCGACGAAGACCGAGAAGACGAGGATCTGCAGGATGTTGTTCTGCGCCATCGCATCGATGGCACTGCTCGGGAAGATTTCGAGGATGAAGTGACGCAAGGTCAGTTCACCCGTTTCCAGCTTGCCGAGGTCCGAGCCGGTGGTGAGGCCCGCCCCGACGCCCGGCTTGAACAGGTTGACCAGCACGAGGCCGAGGCCCAGCGAGATCAGGCTGGCGGTGATGAACCAGCCCAGCGCCTTGCCGCCGATGCGGCCCAGCGCGGCGCTGTCGCCCATGCCGGAGATGCCGGTAACGATCGTCGCGAAGACCAGCGGCGCGATGATCATCTTGATCAGCTTCAGGAAGACGTCGGGCAGCAGCCTGAAATAGTCGGCCCATTGCACAAGGCGCGGATCGTCCGCCGGGATGGTCGCATGCAGCAGCCAGCCCACGGCGATGCCCAGCACCATGCCGATAAGAATGTAAAGCGTCAGGCGCCTGCCCATTGTCACCTCGCAATAAAATTGCCGGCGAGACTAACAGCGTGACCGGTCCGGTCAACGTCGTCCGCCGGACTTATCCGTCTGTTCAGAATGCTGTTCGGAGCGCCGATCAGGAGGGGGCGAGCGCCGCCTCGGTGACCCGGCGATAGATGCGCACGAGCATGTCGAGGTCGGGAATCGCCACGGCCTCGTCGCGCTTGTGCATCGTCGCGTTGGAAAGGCCGAACTCGATCACCGGCGACAGGTCCTTGAGGAAGCGCGCATCCGAAGTGCCGCCGCTGGTCGAAAGCTCCGGTTCGACGCCGGTTTCCGCGCGGATCGCCTCCGCCAGCATCGTCGAGAAGGCGCCCGGCTCGGTGAGGAAGGCTTCGCCCGAGATCACCGGGCGGGCGGTGCCGCCGTGGCGCTCGGCAATCTCGGTGACGCGGCGCGACAGGCTCTCGCCGGTGTGCAGGTCGTTGAAGCGGATCGAGATGCGGGCCGAAGCCTTTGCCGGGATCACGTTCGTCGCGGGATTGCCGACGGTGAGGTCGGTCACTTCGAGGTTGCTGGCCTGGAACCAGTCGGTCCCCTCGTCCAGCACGATCGCGTCGAGTTCGGCCAGCATGGCGACCAACCGGGGGATCGGATTATCGGCCAGATGCGGATAGGCGACGTGGCCCTGCACGCCTTCGACTTCCAGCCAGATATTGACCGAGCCGCGGCGGCCGATCTTCATCATGTCGCCGAGGCGGTGCACCGAGGTCGGCTCGCCGACGAGGCAGAGGTCGGGGATTTCGCCCACCGCGCGCATGTGGTCGATCAGCGCGAGGGTGCCGAAGCGGGCCGGGCCTTCCTCGTCGCCGGTGATGATGAAGCTGATGGTGCCCAGGTCCGCCGGGATCTGCGCGGCGGCGGCGACCATGCAGGCGATCGAGCCCTTCATGTCGACCGCACCGCGACCGTAGAGCAGTTCGCCGCGCACTTCCGGTGCGAAAGGCGCGCTCGACCAGCCCTCGCCCGGCGGAACCACGTCGAGGTGGCCGGCGAAGGCGAAGTGGCGCGAGCCTTCCGGGCCCTTGCGGATCGCGAAGAGGTTCTCGACCGGACCGTCGGGCGCTTCACCCGCCAGGAAGCGGTGCACCGCGAAGCCGAGCGGGGCGAGCTGGCCTTCCAGACAGTCGAACACCGCGCCGGTGGCGGGCGTGACGCTGGGGCAGGCAAGCAGGGCTTCGGCGAGCGCGAGTACGGGCTGGGTCATGCGGCGGGCCATTGCACAGGTCCGCGCCCAAGACCATAGCCGAGACACAGGCTTTCAAGGAAGCGAACCATGCCCAGACTGGATATCGAGGCGATCCCGCAGTCCAACCGCACCGGCTATCCGCCGCCGTTCGATGCCGCCGTCGAGGGGCGCTGGTGGCGACGCCTCGCCCCCGCCGGAGGGCTGACGGAACTGACCGCCAGCCATGTCGTGCTGAAGCCCGGCGCCTGGTCCAGCCAGCGCCACTGGCACCGGGGCGAGGACGAGCTGCTGGTGATGCTCTCCGGCGAGGCCGTGCTGATCGAGGACGGCGGCCGCACCGCGATCCGCCCCGGCGACGTCTGCGCATGGCCGAAGGGCGCCGAGAACGGCCACCACCTCGTGAACGAGACGGAGACCGACTGCACGTTCATCGCCATCGCCGCCGGCAAGGATACCGGCGGGTCCTATCCCGACATCGACATGCTCTGGAACGATGAGGGTTATGCCCACAAGGACGGCACGCCCTACCCCTCCAGACGGCCGGGATGAGGTTTACCGGATCGGGGTTTCGTACTGCTCGATCACCCAGTCCTCGGACTCGGCGGCGTTGATCCACTGCTGCATCCACTCGTGCTCCCACACGGCCTGCATATAGGCCTGTGCGAAGCCGGGGACGCCGATGCCATACGTGAGGAAGCGGCTGACGACCGGCGCATAGATGACGTCCGCCGCGCCGAAGGTGCCGAACAGGAACGGCCCGCCCTTGCCGAAGCGCGCACGGGCCTCGGCCCAGAGCGTCAGGATGCGCACGATGTCCGCGCGCACGTCCTCGCCCAGCGCGACACCCTCCACGCGGCTGCGGATGTTCATCGGGCAGGCGCGGCGCAGCGGCATGTAGCTGGAGTGCATTTCCGCGACCATCGAACGGGCCATGGCGCGCGCGGCATCGTCCTTGGGCCAAAAACGGTCGCGCCCGACCTTGTCGGCGAGATACTCGATGATCGCGAGACTGTCCCACACCACCGCATCGCCGTCCCACAGGATCGGCACTTTGCCGTGGCTCGGCGCGAGATCCTCGGAACTGCGGGCGGCTTCCCAGTCGTCGCCGAACAGCGGGACGGTGATCTCCTCGAAGGCCAGGCCCGACTGCTTGCAGGCCAGCCAGCCGCGCAGCGACCAGCTCGAGTAGTTCTTGTTGCCGATGATAAGCTTCACTGCGCAGTTCCCCGTAGGCCGAGTATCGGGCCTATCGGTTCAGCCTGGCAAAGTCGAGGATGAACGGCGTCGCAAGATGTCGCAGGGGGGAAGAATCAAAGCAGGGGAGCAAAGCCCCCCTGCACCCCCAATACCGTCTAGGTCAGGCGGGCCAACAGCGTCTTGCGCCCATGGCTGCGTCGGGAGACTTAATGGCTGCGCCGCAAGGAGCGCTCGACGGATAGATCGCGCGCAACGACGACATTCCGAGGGTCTGGGGGATCATCCCCCAGAACTTCTCTCTACCCTTAGAAAAGCCGCGTCAGATAGAAGAACAGCGCCCCGACGATAGCGCTGGCCGGGATCGTCACGAACCACGCGACGATCACCCGGCTCGCCACCGACCAGCGCACTGCGCTGGCACGGCGGGCCGCGCCGGTGCCGACGACGGCACCGGTGATGGCGTGGGTGGTCGAGACCGGAATGCCCATGGCGCTCGCCCCGAAGACCACGATCGACCCTGCGGTGGAAGCGCAGAAGCCGGAGTGGTGATTCAGCTTGGTGAGCTTCGACCCCATGGTCTTGATGATCTTCCACCCGCCCGAGAGCGTACCGATGGAAATCGCCGTGTAGCAGGCGAGCACGACCCATTCGGGAACGTGGAAGCCGCCCTGGAGGTGTCCGGTCGAATAGAGCAGCACTGCGATGATGCCCATGGTCTTCTGCGCGTCGTTGCCGCCGTGGCTGATCGAATAGGCCGCCGAGGAGAACAGGTGCAGCGTCTTGAAGATGCCGTTGGAGGCGCGCGGGGTGGTGCCCTTGAACAGCCAGGAGGTGAGCAGCATCATGGCCATCGCCAGGATGAAGCCGAGCACCGGCGAGGCGACGATGGCGATCACCGTCTTCACGGTGCCCTCGGATTCGACCACGCCCGGCCCGGCGGCGGCGATACCCGCGCCGAGGAGACCGCCGATCAGCGCATGGCTGGAAGACGAGGGGATGCCCTTGATCCAGGTCAGCACGTTCCAGAACATCGCGCCCACCAGCGCGCCGAACACCACGGCGGGCGTCACCGCGTCCTTGTCGATGATGCCCTTGCCCACCGTCTCGGCGACGTGGAGGCCCATGATCCAGTAGGCGGCGAAGTTGCCGAAGGCGGCGAACAGCACCGCGACGACCGGCGACAGCAGGCGCGTGGCGACGACGGTGGCGATGGCGTTGGCAGCGTCGTGAAGGCCGTTCAGGAAGTCGAAGGCGAGCGCCAGCGCGACGAGGCCGAACAGCAGCGGCAGGGCAAGGGTATGCTCCATGTCGAGTGTCCGCCCGTCAGGCGTGATCGATCACGAGACCGTCGATCTCGTTCGCGACGTCCTCGAAGCGGTCGACCACGCGTTCGAGGCGCTTGAACATTTCCTGCCGCACGATGAAGTGCAGCGCATCCTTGCCGGTGTCGGCCTTGAACACGCGCTTGAGGCCGCGCGCGTGGATCTCGTCGGCATGACCTTCCATGCGCACGAGGCGCTCGGTCAGTTCGTGCAGGCGGTGGCCGTTGTCGGCGATCTTGCGGATCAGCGGCATGATTTCGGCGGTGAGGCGCGCGGCGTCGACGATGATCGCCGCCATGTCGATCATTTCCGGCTCGAACTCGGCGACCTCGTAAAGGTTCACCGCGCTCGCGACCTGCTGCATCTCGTCGATGGCATCGTCCATCGTGGTGATGAGGCTGGTGATCGACGAGCGATCGAACGGCGTCAGGAAGGTACGGCGGACGGTCTGGAGCACTTCGCGGGTGATGTTGTCCGCGTCGTGTTCGCGTTCCTCGATCTCGCGGATGTGCTGGCCGCGGCCGGGGCCGCCCTGTGCCAGACGCGCGAGCGCGTCGGCACCGGCAACCAGCGTGGCAGCCTGCTGCTCGAACAGATCGAAGAAATTGCCCTGCTGCGGAAGCAGCTTCTGGAACCAGGCAAACATTGTATTGATCCCTGTCTTGTCGGCCATGCGGTCAGCCATCGCGCCGATCAGGCGCGCGGGGCTGGCCGCAGCGCGGAACTCGCGCGCACCGAAGGACCGGATGAGCGCGCGAAGATCCTCTTCGTCGACCGCCTTAGCGGCGTCGGCGAGAGAGAACCAGCGGCGTTCGCGCTGATGCTGTTCGTCCCACGAGTCAAGCTCTTCGGTGACGGCGAAGGGGAATACATCCACATCCGCCCATACCGAAGCGCCCGAAGCGCGCTGCTTGCGGTAGCGATAGGACCCCAGCGGGATCGGGCAGGCCGCACCCAGCACACCCGCTTCCTCCTCCGCTTCGGCGGCGGCGGCGGCATGGGGCAGATAGCCCTTCATCAGTCCGCCCTTGGGAATGACCCAGCGCCGCGTGCTGCGCGACGTGATCAGCAGGATCTGAATCGGCGCATCCACGGCAGGGCCGATAGTGCGATAGGGAAGAACGGCGATCTGGCGCATGGCGAGAGTCCTTTCTTCTCATTGGCGCGACCGAGCGCCCCTAGGGGAACCGCGCTCGTCACGCAATCGTCACATTCGCAGTTTTCCGGATGTTCCGGGCGGCAACCGGGCAGCAGCGCCATGATTGCGCATCAAGCTGCGAATATCAAAAGGGAAAACGATCATTCCGGAGGCATCCGGAGCATTCCATCCCGCCGCCGCCCCCGCACAGGCGGGGACAACGGGGGCTTTCATTAATTTGAACGGCTTAGATCAGCGAATCGCCCAGGACCGCCGCGCGCAGTTCCGCGATGCCGAGGCCCTTCTCGGACGAAGTGACGAGAACTTCCGGGAAGGCCGCGGGATGCTTGCGGGCTTCGGCGATCGTCTCGGCGTGAACCTTTTCCAGTTCGCTCGCCTTGATCTTGTCCGCCTTGGTCAGGACGATGCGGTAGCCGACGGCGGATTCGTCGAGCATCTTCATCATCTCGGCATCGACATCCTTCACGCCGTGGCGCGAATCGACTAGCAGCAGCGTGCGCTTCAGCACGACGCGGCCGCGCAGATAGTCGCGCACCAGGCGGCGCCAGGTCTCCACGACCTTGGGCGGAGCCTTGGCGAAGCCGTAGCCCGGCATGTCGACGAGGCGGAACTGCATCGGCTCCCCCACCTCGAAGAAGTTCAGTTCCTGCGTGCGGCCCGGCGTCACCGAGGTGCGCGCGATCGCCTTGCGGCCGGTCAGCGCGTTCAGCAGCGACGACTTGCCGACGTTCGAGCGACCGCAGAAGGCGATCTCCGGCGCTTCGGGATCGGGCAGGAACTTGAGCGCAGGCGCGCTTTTCAGGAACGTCACCGGTCCTGAAAAGAGCTTGCGCGCCTGCTCGGCCAGTTCAGCCTGTGCGGCCTGTTCTTCGGTCATGATATGTCTCAGGCCTTGCTCTTGCCGCGCTCGGCAGCGCGTGCCTTGTCCTGCGCTTCCTTCTCGGCCATCGCCTTGAGCTGCGGATGGCGGCTGTAGAGGAACTTCTGCTGGGCGATGGTCAGCAGGTTCGAGGTGATCCAGTAGACCAGCAGGCCCGATGCGAACGGCGCCATGATGAACATCATGAACCAGGGCATCAGCGCGAAGACCTGCTGCTGCGCCGGGTCCATCTGGGCCGGGTTCAGCTTGAACTGCAGGTACATCGTCACGCCGAGCAGCAGAGCGAGCACGCCGATCGCCAGGAAGCTGGGCGGCGTGAACGGCAGCAGGCCGAACAGGTTCAGGATGTGCAGCGGATCGGGAGCGGAAAGGTCCTTGATCCAGAACACGAAGGGCTGGTGGCGCATCTCGATCGCCAGCATCAGCACCTTGTAGAGCGCGAAGAACACCGGGATCTGGAGGAACATCGGCAGGCAGCCGGCGAGCGGGTTCACCTTCTCCTGCTTGTAGAGCGCCATGATCTCAAGCTGCTGCTTCTGCTTGTCGTCCTTGTAGCGCTCCTGGATCGCCTTCATCTTCGGCTGGATCGCGCGCATCGCGGCCATCGAGGCGAAGCCGCGCTGGGCGACCGGGAACATGATGCCGCGCACGATCGCGGTCAGCAGGATGATGGCGACGCCGAAGTTGCCGACGAGGCTGAACAGCTTGGTCAGCAGCCAGAAGATCGGCTTCTCGAACCAGCGGAACCAGCCCCAGTCGATGGCGAGGCCGAAGTTGGCGATGCCCTGCGCTTCATAGGCGTCGAGCACCTTGTGCTCCTTGGCGCCGGCGAAGAGCTTGGTCTCGCGGGTCAGGGCCTGGCCCGGCTGGACCACCGACTTGTCGTAGACGACATCGGCGCGGAAGATGCCGTTACCCTGCGAGCGGAACGCGCCCTGGGCCTTGGCATTGACGGGGATGACGGCCGACATCCAGTAGACGTCGGTGAAGCCGATCCAGTCGGCATTGCCCGGCTGCGGCATCGTGCCGTCCTTGGCGAGCGCATCGTACTTGGGGCCGAAAGTGACCGAGCCGTCGAAGGCGCCGATGCCGCCGGTGCGCAGCGTCCAGGCATAGGCCGCGGCGGTGCGGTCGGTGCGGTTGACCAGCGCGAAGGGCTGGACCGCCACCGCGCCGGTGCCGCGGTTCTGGATCTGCTGGTCGGCCGTGACGAGGTAGTTGTCGTCGACCTTGAAGGTGATCGAGAAGATCTGACCCTTGCCGTTGTCCCAGGTGAGGACGACGGGCGTGGACGGCGTGAGCTTCGCGCCCTGCGGCGCGGTCCAGACCGTCTGCGCGGTCGGCGCGGCGATGCCATCGCCGACCCAGCCGAACTGGGCGTACTGCTGCGCCGGGGTGCCCGAGGGCGAGAACATGCGGACCGGGCCGGAGTTCTTCTCCACGGTCTCGCGGTGACGGTTGAGCACGAGATCGTCGAGCAGCGCACCGGTCAGGTTGATCGAGCCGGAGACGCCGGGCGCAACGATGGGAATGCGGCCGGGGGCGGCAAGCGCGGTCTTGAGGTCCTTCTGCTCCAGCGCCAGATCGGCGGCGTCGCGCAGACCACCTTCGCGGGTGGGCTTGCTGGCAGAATCCCCCGAGTTGCCCGATGCCGGAGCGGCCTGCTCGACCGGCTGCGGCTTGTTCGCCTGCGGATAGAAGTACCCGACCCCGGCTTCCCAGCCGAAGAGCACGAGCGCGGTCAGAACGACCGCGATTATGATGTTGCGCTGCTTATCCACGAAGGCTTTTTCCTGTCGTATTTCGCGTCAGTGGCAGCGACTTGGCTGCCCGATTTCATTCAGTCGGGGACCGGGTCGTAGCCGTGCCCGCCCCATGGTTGGCAGCGCAATATACGCTTGAACGCCAGCCAGCCACCCTTAATCGCACCGTGCTTGCGGACCGCTATGATGGCGTACTGCGAGCAGGACGGGGCATAGCGGCAGGTCGGCGGCATCAGTTTCGAGGGGCCGAGCTGCCAGGCCCGCGCCACCAGAATCAGCAGCAGCCCCGGCAGCGAGACGAGGAAGGCGAGCGCCTTCTTCATGTCCCCGAAACCTTGGGGCCTGCCACCTTGGAAGCGCCATTCTTTGCAGAACCGCTCTTGCCGCCCGGCCCACGCTTGCGGCCGCGATGATTGCGCGGCGGATCGCCCTTCCCCGCCTGGGCGCGGCCGAGCGCAGCCAGCAGCTCGTCCCGCAGCAGGGTGAAGTCCCGCTCGACGCCGTTCTCGCGGCCGATCAGGACGTGATCGGTATCGGCAAGCCCATGCTCCGGCAACATCTCGCGCAGCAGCGCCCGGAAGCGCCGCTTCATGCGGTTGCGCACCACGGCATTGCCGATTTTCTTGGTGACGGTGATGCCGACGCGCATGCCCTGCCCACCGTTTGCCTTGGCGAGCAGCACGAATCCGGGCCGCGCGACCCGCAGGCCGGCGTTGGCCGCGACGAAGTCGGCCCGCTTCGTCATCGTGGAGTAAGGGCTGGCGGTCATCGCGTCAGAGATAGGGTCGGCGGCCCGGACTGCAAACATCGCAAGTCACGAGCGCCAGGACCACAAACGGCGGCGGCCCGTGCCGCCACCCGAATCCCCGAGGTACGGGAACTCGGATGGCGACACGGGCCGCGTGCCGCATCCCAGCCCAAATCCGGTTAGGGATTCGGGCTTGGAAGACTTAGGCCGAAAGCTTCGAACGGCCGCGAGCGCGGCGCGCACGAAGCACCTTGCGGCCACCGACAGTCGCCGTACGGGCGCGGAAGCCGTGACGGCGGGCGCGGACAAGGCGGCTGGGCTGGAAAGTGCGCTTCATGACGGTCCTCGAAATTCAAATGCGGCCCCGGAGGACCCGAACAAACAGGGCCGCCCCAAGAGGTCGACCGCAAAACTGAAGCGCGCCGTTACGAGAGCGGGGCGCTGGAGTCAAGGGAAAGGCGCATTCGCAGCACCCGGGAAACGCATTCCCTGCCGCGAAATGGACTCAACCGATTGCCCTTGCTCATGCGAGTACCCCCAATGCCCCGCCGCGTCCACCCGAGCGCCCCTAACGGACGACGCGGCCTGCCCCCGGTCCATGCTAACCTTGCGGCAAAGGCCCGTTTCCGGCGGTGAAGGAGCCATTCAAGGTGAACACGGCGAATCGATGACGAAGGACGAGCGAATCGGCGTGCTGGTGGGATGGTCCTCGCGCGACCTAGGCCCCAACGTGATGCTGGAACTCCAGACCTTCGAGCGAGATAGCTGGGAAGCCGGCGAGGAACCCGACACTTCGCGATTCTTCCTGACGCGGAACCAGGCAACGCTCCTGGCGAATCACCTGCTGCAGGTCAGCGGCGCGCAGCGACCGCCAAAACGCAGGAGCTGGCTGGCATCGCTGTTCGGATAGACCCACAGGCATCGCGCCGATCGAGCGAGACCCAGCGCGCCATTTCGGCGCCGTCGAACCAGCGCGCCGATTCGAACGGGACCGCGTTGGTCATGCCGTAGAAGGCCGAGGCCTCCGCCTCGCTCATGCCCATCTGCCGGTAATAATCTAGATAGCGGCGATTCTCCGGCGAATTCGCCGCGTAGTCCCGCGGCGAACGGCCGGTATCGTCCAGCCAGGCATGGACCGCGAATTCCGAGCCGGGATCGGCGTAACGACGGACTCCGGCAAGGAACAGTTCGACCGCGCCCGAGCGCACCGAGCCGCCGGTCGGCACATGCGTGGCAATGCCGCGCGCCCGAATCAGGCGTCCAAGCCGTAAATTGGCGAGATCGTCCTCGGTGCCGGGGCACTCGATCATCTCAAGCTGCACGATGCCCGGATAATCGCGCAGGAGCGCCGCGAACTGCGCCGGACTGCGCGAATCGGTGGCATCGACCAGCGCCGCATGGGTGGCATCGATCACGCGGAACGGACCGTAAGCGGCGATCCCGCGCGGAATCGTCGCCGGGCCGCTCTGCCAGAAATCCGCCTGCGACAGACCGGCGCGATCGCTCTCGATCGCGGCCTGCTCCACGTAACTGGGATCAGCCAGCCCCGGGTCGCCTTCGACGAGGCCCGTCTCCGTCTCCACCAGCTCGTAGGAAATCCTGCCCTCTGCAGCCTGCGCGGGCAGGACCGGAAGCAGGGTCGCCAGAGCGAGAAGAGTGGCAAGCGAGCGCATATCCATGGGATGCGGCCTATCTGCTTACACAAGTCGTTAGAGCTAAGGTTAAAAGACTTTAACCTTCTGGACAACGAGAAATACTTCAACTTAGTTTGGTTATATAACGCAATTATCCAAATATAAGTTCGAATAGGCAAGGAACAGCCTTCGTGGTCGCCCTCGTTTCAACTGTCGCCTACTTGGGATTGGAAGCGCGCACGGTTGAAGTCCAGTGTCAGGTCGCCCCCGGAATGCCGGGGTTCGCGCTCGTCGGCCTGCCGGACAAGGCCGTCGGGGAAAGTCGCCAGCGGGTAAGTGCCGCGCTAACCGCCATGGGTCTGGCACTGCCGCCCAAGCGGATCACGATCAACCTCTCTCCGGCAGACCTGCCGAAGAAAGGCTCGCATTACGACCTGCCGATCGCGCTCGCCCTGCTGGCGGCGATGGGGATCGTCGATTCGGAACAACTGGCGGATTTCGTCGCGGTGGGCGAACTGGCGCTGGACGGCCGAATGATCCCCTCACCCGGCGTCCTGCTGGCCGCGCTCCATGCCAGCGAACGCGACCTCGGATTGATCTGCCCGGCCGCGCAAGGCAGCGAGGCACGCTGGGCCAGCGGCGTGCCGGTGGTGGCGACGCCGAACCTGATCAGCCTGCTCAACCACCTGAAGGGCACGCAAGTCCTGCCCCCGCCCGAGCCGGGCCGCGCCGATCCACCCGAACGCGGCCCCGACCTGCGGCAGGTAAAAGGCCAGGAAGTCGCCCGCCGCGCGCTGGAGATCGCCGCCGCCGGATCGCACAACCTGCTGATGAGCGGTCCTCCGGGCGCGGGAAAATCGCTGCTCGCCTCGTGCCTGCCCGGGATTCTGCCCGAGCTGACCGCCGCCGAGGCGCTGGAAGCCTCGATGATCGCCTCGGTCGCGGGAACCCTGGAGGAAGGCCGGATCAGCCGCGCCCGCCCGTTTCGCGCGCCGCATCACTCCGCCTCGATGGCGGCGCTGACCGGGGGCGGCCTCAAGGTGCGGCCCGGCGAAGTCTCGATGGCCCATCTCGGCGTGCTGTTCCTCGACGAACTGCCGGAATTCCAGCGCGCCGTCCTCGATTCGCTGCGCCAGCCGCTGGAGACCGGCGAAGTCACCGTGGCCCGCGCCAATGCCCACCTGACCTATCCCGCCCGGGTCCAGCTGGTCGCCGCGATGAACCCGTGCCGCTGCGGCTTCCTCGCCGATCCCGCCCTTGCGTGCTCGCGCGTGCCCAAGTGCGCGGCGGATTATCAGGGCAAGGTTTCCGGCCCGCTGCTCGACCGGATCGACCTGCACGTCGAAGTCGACCCGGTGCGCGCCGTCGATCTTGCGCTGCCGCCGCCCAAGGAGGGCAGCGCCGAAGTCGCCGACCGCGTCGCCCGCGCCCGCCTGATCCAGACCGCGCGGCTGGAAGGCACACGGAAACGCACCAATGCCGAACTCGACGGCGACCTTCTCGAAACCCATGCGACACCGGACGAAGCGGGACGGAAACTGCTGATGCAGGCGGCGGAGGCGATGCACCTCTCGGCCCGCGGCTACACCCGCATCCTGCGCGTCG
>PJTY01000190.1_pt1 | contig 42138 bp, 28 predicted proteins | sample 1512121 | NCBI WGS metagenome assembly PJTY01 (sample SAMN08177680, study PRJNA422409) | Soil metagenome, whole genome shotgun sequencing project. | isolation source: Soil enriched (2) on filter paper: alkali lignin treatment | place: USA: Madison | collected 2015-01-15 | reverse complement strand
TCTGCTAACTAAAATTACGATTAATTTTTCAACGGGCTCATTAATATTTTTTTGCGGATCTGCATTTCTTCGATGCAAGACCACAAATATCGGCCCGTCCAAATTCTTATTGAAGATTGTTACACGATCGCCTTGCGAGAGGTGGGACCGTTCTGTATCAATTTGAGTTGACCGGCGAAATCCATAACGCTCGGCAAGCTTAGTAACTTCCCCGAGCGTGAAATGACTTTGGGCAGCCTGAAACTTTTGAACCGCATCTGCTGGCATTGACGCCGCATTGGGGTCCGCATTCTGAAAATATCCCGAGACAATTACTTCTCGATAACTGACACACGGCGTTATTCCGCATGCAATCTTTTGAAGGGCATCTGAAATATCGTCTGCGGTAATTCCACCAATGTCTTGCGACTTTACCACAATCGATGAAGGGAATTGCTTACCCAGAGTTGAGTTCAGCCCCTCCCAAAAGGCACCTTTAGGTCCGCTTCCATCAATTGCACGGCTACACTCTTCATCCGTTTCGCACTTAAAGAACCCCTCTGCAATCTCCGCAAGGGTTGCGTCTACCTTGGTAGTTTGATCAGGAATTCTACTAGTTGTCATTATTCCGCCGGAACTGTTCACGTGAGTAGATGATTGCGACTTCGGCGGCCCTAAGCCATCCTGTACAGGCCCGGTGTCGAACGATATCGCGTGCTTTCCACCGGCCAAACTGGTGTAAGTCCAGATTTCTCCGCCCGTGGACGCTGCCGCCAACTTCCGAAGTTGTTCAGCCCTTTTAGCATCCCGCTCGACTCCGCGCCCCAATTCAAATGCCTCGGCAAGCTCAAGCTGTGCTCGCTTATCTCCGGCTCGCGCTCTTTTTGCCAGTTGTTGCACGTCAAAATCGCCGACGCCATTTGCCATGGATATTCCCATGTAGTTATTTGGGGCATTGCAAGATACGTTGCACAACAACAAGAACGCGCCACAGCAAAACCGAAATTTACCGACGTGCTTGGCTTGCGACTTGCGTTCGAGCACCCTTCTCACTGTGGACCCTCCTAAAACCTTCATTTCTAATTTGGAAGCGCGAAACCTACGGACTTATCGGCGCTCGGCGGGGCTGCCGGAAGTAATTATATTTATCACTTTTCCCGGCCCGCTTGAGCGAAGCTAGTCTCTAAGGGACTCAGGAGATAACTGATGATGTTCCTAGTGCCAGTACGAACATCGACGGTTCCTGCAAGCCCAGACGCAAGCGCGTATCGCTGTTCATCTGCATCAATGAAGGTGCGATCCAAAGTCACCGTCGCAATATAGACAAGTCCTAAGTCCTTGTCCTGCACCGCATCGCGGCTGATCGAGCGAACCCGCCCGGGAACTGAGCCGTATCGCGTGAACGGGAACGCTTCGAGTTTTACCGCTGCATCTTGGCCGACGCGCACAAACCCCACGTCCTTGTTCAAGATCTTGGCCTCAACCTCGAGCCCCCCTCGCGCTGGCACCACGTTCATGAGCGGCTTGGCCGCTTCGACTACTCCGCCAACAGTGTGGACGTCGAGTTGCTGGACAGTACCATCAACAGGAGCGACGAGACGCTGAAAGCGGCTCATCTGTCGCGCCTTCGTTACTTCTTCGCGGCGTAGAATAGCATCACCTTCAGCCTTCGCGAGGTCTGCCAAAGCCGTACGTCGAGCCTGCTCGCGCGTTTCACGAATCTGTTGATCGAGCTTACCGGCTTCCGCCATTCCTCGGCTTATTTGAGTCACCGCGACTTCCCGGTCACCGGCTTCCTGGCGCCTTTGGCGCTGCAGTTCCAACAGTCGCTGGCCTGGCGCGTAACCTTTGGCGTCAAGCGCGTTCATACTGGCAATCTGCCGATCCAGGATCGGTACAGTATCGGAAAGCCGCGATACCTGCGCTCTGGCACCTTGAGCATCAGACACCGCCGACTGACGCGCCGATGCCAAGCTGGCCGTGGTCGCATCGATTTCGGCAAGCTGCGCTGCGATCAGCCGACGCTGCGTATCGGCCACGTCGGGAGATGTTCCCTGCGGCGCGACGAAATGAAGCCCTTGACCGGAGAGCGCGTCAGCGATTGCCCGATTTCGCGCGATGTCCAATTCCGCTGTTGCCAGCGCCTTCTCCGCTTGCGCAAGATCCGCCATGGTAAGCGTGGGATCGAGGTCGAGCAAGGCTTGCCCCTTGTGCACCACGTCACCGTTACGCACGTAGATTGCACGGACAACGCCTTGCCCCGGCGATTGTATGACCTTCGTGTTTCCGGTCGGGATAAGGCTTCCGGGTGCTGATGCTACGACATCGACCTTGCCGAACACGGTCCAGGCAATCGTGATTGCAAGTCCACTCAGCAGTATCCAAGCGGTCACTCGCGCGGTCGGCGACACCGGTCGCTCCGCGACTTCGAGCGCGGCCGGCAGGAAATCAGCCTCACGGGTAGGAATGAAGTCCTTTGCTCGCTCCTTTTCTGCACGCAATGCCTCGCGAAGCACCTCCCAATGGTGTCCCCAGGCGCTCATGCTGAAATACCCCCGCTCTGGCGGCGATGGAGATCGGCATAGCGCCCGTTCGCCTTCAGCAATTCCTCATGGTTTCCTCGCTCGACGATCCGGCCGGCCTCCAGAGCTATGAGACTGTCGCATTGCCGGACAGCAGACAGCCGGTGCGCGATGATGATCACCGTACGGCCAGCAGCGATGGCCTTGAGATTGCGCTGGATGATTTCCTCGCTCTCCGCGTCGAGCGCGCTGGTGGCTTCGTCGAGGATGAGGATGCGAGGCTGGTTTACGAGCGCGCGCGCGATCGCAAGCCTCTGCCGCTGTCCACCAGACAGATTAGTCCCGCGCTCTTCGACAAGTGTGTCGTAGCCTTGCGGCAATTTGGTGATGAATTCATGGGCGCCGGCCAGCTCAGCCGCCTCCATGACCTTCTCGATCGGCATCGCGGGATTGGAAAGCGCGACATTCTCACGGATCGTCCGGCTAAACAGGAGATTTTCCTGGAGCACCACCCCGATCTGCCGGCGCAGCCACGCCGGGTCGATCTGGGCGAGATCGACGCCGTCGATCATCACACGGCCCGCCGCAGGCACGTAGAGGCGTTGTAACAGCTTGGTCAGGGTCGATTTGCCGGATCCCGACGACCCGACGATCCCCAAGGTCGATCCCGCTGCAACGGTGAGATTGATATCGTCGAGGGTCCAGGGGCCATCGAGCCCGTACCGAAACTTCACGCCTTCGAAGGCCACGATCCCCTTGAGTTCCGGCAGCGCCACCCGGCTTCCTGTTCCCGGTTCGACGGGCTGGTTGAGAACATCGCCGAGGCGCTCGATCGCAATGCGCACCTGCTGGAAATCCTGCCAAAGCTGGGCCATGCGGATCACCGGTCCCGAGACGCGCTGAGCAAACATGTTGAAGGCTACAAGCGCGCCAACCGTGAGGTCCTTGTCAATCACGGCGCGAGCGCCGAAGTACAGGATCAGCACCATGTTGAGCTTGGAAATCAGCTGGATCAGCTGGCTGCCGGTGTTGCCAAGATTAATGACCTTCTGGGAGGCAAAGCTGTATCCAGCGAGTTGGCGTTCCCAGCGATCTTGCCACTGCGGCTCAACCGCACCTGCCTTCACCGTTTGGATACCGCCAATACTTTCGATGAGGAGGGCATTGTTCGCTGCGGAACGCTCGAACTTCTCCTCAATGCGCGAGCGCAAGGGACGCGTGATGAAAACGGCAACGGCGATGTAACAGGGAATAGCCAGCGCGGAGATGAAGAACAGCTTTGCCGAGTAGGCCCACATCACCACCAGAAACACCACGGTGAAAATCGGATCGATCAGCACGGTAAGCGACGCGTTGGTGAGGAACTCCCGGATCGTCTCAAGTTGGCGAACGCGCATTGCGATATCACCGACCCGTCGGGCCTCGAAATAGGAGAGGTTAAGACCGAGAAGATGCCGAAACAGCTTGGCGCCGAGTTCAACGTCGATCTTCTGGCTCGTCTCGGAGTAAAGCCGGGTGCGCAGCCATCCGAACGCTGTTTCCCAGATCGAGACCACCGCGAACCCGATCACGAGGATCGTCAGCGTATCAAGGGTGTTGTGGACGAGAACCTTGTCGATGACGTTCTGGAAGAAGAGTGGCGATGCCAGACCTAGTATGTTGAGGCCCAGCGTAATTAGCAGCACCTCGCCAATCAGCCGCCGGTACTTGACGATCTGCGGGATGAACCAGCTGACGTCAAATGCCCGGGAGACACCGCCCATGCCTTCGCGCGTGGTCACTAGCAAAAGTTCGCCGGACCACATCGCGTCAAGTGCGTCGCGGCCGATCTTCATGATCTGAGGCTGCACACCGTCAATAGAACGGCAGGGCGGCTGGATCAGAACCTCATCTTCGGACACTTGTGCGATCACGAACCAGCCCATCGGACCATTAGCCAGCGCGGGAAGCGGAGTTTGCCGCAGTTGGTTGAAGCTGCTTCGTATCGACTTTGCGCGAACCTCTTCCTGCCGCTTCGCCAAGCGTTTTAGGTCGTCCGCTTCCAAGGCGCGGTCATGGCCAAGACTATGCCTAAGCTGCTGCGGGTCAACTGCGATCTGGTGAAGAGCCAAGACCGTTGCAAAAGCGAATAGGCCGCTGTCGTCGCGCACGGCAGTGGCATCTGCCAAGCCAAGGTTGTGCATGTCATTCACCGATGGCACTCCGACCTGGAGTGAGAATGGAAGTTTCCGGGGCGCCTGTCGCCAATGGGCGCTCCCTTGCGAACACCGGCGGGACAGCCACCGGTATGGCGTGGGCTGCGGCTGGCTCCGAGATCTCTTGAGGGCGTCCGCGCGGGGCACCGCCCCGGTCCAGCGCTCGTACAGCGCCGCCCCAGGGCACACCGCTACGGGTCTCAGTTTTGTGCGTATAAGCTGCCGGATCGTAAGTACCGCCTTCGGCAATCAAACGCCCAATCTCGAGCTTTCCAAGTTGGCGTAATAGATAAGCTTGCGCCACATAGCTGTCCCGTTCGCTGGTAAGCACAGCAATTTCAGTTTCGCGAAGGGAGTTCTGGGCATAGAGCACATCAAATGTGGATCGTAGGCCCTCGCGATACTCCTCGAACGTCCCATCATAATAGACATTTGCCGCTCTCAACTGAATATTCTGCGTCGAAACGTTGCGCTCAGCGGTGATCCACTGGTTCCAGGCATTGATGATGGTTTGTACGAGTTGGCGGCGGGTCGCCTCGATGCGAAACCGATCGGCGCTCTCACGGTTTTCAGCCTGGGCCACCAGCGAGCGGATCCGCCCACCGGCAATCAATGGAATGGTAAGTGTCGCCCGGCCAGTGAAGGTCACGTCCTGATCCCGCCGATCAAACGGCACAACCTGCCCGTTCGTCCCTGCCACCCCCTGCACGGTAAGGCTTGGCCGCGCTTCCGCCTGCGCCACGGCAATCTGCGCGAGCGACACCTTATCCTGGGCGATTGCCTGCCGCAGATCGGGATTGCCATCTTCTGCTGCCTCGAACGCTTCGCCGACTGTCTTGGGCAACCCTGGAAGAGCTGGCGGTTTTGCGAGGACCCCTGGCTCCCGTCCGACGATCGCGGCGAAGGTCGCCCGGCTTGCCTCCAATTCCGCCCGCGAGCCGTCGAGCTGAACCTGTGCGGCCTGTAATTGGGTTTCTGCCTGGGCAATATCTGTGCGGGTCAGTTCGCCCGCTTCCCGGCGAGCTGCGACCTCGTCCAGCATCTTCTCGAGGACCCGAACATTGGTCTCACGGATGGAAACCACCCGGTAATTACGCCGAACATCGCTATAGGCTGCAATGAGGTTGACCAGCATGTCTCCCTCGTCCCCGCGAAGCCCTTCGCGCCCGGCCTCAATCCCGGCCCGTGCGCTCGCAATGGCGCTGCTGAGGCGTCCACCGGTGTAAACCGCTTGATCCGCCACAAGGTTTGACCCCAGCGTGTTGCGCTCAATGTTGGGGCTGTTAAGCCGATCGACAAGCGGACGCGACGCCTGCGTCGTCCTGCCTGGCAACGTCAGGTCGTATTGGCCGGAAATTTGGAGATCGACGGTTGTTCGTGCCCGAGCTAATGCCAAGCCGAGTTCATCGTCGGTCGCTCGCAAATCATAGCGGCTTGCCGCCAATGTGGGATTCGATATGTAAGCTTGTACGACGGCCGCAGCCAGACTGTCGTTGGGATCGAGTTCCGGGTCACCCCGGGGCTCTTCCCCTAGTGACGGCGACGAGTTTGCCGGTCCGCGCAGCGCCCCATAAGCGCCATCTTTCGATGTCGCGACGCAAACCTCCGCAACGGATGCAAGAAGTAGTGCGGCAAAGACAGCTTTGCCCGAAAACGAGAAACGCATGGAGTGAGGAATGCCTATCCGCCAATAGGGCTTGTTTCTGGGACTAGAAGCGCTGGATCCTCGGTCGCACCCTCGGGCCGTGCACTACCTCAGCCAATCATCGGACATCGGCCCCATGATCAGCGTTTTATCATCAATGATAACATCGTTTCCGCACGCGGCGCAGAAGCACACGCTCTGCCGCATCAGCCGCAAGCTGTGATTCCAAAAGACGACGCAAAACGGAGAGCCGACAAGCCCCCATGCTTCACCCCAGTTTCATACCCAAAAGTGGTAATCGCACGCTTCGCGTCGCAGCTCAATCTAATTCGTGCTCGTCGAACCGGCGTTTGACAGTGTTTGTCATCAATTTGGATTAAATTTGTGAAACATCTGGATCGATATCGCACCGAGTTGGGAGCGCCTTCGATCTGAACGACGACGGCATGGTAAAGCAAGCATTTCAGTAGCGCGGTGGCCACGAGAGGATCGCCGAACGTTTCATGATGCTGTTTTCCTCGAACGTCTCATACATTGTTTTGGCGCTGTCAGCGCCTCGATCTGTCGGTCCGTCAGGTCGACCTGCCAAGGCTGGCCTTTGGCAAGCTGACGGCCGTGAAGCTTACCTCGCTTCAGCCATTTGAACACCGTCTGCTCTGTAATCCCGAGCGCGAGGGCCGCGCCTTGGATGGAGTAGCTACCATCCGACCAGCGCAGTGGGTTGTGCTCGACGCCGTTGATCTTGACCGTGGGGATGTTCCAGCGCCGGCGCAATAGGTGGACCGTATTATGGTCGAACATACCGCCCAGGCTGTTGCGCAATCCTTCGGCGTTGAGCGCGTCGGCGATCCTGGCGTCCATCATTCCTGCGCCATTGAACTCGCGGATGCGCTGTTCGAGCACATCGGCATGAGCGGACTCGGCATAGGATTGGGTCTTTCGCATAACCCAGTGTTCGGTTGCGGCGCCGGTCTGCCAGACGATGCGGATCCACACCATGCCTTTTGCCCGGCGCTGGTCGAGGATGACCTTGTCGATCACGAGGCGAAGCATTGCCTTGCGCTGGCTGTTTTCGATCCTTTGCCAAAGATCAGGCAGGTCGATGCCGAATGCGGCGATGCGGGCACGATCGTCGGTGCTCAGCGCGGTCGTCTGCTCCTTCTTCCAGCGCCGATAGTCCTGCTCGATCTTTTCGACGTCGCGCAGCTTGCTTTCCCAAGTGGCTTCGAGAGAACGCGCAACGAGACGGTTTTCCGGCTCTACAGCATCGTATTGTCGCCGGGCACGCTCGCATTCGTATTCCGCCCGCTCACGCTTCAATGTCCATTGGCGCTCAAGGCCATGGATGTCGGCGTCGATGGCGTCGAGTGCGGCCAGCGTGATCGCGAGCCGGTCCGGAGCAAGGGCTGCGAGGAGCTGCCGTTCAACCTCAGCCTCGACACGCGGCGCACGGACCTCTTGGCAATATTGGCCGGTGCAGGTCGCTCGCTCGGACCGGCACCGATAGACCGGATGGGTGCTGTCAGGCCCCGAGTAGTTGAGGGCCATGCGCCGCCCGCAGCTGCCGCACATTGCAATGCCCTGTAGCAGCGCCTTTCCCTTTCGGGGCATGCCGCGATGCCCGGCCTTGAAGTTACCGACATTGTCCGCAAGCGTGTCGCTGATCGCCATATGTGTCTCCCAGCTGATATACGCGGGATGCGCATTCTGGATGCAGACCTCCCATTGCTCCCGAGGAACGGCGCGCGTCGGGTTCTTGCCCCCTTCGCTTCGCCTTTCAGGCGCAGCACATCGGCGTCCATAGACGTAGGCCCCAGCATAGGCGGGGTTCTTGAGGATATTGCGCACACGTCCGTCGGTCGCATCACGCCAGGCTATTTCGTGAGGCGCGGGCCCCGCAACGGCCTGACTGGCACAGCAAGATCGGCCCGGCGCAGATAGCGCACCACCGCCTTTGCGCTTCCGAGTCGCATGAAGCTGTCGAACACAAGGCTGATGCGTTCCTGGATCTGGGCATCGGGGTTGAGCATGATCCCGCCAGCGGGCGCATAGATCAGCCCTGCCGGAAGCGGGATACGCAGTTCGCCGCGCGCTGCCTTCTGCCGTTCCCCCGTATGCAGACGCATGCGGATCTGGTGAAGTTCGGCTTCGCTCATGATCCCCGAGAGCCCCAGCAACAGCCGATCATGATAAAGCCCGGGATCATACAGCCTTTCGCTGTCGGCGATGAGAACGCTGAACATCGAGCAGAGCTGGAGCAGTTGATGCCAGTCGCTGTTGTTGCGGGCGAGACGCGATGCGTCATAACTGAGCACAAGGCCGGCATGCCCCAAGCCGACCTCCGCGATCAGGCGTTGGAAGCCGTATCGGTGCTGGGCCTCTGCGCCCGATTTTCCCAGATCATCATCAATGATCTCGACCCGCTCGCGCGGCCAACCGAGGCCGAGCGCACGATCAACAAGCCGGTATTGAAGCGTCGTGCTTTCCTGGTGATGGCGGATCTGACCGACGCTCGATTGACGAACATAGACATAGGCCAGCTTTGCTTGCTGCGCGGCGCTTACCCGTTCATCGGCGGCAGAGTCTCTCAACATCGGCGTCACCGGCGTGGCGGGCGGTTGGGAAAGAGCACAGGGCCTGCGCAATCGCTGTCGCCAGCTGACGCTGGCTTGTTGGCGGGAGGTCCGACCAGATCGGGATCTTCGGCCGCACTTTCCGAGAGCTGGTCTCCATGCTTGCTCTCCTCATCCTCTAGATGACGACGCAACGATTCTGCGAGCGCAACGACTCGCAGAAGGACAGATCCTGAGACCAACGGCGCCGATTTTGAGTCAGGCGGAGCGTTGGCCAGGTCCGTGACAGAGCGAAGGATATTTCTCCGCCCGCCGTGGGCCACCCGGATCGTCACCCATAAAGGACCGCGATCCGACACCAACCTAAGAACTTCAAATTGCCCGCCAAAGAGCGGATGGCGTGGGCAGGTCACACTTACATGCCGTATCAGCCCATCGATTTCAGCCGTATCACCGGGTGTTTGGCTCACCGAAGACTTCGCTCCACTCGGCGAAGCCGCGGTTGGAGGTTAGGATCATTGCGCCCTTTTCGTAGCGGGCGTTGACGAGCTGGAAGAAGAGGTTAGCCCCGCCCGGGGTGATGGGCAGGTAGCCGATTTCGTCGACGATCAGCAGCGACGCGCGGGTGTAGAAGCGGATTTTCTCGACCAGGCGACCTTCGCGCTCTGCCTTGGTGAGCGCTTCGATCAGCTCGGCCAGCGAGCAGCGGTAAACGCTGCGCCCAGCTTTGACCGCTGCCACTCCGATGGCGGTGGCCAGATGGGATTTGCCCGTACCGGGCGGCCCGAGAAAATGGAGAACTTCCGCACGGTTGATGAACTCGAGTTGGGCGAGTGCGGTGATGCGATGCCGGTCCAATGAAGGCTGGAAGGAGAAGTCGAAGCTTTCGAGGGTCTTGACCGGCATGAGGCGGGCGGTGCGCAATGCCACGCCGATACGCCGCCCCTCCCGCAAGTTCAGTTCCTCGGCCAGAAGGTCGTCGATGGCCTCGATCGCGCTGATTTCGCCCTTTTCCAGCCTGGCCAGCGTGTGATCGAGCGTTTCCAGGGCACGGGCCATGTGGAGAGCCAGCAGGCTCTGCCGGATGCGGTCGGAGACGGACATCACGCAGCACCTGTGGCATTGAGAGCAGCCAGACGATCACCTACGGCGCCGTAAAAGGTCAATGGTCGCTGGCCGACCGGCTTGTCCGAGGTTGTGGGCAGGAGTTGTGCGGGTTTCGCCGCCTGTGCCTTGCGATGCCCGGGCTCGACCCGCCTGCGGTTCTTGCCCTCGATCACGGGATGCTGGGCAATCAATTGTCCTTCTTCGAAGATCCGCACCTCATGCGTGTGATGCTGGACTTCGACCACCCGGCGGCGAGTGGTATCGGGTACGCTGTAATAATTGCCAGCCACCGCGACCATGCCTTCCCGGCTGATCCGCCGTTCGACCGTCAGGACAGTGTCGTAGCGCATGCCGGGCAGCGGCAGCAGATGAGGCTGTTCCTGCTCAAAATGCTCCTTCACGATCCGCCCGGTGGTCGCGTGCTGCCTGGCATTGGCGATATCGGCACGCCATGTGCTAAACTGGGCGTTCAGATCGTCGAGATCACGAAAGCTGCGGCCAAGGAAGAAATCCTGCCGGATATAGCGGAACGGCCTTTCCACCTTACCCTTCGTCTTGGCCCGGTAAGGCTGGCAGGCTTTCGGGGCGCTGCCATAGTGGGCCAACAGCGCCACCAGCGAGGCGTTGTAGGTGACCACCCCGGCAGCGTCCTCGCCGATGACGGCGGTCTTCATGCGGTCGTAGAGAATTTCGCTGCAGCAGCCACCCATCGCTTCGAAGGCGGCGATATGGCAGCGCATCACCGTTTCCAGCCCCTGGTTCGGGCAGAACCGCCCCCAAAGCCACCGACTGTGCCCCAGAACCATGCTGAACAGCCAGACCTTGCGCACGACACCAGGCTCGCTGGTGAAGATCGTCTGGAATTCGGCAAAATCAACTTGAGCCTGTACGCCGGCGGCGGTTTCGAAGCGCCGCTCATAAGTCTTGGGCACGGGCGGCCGGACCTCACGCAGATATTCGGTCAGGGAGGAATAGGCTCCCTTGAACCCCATCTCTCGGATTTCGCGATGCAGCCTGCGTGCTGAAAGGCCGGGATAGCTTTCCAACCGTTCCAGCAGATGGGCCCGATATGGCTCGACGGCGTTCGCTACGGGTTTACGTGGCGAATAGGTTGGCGCCTCCAGACCGTTCGCCAGATATTTCTTCACGGTCTTGCGGTCGAGGCTGGTCTGGCGCGCGATGGCGCTGATGCTCAGCCCCTGTCTCTTGAGTTCCTGGATCAAAACGACCTCCCTCAGTCCTATCACCTGCTCGCCCTTCCTTCGGCATCAGCAGGGATAATTGTGCCGCCTGATCGGCATGGGGGCATGCCCCCATGCCGATCAGGCGCAGTCCTCAAACTGGGGAATTTTCAACCAGCACATTTGGGGAGATTACGACCAGCACTCACAGCGTGCCTTACCTTTCCATGTGCCTGCGGCATCCGCATCACTTAATCTCGTCGTAAAAACCCCTTTGTCGTTGTCAAACATCCCTAAGTGTGCCCGGGGCGACAACTTTGCCCGTGGTTACTCACAGAAATCAATCTGGCTGTCGTGTGCTTTCGCCAACAGAACCGGCGCTGCTATCGAACTGAAAGAAAGGACTGAGATGGCGCAAACAATGCGAATACGCTTGATAGTCTCTCGAAATTTCAGGCAAGGACGGAGGCGGAGAAAGCAACTGGCCGGCGCGGAGGCGATCAAGACTTGGGCGAGTGTTCCGCAGATGAGTCGGGAACGGCCACCCCTTTCTCCGCTGCGTAGCGGTCCCAGTCAGCAATAAGTTCTTTCAGCTTATGCTCATACCGATCGGCTAGATCGGTGCTTTCGGCGGGATCGGTCGCTAGGCTAAATAGCTGCCACTTGCCATCACCCACGCCGTCACGCGGATACGTCGAGCCGGATTTCGGCAGGTAGACGGCTTTCCAGTCTCCCTTCCGCAGCGCCCTGCGATAGAACAGTTCGGTGCCGACGGGCTCGTTGGGAGAACGCACCTCGGCAGCCTTCTCGGCCAGTACAGGAACCAGGCTATGCCCTTCGAACGGCAGGATCGGATGGCCCTTGAAAGTTGCCGGCTGGGTCAATCCGGCAAGGTCGAGCAGAGTGGGCGCGATATCGGTGACGCTCAGATTTCCGCGCGCGATACGGTTGCCGACGACCCCCTTGCCTGCGGCAAAGGCACTTACCCGGATGCCACCCTCGGTCGGATAGCCTTTGACCAACCAGGAAGGCGAGCTGTTCGCCTGCGCCCATCCGGCGCCGTAGCCGACATAAGAAGTGGCGTTTCCGATGTTCTCCAAACGGTTGTCGATCCCGAGCTTTTGGGCGCCGCCGGGCATCCCGCGAACCTGGAAGGGCGCGTCGATCTCGCTGCCCTCCGGGCCGTTGTCCGAAAGGAAAACGATGACGGTGTTCTCATATTGGCCGGTGCGCTTCAGCTCGTCGATCACACGGCCGACGTTCTGGTCCATGCGGTCAACCATCGCGGCGTAGACCTCCATCTTGCGGGCTTCGAGCGCCTTCTCCTCGCCCGTCAGGCTGGCCCATGGCTTCACGCCGTCGAGGCGATGCGGTTGCTGGTCGAGTGCGACCAGACCGAGCTTCTTCTGGCGTTCGAGACGCTCGGCACGAAGCACTTCATAACCGGCATCGTAGCGGCCTTTATACTTCGCGATCGTCTCGGCCGGGGCCTGCATGGGCCAATGCGGCGTGGTGAACGTCAGATAAGCGAAGAAGGGACGCGAATCTTTCGCGCCGGAAGCGAGCGAGGAAATCAGCCGGTCAGCGAAGTAGTCCGCCGAGTAACGCCCGACAGGAAAGCGGACCAACTTGCCATCCTGCCGGTAAAGCGTGTTCGCGTTGGCCTTTTTCCACGCGCCGTCCTGATCGGCGCCAAAATGGTTGCCCAGCCCTTGCAGCAGCGCGAAGGAATGTTCAAACCCGCGCGCAGCCGGACCGCGATCCTCGGTCAGGCCAAGGTGCCACTTGCCCGACATGAGCGTGCGATAGCCGCCCTGCTGGAGAAGCTCGGCAATCGAGGCAACGCGGTCGTTCAGATAGCCCTCATAGCCCGGCCGGCCAGCAAGCGCAGGCGAGAGCGATTCCGCCATCGTGCCGATACCCGCCTCATGGTTGTCGACGCCACTCAGCAACATGGAGCGCGTGGGCGAGCATGTCGGCGCGGTATGAAACCCCGTGAAGCGAACGCCGCCATTGGCAAGAGCGTCGAGGTTCGGAGTCGCGATTTCACCGCCAAAAGCACCAAGGTCCGACCAGCCGAGATCGTCGGCCACGATCACCAGAAAGTTCGGACGGGAGGCCTCGCGTTGCGCTCCAGGGACGGCAGCGGCAGCAGGTTCCGCGGAACTCGCTTGCGCCATGGCGAGAGGAGACATCAGGGTGCTTACGAGAGCTGCGGCGATCAGGGCGGCCTTGCGGGTCACGTCGGTTCCGTTCTTAGCGATACATGATGCGGCAGGCCTAATCGCACGAGGGACAGCAGTCTAAAAAGATTTCTCAACTAATTTAGTAGAGAAACTTTCCAGACCCCTTCTCTCTTTCACAGCGTCCAACCTTTCCGTAGCCGGATCAATCGGGGTGAGTTGGTGTTTACGCTCGGAGAAACTGTGCTCCACGCGTGACTGACCGAAGCCGCGAGTGCGGCCTCGATGGAGAACTATGTCTCCGATCGATAGAACCTATCGATGCCCCTTCGAAGAAACGCATGGCTCAGTCCGCGGTCGCGCGCTATTGTCCACTTAATTGGTTGACAAAGCGGATCGCAAGGAAGCGTCACGGCATCCGCCGCCCCCCATCCCGCAACGACCACAGGGACCGACCCTGCGCAGCATCGCTGCGCAGGGCGAACAGGAGATTGAGCAGATCATGAGCAAGTACGCGGCATATCTGGGCGCCAGCCTTCTCGCATTGGCGTTCGGCGCGGAAGTGGCATTTGCCGAGCAGACCGGGGGGCAGCCGGCGGATCAAAGTTCCGACCTGACGGACCAGTCCCCTCGGTCGGACATCATCGTCACCGGCACCCGTCAGCGCGGTGTGCGCGCGGCAGACAGCGCCGCGCCGATCCAGATCGTGAGTAGTTCTGCATTCGAAAAGGTCGGCCAGCCCGATCTGACGCAGGGCCTGCAACAGAACCTGCCCTCCTTCACGGCCCAGTCGCTGGGTGGCGATACCGGAAACTTCACCCTTTCGGCGTCGCTGCGCGGGCTCAATCCGAACCACACGCTGGTCCTCGTCAACGGCAAGCGCCGCCATACCAGCGCCAACCTTCAGGCCTCGCCCGGCGGCGGGCTCTACCAGGGCGCGGCAGCGGTCGATCTCAACCTGATCCCGGTGAGTGCGATCGACCATGTCGAAGTGCTGCAGGACGGCGCGGCGGCGCAGTACGGCACCGATGCTGTCGCGGGCGTCATCAACATCATCCTCAAGGACAAGACGGGCGGCTCGTTCACCGGCACCGCGGGACAGTATTACAAGGGCGACGGCAAAAGCGGCGATGCCCAGATCAACTACGGGTTCCGCATGGGCGATCGCGGAGTCTTCAACGTAACCGCCGAAGCTCGTTTCCATGACCGCAGCCAGGTCGGCGGAATCGACTACCGCGCGCAGAACCTCGACGGCTCGGTCAAGGACAGCCTTGGCGCGCTGGATGCGGCGGGCGTCGCCGGCGCCTCGGGCTATCCCTATATCAACAAGTCGGTCGGCGATGCGCGCTACCGCGTCTACAACCTGATGTACAATACCCGCTACGACCTTGGCGGCGGCACCAGTTTCTACAGCTTCGGCAGCTACAGCCACCGTTATGCTACGGCCTACCAGAATTACCGCCTGCCCAGCGCCGTCACCACCGACGTGACCGGCGAAACCGTGGCGCTCTATCCGAACGGCTTCAGCCCGCGCGAGGCCTTCTACGAGGACGATTTCTCGATCACTGCCGGCCTCGAAGGCACGCTTTCGGGTTGGGCCTGGGATCTGTCCTCGACTTACGGGATCAATCGCTCGAAGATCTGGACGCGCGATTCCGCCAATGCCTCGCTCTATGCCGACACCGGATCGACGCCGACGAACTTCTACGACGGCTCGCTCAAGGCGACGCAGTGGACGAACAACCTCGATATCTCGCGCGATGTCGAGGTGGGGCTCGCCAGCCCGCTCAACATCGCCTTCGGCGGGGAATTCCGGCGGGAAACTTACGCCATCGGCCGGGGCGACGACGCCTCGATCTATGCCGAAGGCGGACAGGGCTATCCCGGCTTCCAGCCCACCGATGCCGGTTCCCATTCGCGCTCGAACGTTGCGGGTTACCTCGATCTTGCCGTCGATCCGGTCAAGGGCCTGCATGTCGATCTGGCCGGGAGGCTCGAACACTACAGCGATTTCGGTTCGACCGCCGTCTACAAGCTGACCGGACGCTATGACGTCTCGCCCGCTTTCGCGCTGCGCGGTACGGTCAGCACGGGTTACCGAGCCCCCACGCTGGCGGAGGAATACTACTCCTCGACCACGCTGACGCCGACTTACGCGATCGTGCAATTGCCGGTGAATTCGCAGGCGGCCCGGTCTGCCGGATTCTCGCCGCTCAAGCCGGAGAACTCGCGCAGCTTAAGCCTTGGCACGGTCATTCACCCGGCCCCCGGCATGGCGCTGACGATCGACGCCTACCAGACCACCATCCGCGACCGCATTCTCGCCACCGGCTATCTGCTTGGGCAAGTCGGCGCCAATGTCGTGTCGCAGGCCGTGCTCGATGCGATCAGCGATCATGGTAACGTCGTCGGCCCCAACATGGGCTACGTGGCGATGATGCTGTTCACCAACGCGGCGGACACCCGCACGCGCGGGCTCGACGCGACGTTCAGCTATGATACCGCGCTGGGCGACTGGGGACAGGCGAACTGGTCGCTCGGCCTCAATGTCAATCGCACGAAAGTGCTGAGCCAGGCCGATCTGCCCGCCGCCGTTGCCAATGCCGCCTATGGGCAGACCGCCCTGCTCGGCCCCTCGGCGATCAGCACGCTGACCAACTCGACGCCGCGCTGGCGCGTGATCCCGGCGGTGAATATCGTCCACGGCCGTCTCAGCCTCAACATTCGCGAGAACGTCTATGGCAAGGTTTCCAGCCTCGCCAGCCTGAACGGAACAGGCGTGGACGGCCTTGTCCTGAAGATGCCCGTCACCGCGATCACCGATCTCGATGTGGGGTACAAACTCACCTCATCGATCGCGCTGAGCCTCGGGGCCAACAACCTGTTCAACCGCAAGGCGCACACAGTTCCGAATGTTTCGGACGGCGCCGGCGGCGTGCAGCCCGCGAACGGAACCTACAACTACAACGGCCCGATCTTCTACTCTCCCTACGGGATCAACGGCGGATACTACTACGCCAAGGTGAAGATCGACTTCTGATACTGGAATCGGGCAGGAAAACCTCATGACCATTCTCGAACCCGGCCTAAAGAGGGCCGAGCCGGAAGCCGCTGTTCCCGCTTTCACACCCCCGGACACACCCGTGTCTGGGGGTGAGGGAGGATGGAGTCCGGCCGCGATCTACACGCTGGCGATGCTCACCATCACTTTCGCGTTCAACTATTTCGACCGCCTGCTGATCTCCCTGCTGTTCCCGCTGATCCAGAAAGACCTGTCGCTCAGCGACACCGATCTCGGCCTGATCTCGGGCGTGACTTTCGTGCTCATCTATGCCTTCATGGGCATCCCGGTCTCCCGCATTGCCGATCGCGGCAACCGCAAATGGATCATCGGGCTGGGCTTCTCGTTCTGGAGCCTGATGACGGTGCTGACCGGCTTCGTCACCAATTTCTGGCAACTGGCGGCGACGCGCTTCCTGATGGGCGCGGGCGAGTCCTCGGGCACGCCGTCCTCCTCCTCGATGCTGTCCGACCTGTTCGACAAGGAGCGCCGCCCGGTCGCCTTCTCGGTCATGGTGTCCGGCACCTCGATTTCCGGGATGCTGCTGACCCCGGCAGCGGGCTGGATCGCCCAGCTCTATGGCTGGCGCGCGGCTTACTGGATCGCGGGCGGCATCGGCCTGTTCTTCGGCCTCGTGGTGCTGCTGACGGTCAAGGAACCCCAGCGCGGCCGGTTCGATCCGGTACCGGTTCGGGACGACGAGGCCCGCCCTGCGCTCGGCGAGTCCCTGCTCTATCTCCTGCGCCGCCGGACTTACGTCTATACGACGCTGGCGGCATCGCTCTTCATCATCTCGTTCTATGCCTACATCGTGTGGAACACGACCTTCATGGTCCGCATACATCACATGAGCGTGGCCCACACCGCCAGCCTGTTCGGCCCGATCGGCGGTATCAGCGGGCTGATCGGCGGGCTCTCTGCCGGCCCGACGCTCGCCTGGCTGAACCGCCGCGACGAACGCTGGCAATATGCCCTGCCCGCACTGTGCTTTCTGGTCGCCGGCGGCGCGCAATATGCCTTCCTCTTCGCGCCTGGCCTCTGGGGCCTGCTGAGCGCAGCGGCACTCGGCAGCTTTGCCGTGACCATGGCCGTGCCGCTGATCTCGCTGATCCTCATCCAGATCCTGCCGCCGCGCATCCGCACTTTCGGCATGGCATTCTATTTTCTGGCCAACTCGCTGCTCGGCGACATTCTCGGACCACTCGCGGTGGGACTGCTGAACGACCATTTCCGGGCGATCTGGGGTGACGAGGCGATCCGCCGTTCGATGGCAGTGACGGCGGCAATGTCGATCGTCTCCGCACCGGTGTTGCTGCTGGCCGGACGATATCTGGCCAAGGATTGCAAGGCCGCCGAGGACTGGATTCCGGCGACGCGATAACGATAAAGGCGGGCGGGGATGCGATCCCCGCCCGCCTTTTTTTTGCGCCTCAAGCCTTGGATAGCGCAGCGGCCAACCGCTCCACGATATCTTCCAGCACCGGCAGCGGCGTGGCGAAAACCAGCCGCGCGAAAGCACCGAACCCCTCGCCGCAGCTTTCCCCGTCGGTCAGCTGGACCCCGGCCCTCTCCTTGAAGAACGCCGCGGGCCTGTCCGGCAGCCCGGTGCCGCGAAAATCGAGCCAGCCGATGTAGGTCCCCTCCGGCGGCCGATAGACGGCCCCCGGCAGCTTCTCCGCCACTAACCGCGACAGCGCGAGGCGATTGCGGCCGAGATAGCCCAGCGCTTCGCCAAGCCATTCGAAGCCCGAACGGTAGGCGGCGACATTGGCGACGACGCCGAGGTTGCTGGTCCCATGCCCCGCGAAAAACCCGATATTCTGCCACAGCGCCCGGTCCGCCTCGTTGCTGACGATGACTTGCGCGCACTTGAGGCCCGGCAGGTTCCAGGCCTTCGATGCCGAGATGGCGGTCAGCGTATGCCCCGCCGCGGCTGCGTTCACCGAAGCATAGGGAATATGGGTATGCCCGGCATGGACGAGCGGCGCCCAGATCTCGTCCGAGAACACCCTCCCTCCGTGGCGATCGACCACTTCGCTGATCGCCTCCAGTTCCTCCCGCGCGAAGACGCGCCCCACCGGATTGCAGGGGTTGCACAGGATCAGCAGGTTGCCGCCTGCGGCAAAGGCGGCGTCGAGCCTCTCCAGATCGAGCGCGTAGCGGCCTTCGGCCTCCACCATCGGCACTTCGATCACCTCGCGGCCCATGTGCGGCGGAATGAGCAGGAAGGGCATGTAGGCAGGCGTCGGCACGATGACCTTGCCGCCGGGACGCGAATGCTGGATCGCCATTTCCAGCGCCTTGATGACATCGGGAACCGGCCAGACATCCCCTTCCCCGATGGTCCAGCCATGGCGCTTGGCCATCATCTCGCTCGTCGCGCCGCGCAAGTCGGCGGTAAGGCGCGCGGGAAGGTAGCCAAACGCCCCCTCGTCGACGGCGGCGTGGAGAGCCTGCGTGATCGGCGGGGCGATACCGAAGTCCATTTCCGCGATGAAGGCGCCCAGCGTCCCATCCTCGTTGGCCCATTTCGTGGCCCCGGTCGCGCGCAGCGCATCGATGGTGATGCGGTCGACCTGCTCGGTAAAACTCACGCGTCAGTCCTTTCCGGCCTTGCCGGTATATAGTCAGTGAAACGCAGCGCGGCCCGCGACACCCCCCGGATCGCAGGCCGCGCCCCGCCCGCCGCCTGGGCGGGCAGATGCTCGCTTGGGGTCAAACCCGGACGAAAGGTGCCGGATCGCCTTCGCGCAGCTCCAGCCCGAACAGGGGATTGAGGCCGGGATGACGGCCCAGTCCGCCGAACAGATCGAAGCCGCGCTCGATCCAGTCGCGCAGGGGATCGTCCACGGTCAGGGCCGGAGTACGCGCCACAGAAGCAACCCACAGGAACACCGACAGCGCCGCGTAGTCCGCGAAGTCGGGCGAATCGCCGCCCAGCCATGGACTCTCGCGCAGCATCTCGCGCAGGGGTTCCAGCGCGGGCGGCACCAGCGGCAGGCGATCCTCGCGTCCGGCCTGAACCTCCTCCAGCTTGCGCCCACCGAGGAAGTCCTGCTCGCGGCTCTGGCGTACCGAAGGCCGATCCTCGGGCAGGCAGCGGTCGTGGTAATCGAGAATGTAGCAGGAGAACCACGGATGGATCGCCACCGCCCAGAGCCAGTTGTCGAGGAACTTGACGTAGTTGCGCTGGTCGCTGCCCGAAAACAGCAAGGGACGATCCGGATAGGCCGCATCGAGATGGTCGGCGACGACGAACTCGCCGCTGCGCAGGCTTTCGAACACCCAGTTTTCGCCGCCGCGGATACCCGGCCGGTGGGTCGAGCGTCCCTCGGTCCGCCGTTCGAGGCTGGTGAAGCCGCCGGGAACGATCTCGTAGTCCAGCCCTTTGTGGGCCAGCGCATATTTGGCCTGCCAGACGAAGGGACTGATCGTGCAGCCCGCTTCGAGTTGCAGATCGAAAAGCTGAATGCGGTTATCCTGAGGCATGGGCCATCCTGTCAGAAAATAGGGAATTATCGGGGAGCGGCCGGGCCGGTCTCGCGTGGGAGCGACGGGTCGGCGCCCCATTCGGTCCAGCTGCCATCGTAGAGTGCGACATCGTCCTTCCCGAGCCGCCGCAGCGCCAGTGCGAGCGAGCAGGCCACCACGCCGCTGCCGCAGCTTGTGACCAGCGGCTTGTTCAGATCCACGCCCGCGCCCTCGAACAGGGCGTGCAGGGCATCCGCATCGCGGAAAGTGCCGTCGGCAGCGAAGAGATCCCAGAACGGTACGTTGCGGGCGCCGGGAATGTGCCCGGCGGCGACATCGGGATCGGGATCGTCGTCCGTGCCGGTGAAATGCTCTACGCCGCGCCCGTCGACCACGATTTCCGCCCCGCCGGCAAGGTTGGCCAGCAGATCGGCCTTGGTGCGGAAACGGCCATGATCCGGCTGGGCCGTGAACGTGCTGCGGATGGCGGGTTCATGTCCCTGCGCAAGCGGGCGCCCTTCGGCCTTCCATTTCGCAAGCCCGCCGTCGAGCACCGCGACATTGGACAGACCATAGGCCCGAAACAGGAACCAGGCCCGCGCCGCCGTCTTCACCACGCTGTCGTCATAAAGGACGATACGCTGGCCATGATCGATCCCGAGTTCGCGAATTCTCCCGGAGAATTGCTCCGCCCCTGGCGCGGTATTCTCGATCGGCGAGGATGCATCCACGAAAGAGGGCATGTCGAGGAACAGGGCGCCGGGAATATGACCTTGCGCATACTCCTCAATAGAATTGCGATGTGGTTCGAAGTGGTGGCGCGTGGCATCGACGATACGCAGGTCCGGATCGTGCAGATGATCGGCAAGCCACTGCGTGGAAACGATATCTTCCATGATAATGCCTGCTCCTGACGCGAAAGTGCGTGCTTCGGGACGCGTGCGACAACACACCGAAGCGAAGGAGAAGGAGCTAACATGCCCCCCGGCGCGCCGCCACGCGGGCTGGGTCAATAGGCCTTATCGATCCCGTGCATAGGCCGGAACGCCGGTTCAGAAAGCGAGTTCGGCCCTCACCTCGTCGGCGAAATTCACGCCGCCTTTGAGCAACCTGTAAAGCGACTGCCGGTGCCAGATGTTGAAGGGATCCTTGTCGAACCTGCGATGCCAGTACTGGCTGATCGCGATCGTCGGCACCGGGAAAGAAGGCGTCAGAATCTTCACATCGGCGATCCGGCGGAAATAGCGCGCCAGCGAGATCGGAATGGCCGCCACCAGGTTGCCGTCCCCTTCAACGATCGAGGGAATCGCGGCGATATGCGGGGTTTCGATACGCACCCGTCCACCCGCGTTTTCCGGCAGCAGGGCATCCGCGATGAACTGCCCGGACTTTACCGAGGATCTGGATTGAAGCGCAATGTGATCCATGGCCATGTATTCCTCCCGGCCCACCTGCCCCTCAAGCGGGCTGGTGGCGGCGGCAAGAAAGACGATCCGGTCCTCGTAGAGTTTCTGGCAGAGAATTTCCGGTGACGTCGGGTCCATGATGCCGACGTAGATATCGAGACTGCCGCTCTCGAGCAGTTCCAACGATTCTTCGGAAGTCGCGGGCAATGAGATGACCCGGCCACCCGGACTATGCCGCCGTAGATGGCGCATCAGCGGCGGCAGGATCACCATGTCGCCCACATCCCCCAGCGCCAGCGTCAGCGCACGCTGGGACGTCAGCGGATCGAAGGAGGGAGATGGCAGCAACGCGCTGCGGGCCAACCGCATGATCTCGAAGATCGGACCGGAAAGTTCCACCGCTTTAGGTGTCGGCGCCATACGGTCGCGCGCGCGGACGAAGAGAACGTCCTCGAACAGCACGCGCAGCCGCTTGAGCGCATGGCTCACCGTACTTTGCGACATGTCCAGTTCTTCGGCGGCGCGAGAAACGTTCTCGCAGCGAAGCAAAGCCTCAAAGACGACCATGAGATTGAGATCCAGGTCGCGCAATCGTTCCTTCAGCATCGCTTCGTTCGTTTCCTGCTCAAGTTCAGCCAGAGCCGTAATCCGAAGTAACTGTTCTCAACCATTCCACTAGACATTATGCGTGCTCAGCCGAGAAGCAAAACTTTCTTATCCGCCTTGCCCGGAAAACAGGGAGCGAGGAGTCAGCGATCACCGCAGCAATATGGCGCCCGACTGCCGCATGAACCCGAGGCCATGCCTTGTCCCCTCGGGGGCAGCTATCGCCAACAGAGCCAACATTCAGCGCCTCATTCGCCCATCCTGCGCCCTGCCGTTCGTTCACCGAGCCGCCAGCGACGATTAAAGGCTAGCTGCTTGGTTGCGACACACCATTGGCATAACACCCGTTTCCTGCCTACTCCGAGAGCGGGCCAACTTCACCGCACGAACATACGGTCTAGGGGCTACTCAGTTGCTCGATTTTAAACATACCCGCTTTGTCAGCTGATGAATTTTCCGCGCTCCCTGCAAAAGAACGACGACGAGCCGGCAACACACCACGGAATTGCGAGCGTTTCCGGCAACTGGCACAGCTCTTGATTAGACAAACTGCAAACGCGCAGCAGGCGCCTAGCAGGGGTTCAATATGCCAGTCGAATTCGTTGGAGCACTCGCCGGTCGCGATCAGTTTCAGGGGCCAGCGGGGGGCGGACAGCATCTCGATCTCGAATTCCTGCGCGATCTCGCCCGCGCGCACGAGAATGCCGGGTTCGACCGGGTTCTGATGCTCGGCGGCGGGGAATCGATCGTCGCCACCGGATTTGCCGCCTCGCACACCGAAAACCTGGGCTTCATGATCCCGTACCGCCCCGGCCTGACCACTCCATTGCAAGGCGCCAAGTCCTTGGCTGCACTCGATCACGTCACGAAGGGACGCATCCGCGTCCATGCCATCACCGGCATCACCGCCGAGCCCGGCCATGGCGACTTCGTCACCGACAAGGACACGCGCTACGCCCGCACCAGCGAATATCTGGACGTGCTGCGCCGGGTCTGGACCTCGGACGAACCGTTCGACCACGAGGGCAAATATTACCAGCTGAAGAACGTCTACTCGCCGATCAAGCCCTTCCAGCAGCCGCACCCGCCGGTCTCGTTCGGCGGATCGTCGGATGCGGCCTATCACGTCGCGGCGCGCCACTGCGATCTCTACGCCCTCTGGGCCGAGCCGCTGTCCGATGTGAAGGAGCAGATCGGCAAGCTGAAGGCCGCCGCTGCCGCAATCGGCAAGCCCACCCCGCGCGTCAGCCTCTCGGTCCGCCTCATCACCGGCAAGACCGAGGCGCAGGCGTGGGAGCGCGCTCACGACATCGCCGACCGCCTTGCCAGCAATCGTCGCAATGCCTCGCCCAGCCCGCTGTTCCACGGCGTTCAGGGCACCGGCACCAAGCGCCTCCTGGCCGCCGCCGAGCGGGGCGAGCGTCATGACAAGTGCCTGTGGTTCGGCACGGCGACCGCAGTGGGTGCCACCCACGATTCCACCTCGCTCGTCGGCACGCCGGACCAGATCGTCGAGGCACTGCTCGACTACTACGACATCGGCGTCACCACCTTCCTCAACCGCGGCTACGAGCCGCTTTACGACGCGGTCGACTACGGCCGCTGGATCATCCCCGCCGTGCGCGAGGAAGTCCGCCGCCGCGAGGAAGCCGCCGCCAAAGCCGCATCCTCCACGCTTCAGCCTGCCTGAACGGAGCCTTTCTCGATGACCACCTTTCCCCCCCGCCTGGCGAGCGAAGCCGAAGCCCTAGCCGCCGCGCATGAAGCGGCCGCCAAAATCGCCCGGCTCGCCCGCGACGCGTCGCTGAACGACAAGGTCCCGCACGAGGCCGCCGAAATCCTGTCCGCCTCGGGCGTGACCAGCATCTACGTGCCGCGCGAGTTCGGCGGGCTGGGCGCCTCGATCGAAACGGTGGTGGAAACCGTGCGGATCATTTCGGCGGCGGACGGCGGCGTCGGGCAGATCCTGCAGATCCACAACGTGATGATCCGCGGCGTCTTCTCGCGCCCGGACGATGCCTTTCGGGCGCGGCTGATCGAGGATATCTTTGCCGGGAAGCGCTTCGGCAATGCACTGGCCGAGGGCAAAGGCAAGGGCAAGGGCGGCGGCACCCGCCTGACTCAGGACGCGAACGGGGTGTGGCGACTCAACGGCCGCAAGACGTTCGCCACCGGCTGCTATCTGGCCGAGTGGATTTCCATCTCCGCCACCAGCGACCAGGGGCCGGTCGGCGTCCTGCTCCACCGCGACGCGCCGGGGCTGAAGCTGGAGGACGACTGGCATGCCTACGGCCAGCAGCATTCGGTCAGCGGCAGCATCAGCTTCGATAATGTGGAAGTCGATCCGCGCTTTGCGCCCAAGGCGGCCACGGCGGGCGGCGCGCCGGACTTCATGCCCCGCACCGGGCTGACCTGGCCGCAGATCCTGCACGCCGCGATCGATACCGGCATCGCGCGCGGCGCGCTGGAGGCGGCGACCGCCTATATCCGCGACAACATGCGCGCCTGGCCGGAATCCGGGCTGGAGCGCGCCGCCGACGAGCAGCACACGATCAAGCGCATCGGCGAATATGCCGTCGCCGTGCGCGCGGCGGAATCCGCCCTGCGCTACGCCGCGCGCACGTTCGACCGGTTCAAGGCCGATCCGGGCAACCGCGCGCTGGAAGACGAACTGATCCTCGCCACCGCCACGGCACGCGCGCAGTCCGACGAAGCCTCGATCTTCATCGGCAGCGACCTGTTCTCGCTGACCGGGGCCAATTCCACGCTCGATCGCTGGAACCTGCAGCGCTACTGGGCCGACGCGCGCGTCCACACCACCCACGATCCGATCCGCTGGCGCATCTATCACATCGGCAACTACTACCTGAACGGCGTCCCGCCGGACGAGTACGGCCGCGCGGCCCGGCTGCGCCAGCAGGAGATCGCCATAGCGACCAATAGCGCCACCAAGGAGAACGCGCTGTGAGCGTAGAACCCGCAAACGACCTGCTCGACCGCGAGCGTCCCTCCGCCCCGCGCTTTGCCGACGAAGCCGCCGCGATCTCCGCCGCGCACGAAGCCGCCGCGCTGATCGCCGCGATTTCCGCAGATCCTCGGGAGCGCAATCTCATCCCGCACGAACAGGCCGCGATCCTTGAGCGCTCCGGCGTGACCACCGTCGCGCTTTCGCCCGAGGAGGGCGGCATCGGCGCCTCGGTGGCGACGATCGTCGAGATAACGCGGATCGTCTCGGCTGCGGACGGCGGCGTCGGCCAGCTCGTGCAGATCCACAACATGATGCTGCGCGGCATCCTGCGCCGCCCCGACGACGCACTGCGCCGCCGTGTCATCGCCGATGTCGCCGCCGGAAAGCGCCTCGGCCATGCCGCCGCCGAAGTGGGTGGCAAGCACAAGTTCGACACCCGCACCACCGCCACCCGCAACGCGGACGGCAAGTGGGTGGTGAACGGCGCCAAGTTCTATGCCACCGGCAGCTACCTGGCCGAATGGATCTCCTCGGGCGCGAAGACCGAGGAAGGCCAGATCGGTTTCCTCGTCCACCGCGACACGCCGGGTCTCGTCCTCGACGACGACTGGCATTCCTTCGGACAGCGCCATTCGGTGAGCGGCGGCGTCCGCTTCGTCGATCTGGTGCTGGAGGACTGGCAGGTCAACCTGCCCGTGGCCGGTACGCCGCAAAAGCCGGAACGGACCGGCCTGACCTGGGCGCAGATCAACCACGCCGCGATCGACGCCGGCATCGCGCGCGGCGCCTTCGAAGCGGCGATCCATTACCTCAACAACAATTCCAACGTCTGGATCGATGCCGAAGTGGAGCGCGCGGTGCAGGAACCGCTCATCATCAAGCGCATCGGCGACTACGCGGTGGCGCTGCGCGTGGCGGAATCGCTGCTGCGCGATGCCGCCGAACTCTACGACGAATACAACGCCAGGGGGCGGCCGAGCGAACTCGACGACGAACTGATCCTCGCCGTCGCCGCCGCGCGCGCGCGGACGGACGCGGCGGCGCTGCTGATTTCCAGCGACATGTTCTCGCTGCTGGGCGCCAGTTCGTCGTATCGCAAGTTCAACCTCGACCGGTTCTGGGCGGACGTCCGCGTCCACACCACGCACGATCCCATCCGCTGGCGTCTGCACCACATCGGCGACTACTACCTGAACGGCGTACCGCCGCACGAGTATTCCGCCGCCGCCATCCGCCGCCCGAGCCTTTCGAACCCGGACTGACACTGCGCCGATGACAAACCCCATACCCGTGCCCTCCCGCGCGGCGCAGCCCGGCGGCCCGTCCCCGCTCGCCCCCTATCCCCTGTTACGCAGCCTTGCTCTCTACCGGACGATTCCGGTGCTGTTCACGGCCACGTTCACGCTTTTCTGCGTGATCCACCTCAGCCTGGCGCTCCAGCAATGGCTGGTCGGCCGGGCGCTGGACGCGGTGAACACCGGCAAGGCGGCCACGCGCCTGGCCGACGGCACGATCGACTTCAGCGTCGCCTGGCACTGGACCGCGCTGCTCGTCGGCCTCGCGGCCGGGCGGGGCGTGCTTCAATATGTCTCCGGGATGTGCAGCATCCGCGCGAGCCAGTCGCTGCTCTCGACGCTGCGCGAAAAAATCCTCCTCCAGGTGCAGACGCTCCATCTCGGCTATCACTGGCAGCACGGCATGGGGGAGATGATTACCCGCACCACCCGCGATGCCGACAAGCTGCGCGATGCCCTGGTGGCGTTCTGGCGCCAGACCGTGGAAACCGCGCTCGTCGTGACCGCCGCCATGGGCCTGCTATTCTGGTACGACTTCCTGCTGGGCCTGGTGCCGTTTCTGCTGACCCTGTTCGGCTTCTGGATCTTCGTCCGCCAGACGGATACCCTGGTCGTGCTGGACCGCAATGTCAGCGACGCCTACGATCAGGTCAACCAGGACCTTTCCGAGGGAATCGGCGGCGTCCGCGTCATCAAGTCCTTCCGGCTCGAACAGGGTCGTATCCGCAAGTTCCGCGGCCATGTCGGGTTCTTCCTCGACCAGTCCCGCCACGCCCTCGCCTGGTGCAGTTCGCGCATCCCGATCCCGCAGGCGGTCGTGGCGCTGGGGCACGTCTGGATCATGGCTTACGGCGCGCACCTCGTTGTCGCCGGCAGGCTGGGCGTCGGCGAACTGGTTTCCGCGCTGCTGATCGCTACCACTCTGGTCTTCAGGGTCGAGACGGTCGGCCGCGTGATGCGCATCTTCGCCGACGCCCGCGCTTCGGCCGCGCGCATCTGGGATCTGCTCGACCAGCAGCCCGCCATCGTCGGCGGCAGTGCAGCGCTTCCCCAGGGAGCGCTCGGTTTCCGCCTGGATGCGGTGCGGCTGCTGGCGCCGGGCGGTGCGACGGCCATTCTCGACGATTGCAGCATGACCCTGGAGCCGGGGCGGATCGTGGCTCTGGTGGGGGCCACGGGTTCGGGAAAAAGCTCGCTGGCGGCACTGTTGCCGCGCCTTGCCGATGTCAGCGGCGGCGCCGTCTCGATCGGCTCCGAGGCAGTCGGCTGGCACGACGTTCGCGGTCTCGACCTGTCCGACCTGCGCCGCCGGGTCCATGTCGTGCCGCAGGACATCTTCCTCTTCTCGGACACTCTGGCCGCCAACTTGCGCGCGGCGGCGCCGGGGGCCGACGATGATGCTCTGGTCGAGGCGCTTCGCCTCGCCGGGGCCGGTGAACTGCTGGAGCGCCTGCCCGACGGGCTGGACACACGCATCGGCGATCGCGGCGTAACCCTGTCCGGCGGCCAGCGTCAGCGCCTCTGCCTCGCCCGCGCCCTGCTCGCCGCCCCGGACATCCTCGTCCTCGACGATGCCACCAGCGCGCTCGACGCCGTCACCGAACGCACCGTCCTGCGCAACATCCGCGCGCTTCGCGCCGCGCACGGCGGGCCGATGACCGTTCTGCTCATCACCAGCAAGCTGTCCTCCGTCCTGCTCGCCGACCGGACCGTGGTTCTGGCCGGCGGTCGCATCGCCGCTGCCGGCACGCACGAAGACCTGCTGTCCGATCCGCTCTACCGCGACCTTCTGGGAATTGACCGTGCCGCCGCCTGACAACAAACGTGTCCTCAGCGATATCGAAATCGAGGAAATGCTGGCGCGCAAGGCGCTCGACCGGAGCATGTTCCGGCGTCTGGTTCCCCTGCTTGGCCCCGTGCGCAGGCAAGTGGCCGCGGTCTTCGCGCTGGAAACGCTGCTCGTCGGCATCGTCTTCGTCCGTCCCTGGTTCGTCGGGCAACTGCTCGATCATGGGCTGGTCAAGGGCGCACGGGGCTGGACGCTCGACGAAGGCCTGCTCGTCTGGCTGAGCATCGGCCTTGCCGTGACCTGGCTGGCCCGGTTCCTGTTCGCGGGACTGTCGGGATATCTTGCGGGTGCAGCCGCGCTCCATGTCCTCAACGACCTGCGCATCCGCATCTTCGAACATATCCAGGCGCTCAGCGTCGGCTACTTCGACCGCACCAAGGCAGGCCGCATCCTTTCCCGCGCCGACCGCGACGTGGACGCGCTGGAAGCCCTGCTGGTCCAGGGTCCGCCGGACATGCTTTCGGCCGTGCTGCGCTTCGGCGGGGCGGCGCTGATGCTGTGGCTGATGTCGCCCCTGCTGCTGCTGGCGCTGGCCAGCGTGGTGCCGTTCCTCGTCGTCGGAACCTGGCTGTTCAAACGGGTTTCGCAGCGCAGCTGGGCCGTCGTGGCGGAGAACCGCAGCCGCTTCACCTCGCATCTCGTCGAGACGGTGTCCGGCGTGCGCATGATCCAGCAGCTCGTGCGCGAGGAGCCCAACCGGCGGCGCTACCGCGAACTGCTATCCGACTTCGACGGCGCTCTCGTGCGCGGCAACATGCGCTCGGGCTGGTTCGCGCCGCTCAGTGGCCTGCTCAACGCGGCAGGCATGGCGATGATCCTGCTGGTGGGCAGCTACGGCCTGCTCGAAGGACAGATCACGCTGGGGCAGCTTGCCCAGAGCCTGTTCTATGTGATGCTGTTCCTCGGCCCGCTACAGGACTTCAACGACCTGTTCGAGCGCTACGCCTCCGGCTCTGCCTCGGCCCAGCGCATCTTCCTGCTGCTGGATACCCGGCCCGACATCCTCGACGCCGAAGAGCCGGTGCAGGTGCCTTCCCTCAGCGGCGAAGTGGAGTTCCGCTCGGTCGGCTTCTCCTATGCGCCGGGCGTGTTGCCGCAAGTGCTGCACGACCTTTCCCTGCATATCCGCGCCGGTGAAGTGCTCGCCGTTGTCGGCGCGACCGGGCACGGGAAGAGCACGCTCGTGCAGCTTCTCACCCGTTTCTACGAGGCGCAGACCGGACAGGTCCTGATCGACGGGATCGACGTGAAGCATATGCGCCAGCCGGAACTGCGCCGTCACGTCGGCGTGGTGCTTCAGGACAACGTCCTGTTCAGCGGCACCGTGCTCGACAACTTGCGCCAGGCTCGCCCGGAAGCACCCGACGAGGACCTGATCGAGGCGGCCCGCGCCCTCGATGCCGACGAAGTGCTGGGAAGGCTCGCCTTCGGCTATCACACGCAGGTCGGTCCGCTCGGCGCGAACCTCAGCCATGGCCAGCGGCAGCTCGTTTGCCTCGTTCGCGCCTACCTCACCGATCCGGCAGTGCTCGTGCTAGACGAAGCGACCTCGGCGGTCGACGTTCACACCGAACGCATGATCCAGCGGGCGCTCCGCCGGCTCTGCGAAGGGCGCACCGCCATCGTGATCGCCCATCGCCTCGCCACCATCCGCGACGCCGACCGCATTGCCGTCATCCGGGACGGACAAGTCGTCGAACTGGGGAGCCATGCGGAACTGACCGCGCTGGGCGGCGCCTATGCCCGGCTCTACGAGGCCTACGAGCGCCAGAGCGGGATCGTTACCGACGGTCAGCAGGAGCTGGCCATCGAAGACACGTCTTCACGTCTTCATGCGGCGGCAAAGCTTTGAATATTTCCGCAATATTTCTCAAAGATGTTCCGGGAAATAGCTGTTCTCAATCAGATTACAATTTCAGCCAAATCCACTGCTGCTATTGTCACACTTTCAATATTGAAATGCTGACAATGGCGCAGGCCACCCACTCACTCGACACCTCATAGAATTCAATAGCACGCAAATTCATATACTTGATCCGAATAAAGCAAATTGGCCCGCACCTTGCAATGTGTCGGCTTGCGGGGCGACCGCGCAGTATAACCGTTCAGATCGAAAGCTGCGCGAACCGCAAATACCAACAGCAACACAGCGGTTCGGAGCAATCTGCATGAATTCGATCAAAGGCTACTTCCTGCGTGGTTCGGCCATCTCGGCCCTGGCATTGACCGTCGCGGCGTTGTCCACCACGGCGAGGGCGGAGACGGTTTCCACAGCGGAGCTGGAAAGCGCGGACGGGGCAGGCAATATCGTCGTCACCGGCGCGCGGAGTGCGGGCCGCACCGTGGAGAACAGCCCGACCCCGATCGACGTGCTGCCCGCCGAGACCCTGCGCCAGGCCAACCAGGCCAGCCTCCTGCAAACCCTGAACGATACCCTCCCCTCCTTCAACGTGCCCAACATGCCGGGTTACGGCATCAACACCTTCATCCGCGCGGGACAGCTTCGCGGACTGAGCAGCGGCCACACCCTCGTCCTCATCAACGGCAAGCGCCGCCACGTCACCGCCCGGCTGGGAGTCAACGACGTGGGCGTCGCCGCGGTTGATCTCGGCCTTGTCCCGCTGAGCACGATTGACCGGGTCGAAGTCCTGCGCGACGGCGCCTCCGCGCTCTACGGTTCGGACGCGATCGCGGGCGTCATCAACATCATCACCCGTAAATCGGCCGAAGGGGGCGAAGTCAGTGCCCGGGCCGGGCAATATTACCAGGGCGGCGGCTGGGTCCAGCAATACGACGCCGGTGCCGGTCTTCGATTGGGGGACGGCGGGCACCTCTACCTTTCGGGCCAGTACGTGGACCAGAAGCAACTGTTCGCCGACGGCGACGTGCCGGACAATATCCTGTTCTATTTCCCGCGTGATGCATCCGGCAATCCGGTGCTTCCCGCAGGCAATGCCTCCACTGCCCCCACCCTGCCCGCGGGCGCCACGCCCGATCCGCGCGAAGCGACGGTCGATCGTCGCCGGATCTTCGGCGCGGCGGGCGGCGTGCCCAAGGCGCAGCTCGCCTCCTTTACCGCCGACCTCGGCCTTCCGCTGGGAGACGGCCTCGAACTCTACGGCTTCGGCGACTACTCCTGGCGCAAGGGCCGCTCGCCGCAGCATTACCGCTTTCCCTCGCGCGACCAGAACGTGCGCGCGATCTATCCGGACGGCTTCACGCCCTATAGCGGGGTAGTCGAAAACGACTTCTCCGCCCTGCTCGGCCTTCGCGGCGAGATCGGCGACAGCTGGAACTGGGATCTCAGCAGCGGCTACGGACAGGACGACATAGACACATACGTCTACGATTCCGTCAGCCCCAGCTACGGCCTTCAGAGCCAGACCGACTTCTTCCTCGGCAACTATCGCTATACGGCCTGGACCTCGAACCTCGATATCCGCAAGAGCACCGAGGAAGGCTTGTTCGGTTTCGGCACGGACTGGTCGCTGGGCGCCGAGTTCCGGCGCGAGACTTACCGCCGTACCGCCGGTGAAGAGCAATCCTGGGGATACGGCGGCCAGCCCATTCTCGACGGCCCCAACGCGGGCAAACCGATCGCACTGTCGGATGCGGGCTCCCAGGCGGACACCGGCGTCCGGCCCGAAGATGCTGCAAGCGACGACCGCAATTCCTACGCCGTCTACGCCGGACTGTCCCTGCGGCCGAGCGAACAGGCCACGCTCGATCTCGCAGCCCGCTACGAAAGCTACCAGCGGGCCGGGGACGTACTGACCGGCCGCGTGTCGGGACGCTACGAGATCGTCCCCGGCCTTGCCGTTCGCGGCACCGCCAGCACCGGCTTCCAGGCGCCCGCGCTCGCCGCGCTGACCTTCCGCCAGACCAACGTGACCGTGAACCAGACCAACCACATCCTTTCGGTCGGCTCGCCCGAGGCGCAGGCGCTCGGCGCCAGGCCGCTCAAGCCCGAGCGATCGACGAACTTCAGCTTCGGCCTCGTGGCACAGCCGGCCAGCGACGTGAACCTGACCGTCGACCTCTATCAGGTCCGCGTGAAGGACCGCACCTCGCAGATCGGCGCATTCCGGGAATCCACACATCCCGGATCGGGCGTGCTGGTCCAGGCCGCCTCACCCACCTTCGGGCCGGACGACAGCATTTCCTATCTCATCAACGCCGGCACGACGCGAACGCGCGGTATCGATGTCGTGCTGGACGGCAAGGTCGAAGTCGGCCCCGGCGCGATCCGCTGGAGCCTTGCGGGCAACTACAACAAGACGAAGCTGCTGGATGTGGCCGATACTCCAGCGGTTCTCCAGCAGTTCAACATCGTGCTGATCTCTACTACCACGCAGGCCCAGATCCTTTATCGCGCGCCTCGCCTCAAGGCGATCGGATCGTTGAACTGGGAATCCGGCCCGTTCTCGCTCGGCCTGCGCGGTACTTATTACGGCAAGATCAACCGCTCCTACACGCTGACCCACGCCAGCGGCCCGAACACCATCGAACTCGTCAACGTGGGCAATATCTTCGTCACCGATCTCGAAGCCGGTTACGACTTCACCGAGAGACTGGGCCTTCGCGTCAACGTCAACAACCTGTTCGACGCGAAGCCCGCGCAAGTTCCGAAGAACGCCACGTCCCGCTGGCCGTTCTCCTCCGTCGCCTACGTGCAGGACAGCCCGGTCAATCCGCTCGGCGGCTTCTATTCCGCCACCCTTACTTATCGCTGGTAATTTCAACGCGCCCGAAGGAGGCCATCATGACGCAAGCCATAGACACGATCTGGTTCACCCGCTGCCCCGTGCCCACCGCCACCGGCCTCGCCTACAAGCTGGGCTGGCTGGATGCGGAATTCGCGCCCGACGGCATCGCCGTCTCGACGTTGCAGGACAATCGGGGGCAGGACAATCGCGGAACCGACCTCGCCCGCCATCATTACGACCACCAGCTTCCCTCGCTCATCCGCGAGGGGGGCAACCTGCTGGCCATCGCGGCGCGGGCGCAAGGCGCGCCGAGCCGCCTGATCGGCCTCACCTGGATCGACGAGGCGCAAGCGATCCTCGTCCGTCCCGGCTCGGGCATAACCCGTCCGGAAGACCTCAAGGGCAAGCGCGTCGCCCTGCCCGGTTGGAGCGAAAAGCCCGACGCGGCGCACGTGCGCGGCTCCAGCATCGCGCGCGGCATGAGCCTGCACGGCATCAAGGGCGCGCTCGCCTATGCCGGGCTGAGTTTCGATGACGTCCACTTCGTCGAGGTGGCAGCGCGAGCCGCTCCGCAGGAAGATCCGCGCGCCCAGCTCCAGTCGCTCTGGAGCGGGCTTGCCGACCTTGTCGACGGGCGGGTCGATGCCGTCTACGTCAAGGGCGCCTCGGCCATCGACGCCGCCCACCGCCTGGGGCTGGAAGTCGGCATCGACCTCGACAAGTTGCCCGAACGCCGTTGGCGCGTGAACAACGGCACCCCGCGGCCGATCACGGTGCATCAGGGTCTGCTCGACAATCACTTCGATCTCGTGGTGCGCTTCCTCGAACGCACCCTCGCCGCGGCCGACTGGGCCAGGACCAACCAGCAGAAAGTGCGCGAACTCCTGCAGGGCGAGACCCGCGCCGGGGCTGAAGGCGTCGCCCGCGCCTATAGCGACGAGACTCTGGCCGACCTGCACCCCGATCTCTCCGAAGAGCGCCTCACCCTGTTCGAACAGCAGAAGACCTTCATGTACGTCCACAACCTGCTCGACCGCGACTTCGCGCTCTCCGACTGGGTGGATGCCCGCCCGCTCGAAGCCGCGCGCCAGCGGCTGCGCGAACGCGCCGCGGAAGCCGTGTAAAGGGAAGGCCGGGCGGCGGGCGCAGGGCCTGCCGCCCGGCTCAATCGCCGATAAGGCCCGCGTTCTTCAGGTAGGTCCTGATCACGTTGCGAGTGACGCCCAGCGCCTGCGCCGTACGGACCTGATTCTCGTTGGAGAGGGCGAAGGCTTCGCGGACCGCCAGATCGATCAGCCGGTCCAGCAACTGCGGCTCTCCCGTGGAGATCAGTTGCGAAAGCGTCGCGCGGAGGTGTTCCAGCCCATGCCCGTCGCCACGCGCCTCCGCGGCGCTCGCCAGGGGGTCCGTAGGCAACCCGAGATGCTCCGGCTCGATCAGCTTGCCCGGCGCGACCAGCGTGGCACGCTGGATTACGTTTTCGAGTTCGCGGATGTTGCCGGGCCAGGCGTAGCGGAACGCCACGTCTTCAGCATCCGGGCTCAATTCGATTGCGGGCGAACCGGATTTCTCTCCATAGACGCCCAGAAAATGACGGGCGAGCGGCAGGATGTCGGCAGGACGTTCGCGCAGCGGCAGCAGCGGCAAAGTCACCACGCCGAGCCGGTAATAGAGATCCTCCCGGAACTTTCCGGCTTCCACGGCAGCGCGCAGATCGACGTTGGTCGCGGCGATGAGGCGCACGTCGAGGCTGACCGGCCGCCTTGCGCCCAGACGGACCACTTCGCGTTCCTGAAGCACCCGCAGCAGCTTGACCTGAAGGGGCTGCGGAAGGTCGCCCACTTCGTCGAGGAACAGGGTTCCGCCATTGGCCGCCTCGAACCAGCCTTCGCGGGCATTGTGCGCGCCGGTGAAGGCTCCCCGCTCGTGCCCGAACAGTTCGCTCTCGACCAGTGTTTCGGAAAAGGCGCCGCAGTTGACCGCGATGAAAGGCCGGTCCGCGCGGCCGCTGAGCTGGTGGACGTGGCGGGCGACGAGCTCCTTTCCGGTCCCCGTCTCGCCGGTGATCATGATCGTCGCATTGCTCGGCGCGGTCCTCTCGATCAACGGCAGAAGCGCCTTTGACCGAGGGTCGGAGAAGATGAATGTCCGTGCCCGGATCGCCAGGGCCGAAACCTCGAATTTCAGGATCGTATCGCGCATGTCGAAGCCCCGTGCTTGTCGCTCCCAGCTTTCAAGCCAGTGCGGTGGTCCGCTTCCACTTGTCGGATCGACGCTAACACCAATTGTCTACTAAAACAGTTGAGAATTCTTGATTGACACGAAGCTGGGCTTTAGTCGCTCATGCAGCCGTCCCGTGAAGGCGCGGAGAATCGGCGACAAGGCTCCGCGTATAGTCATGCTCTGGCTGGTCGAGCACCCGGTCCGTCGGCCCTTGCTCGACGATACGCCCGTGCCTCAACACAGCCACATAGTCGGAAACGGCCCGCACCACGCCCAGGTCATGGGTGACGAACAGGATCGTCAGGCCCGATTCGCGTTGCAGCGAACGCAACAGGTCGATGATCGCCGCCTGGACCGAGACATCGAGCGCGGAGGTGATCTCGTCACAGATGAGCAGTTGCGGCTTGCAGATCAGCGCGCGGGCGATCGCGACGCGCTGCCGCTCCCCGCCGGAAAGATCGCGCGGATAGCGCTCCGCCAGTTCCGGCGCGAGGGCGACGCGGCGCAGGACTTCGGCCACTTTCTTGTCGGCATCGGCCGACCGGATCGGGAAGAAGTGCAGAGCGGCAGTCCGCAGGATCTGCCCTACGGTCTGGCGCGGATTCAGCGCCCGGAACGGGTTCTGGAAGATATACTGGATGCGTCGGCGCAGGTCCTTGCCCCGATCCCCCGCCAGTTCGAACGGGCGTCCATCGTAGAAGAACACGCCCGCCACGTCCTCAACGGCGCCGACCAGCGAGCGGGCAAAAGTGGTCTTCCCCGAGCCGCTCTCTCCGACCAGCGCGGTGCAATGCCCTTCCCGCAGCGACAGATTGACGTCGACCAGCACCTGGTTCGCGCCGTAATTAGCCGTTACCGCGTCGAGGACGGCCAACATGCGGCCTTCCCCTTCGGCCAGGGCCTTGCCCGGCCCGTTCGATAGCATCTGCGCGGTCGCACTGCCATCGAGGCGATCGCCGCGAATGGGGTGATGACAGGCCACGAGGCGTTTTTCGCCGAAGTCGCGTAAGGGCGGCCGCGCCTTGCAACTTGCGCTGCGCAGATCGCAGCGCGGCGCGAAGGCGCAGCCTTCCCCCCGGTCCTTCAGCGCCGGAGCGTGCCCCTTGATGGCCCGCAGCGCGTGTCTTCCGGAAATGTCGGGCACGGCATCGAGCAGGCCGCGGGTGTAAGGATGGGTCGGCGCCTCGAAGACCTGCTCCCGCGTTCCGCTTTCGACGATACGGCCAGCATACAGAACGACGACCCGGTCGACCAGTTCGCGCACGACCGCCAGGTCGTGCGAAACATAGACGGCGCCGATCTCCCGCGTCCGGCAGAGATCTCGCACCGTTTCCAGAACTTTCGCCTGGGTGCTCACATCCAGCGCCGTCGTCGGTTCGTCCAGCACGATCAGCCGCGGCCGCAGCACGACGGCCAGCGCCAGCAGCACCCGCTGCTGTTGGCCGCCCGAAAGCTGGTGCGGAAAGCGGCGCAGAAACGCCGCATCTGCCGGAAGGCCGACGTCGGCTGCCGCTTCGGCTATTCGCTGGCGCCGGGCATCTCGCGAGAGTTCGGGCTGATGGACCCGCAACACTTCTTCGAGCAGCGAACCGATGCGGCGCATGGGATTGAGCGCAAGCGCGGGATCCTGCGCGACGTGGGAGATGACCGGTCCCCGCATCTGCCGCCGCCCGGCCTCGTCCAGAGCGAGCAGATCGCGCCCTTCCACCAGCACCGATCCTCCGGAGATCACGGCGCCGGCGCGCGCGTCGCCCAGCAGCGCGGTCGCAATGCTGCTCTTTCCCGAGCCGCTCTCGCCGACCACGCCGAGAATCTCTCCCGGTGCGACCGACAAGGCGATGTCTTCCACGATCGGAGTGCCGTCCTCGAGGGCGACGATCAGATCGCGGACCTGCAACAGGCTCCTGGCGAAAGCAACGACGCTCATGCCCGCGTCTCCCGTTCGCGGCGTTTGATCCCGCGCATCAGCGTGCGGGCGCGCGACTTCGGACCCCGCCGCGACGGAATGCGCGCCCCTGCCCTGGCGACGCTTTCTGCCAGGAGGTTGCTGCCGAGCGCGAAGAGGCCGATCATCGCCACCGGCGCCAGCACCGCCCATGGCTGGATCATCAGGCCCGCTCGGTTCTCGTTGATCATCAGCCCCCAGTCCGCCGCCGGCGGTGCCACGCCGTAGCCGAGGAAACTGAGGCCCGAGAGCATGCCGATCGCCCAGGTCAGCATGATGCCCAGATGCACCAGCAGCGGGGTCGAGATGTTCGGCAGGATTTCCAGCAGGACCACCCGCCACCAGGGATAACCCATCAGCCTCGCCGCCTCGATATATTCCTGGGAGGCGACGCCCAGCGTGACGCCGCGCGCCAGGCGGATCACTCCGGGAACGAAGGATACCGCCACGGTGAGGACGATGAGCCAGGGTGCGCGGCCCAGCATGGACACCACCAGAAGCACGAGAATGAGGTCGGGAAACGCAAGCAGGACGTCGGTGGCCCAGACCACGGCATGATCGATCCGGCGGCGGGATAGCCCTGCGGCGATGCCGATGATAGCGCCCGCTGCCAGCGCGATGGCGGAAGCTGCGAAACTCATCCAGAGCACGGAACGGCCACCTGCCAGAAGCCGCGACCAGACGTCTCGCCCGAGATAGTCGTATCCGAGTGGAGCCCCATGGTCCGGCAGACCGTAAGTAGGGCCGATCAGCGCGAGCGGCGACTGGGAAGCCGCGTGCGGTCCCAGCAGTGCGACGAGCAGTACGGTGGCGGCGAGAGTCGCTCCCAGCCGCGCCTGGGGATCGCGGCGCAAGTTGAAAAGACCGTTGCTCATACACCGCCCGCCTTCAGCTTGAGTTTCGCACGCGTCCCCGCGCGCAGACGCGGCCGTGACGAGGTGCGTAGTTTGGGAGTGACCAGAACCGTCGCGATATCGGCCAGGAGATTGATGGCCACCACGCCGATCGCCATCGTCAGGGTGATCGCCTGGATGACCGGAACGTCGCGCATCTCGATGGCGGCATTGAGAGCATTGCCGATGCCGGGATAGCTGAACACGACTTCGACGATCAGCCCGCCGCCGAGCAGCAGGCGGCTGGTCAAGGCGATCCCCTGGATCACCGGCACCAGTGCATTGGGCACCGCGTGGGTCCAGACAATCCGCCATTCCGAAATGCCGCGCAGCCGGGCCGCGGCGACATATTCCGCTTCCAGCGTCTCGATCATCGCCGAACGCACCAACCGCAGCAGGAACGGCGCGACGGTCAGGATCAGCGTCAGGGCGGGCAGGACCAGATAGGCGGGTTGCAACCACGGCGACACGGCCGGATCGAGCAGAGAAACCGCCGGAAGGATCGGAAACACAGTGGTTGAAAGCAGCAGAATGAGGCCGATGGCCAGGACGAAGGCCGGAAGCGCCTTGAACAGGATGACCGCATTCATCGTCCAGCGATCGAACCTGCTGTCCCGCCGGATCGCGAGAGCGATACCGCCGAGAAAGGCGATGGGAACCGCCAGAACGAGGACGATCGCCATGAGCACGGCCGAGTTGCCGAACCGGTTGGCCACGATCTTGCCTGCCGCCACGCTGGAATCCAGCGAAACCCCGAAATCCCCGGATGCGGCGCGCGATGCCCATTTCGCGTACTGGACGGGTATCGGCCGGTCGAGGCCAAGCTGATGCTGGAGCACGCGGATGCTGTCCTCGCTCGCATCCGGCCCCAGGATCACCCGCGCCGGATCGGACGGCAACGCCTGGGTCGCGGCAAAGACCAGCAGCGAGATCACGAAAGCCGTGGCGAAACCGGACAGCACTCGCCCGCCGAGCCAGGGGAGCCAGGCCGGGAGCGACAACCCCCTACCGGCATGTGCCCCCGGCTCGGCCACTGTGCCTGTCTCCGGCTGGATCCCGTCGTTCGCCTGCAGCGGTTTGGGAGAGTAGATCGTCGCCATCTGATGCCCTTGCTTGTGTGCCTGCCGCTTCGATCGCCCGGCCCGATGCCGGTCAGGCCGGAGCCTGCTCCAGCGCTCTTTCCCCGGAAGGAACCACGCGCGGCCCCGCCACGCGGAGCGAAGGCACTTCGAAGCCGTGATCGAGATCGAGCAGCGGGAACAGCAGTTCTGCCACCCTGTGCGCTTCCGAGATCAGCGGGAAGCCCGAGAGGATGAAGGCATCGGTGCCCTGCTCGGCATATTCGCGGATGCGGGCCGCAACGTTCTGCGCACTGCCCACCAGCGTGGTGCCGGCTCCAGGCCCCATGATGTCGAAGCCGAACCATGCCGGTCCCACCCAGACATTGGGATAGACTTCAAGATCGCGCGCGCTCGGCAGACGGCCGGACTTCACGATATCGATGTTGCGCTGCACCTGGGGATCGGGGCTGCGGTAGGTCTCGACCGTTTCGCCGGGCGGCAGGCGCATGCGGATCGAACGCAGCGCATGGTCCACCGAGGAGCGCTGCAGCAGCCATTCGGCATAGGCCCAGGCCTCCTCCTCGGTCTCGCGCACGACGACCTGAAGCCGCGTGCCGTACTGGAGCTTGCGCCCGATCTTTTCGGCTTCCGCACCGACCCGCCGGAACTTGTCGCCCAGCAAAGGCGGCGTATTGGCGAAGCTGAGGTAGGTATCGAGAAGCTTCACCGAATGGGCGACGCCCGGCGCCGAAGTGCCCGCCCCCCAAAGCGGAACCCCGGTCGGCTGGTAAGGCCCGGCCCAGACCCCCATCGGCGGGCCGCCCTCGGCGCGCGGTGCCAGCTTGACGAAGTTGCCTTCGTAGCCGCTGCGGTCCCCGGCGTAGACTTTCCGGAAGGCGTCCCAGTATTCGAAGCTGAACTCGTAGCGCTCGTCATGGGGATAGTGCACGCCCAGCGCCGCCAGCCCGGCATCGTTGCCGTTGACCACGTTGAACAGCAGGCGGCCTTTCGAGAAATGGTCGAAAGTCTGCGCGTACTTCGCCAGCACCGCCGGCGAAAGCTCGCCGGGGTGCTGTGCGACAAGGAACTTCATCCGCTCGGTCGCCGGGATCATCGCGGCGGCCACGGCGAGGCTTTCGAAAGTGCTCGATCCCAGCAGCGCCCCGTAGAAGCCCAGCTTGTCGATCGTCTTGGCAAGCTGTTCCAGATGCTCGAAGCCGGTCTGCCAGCGCCCTTCCTCGACCCATGGGTAAGGGCCATCGGGCGCGGTCAGATACCAGAGCAGCTTTACGGGACGGGTCATGAATGCGCTCCGGGCTTAGTCGAGATCGGTGACGGGCAGCAGGCCGAGGCCGCGGGCCTCGTCGTAGCGCTTGCTCATCTTCCACTGCTGGCGCAGCACGCCGGGACCGTAAGTCCGCGATCCGCCAAGCGTCTGGGCCTTGATCTGGATATCGGCGCCTTCTTCCAGCAGGAGAATGAATTCGGCCAGGTCGCGAAGCCCCTTCCAGCCCCAGACCGTGGCGCCGCCGTTGGCTTCGAGGATCGCCGGGGTGAACGGGTTTTCGGCCAGCTTCTCGTTGATGAAGTCCTGCTCGTCCTGCCGGCGATCGATATAGACCGGCAATTCGCGCGCGAGGTGGAAGCGCTGGACCGGCACATAGCTGATCGGCAGCGTGCGATGGCTCTGCGCCCAGGCGCCCAGATTCGGCGAGTGGACGTGGCTGAGCGAGGTGATCGTCGGGTTCTGGTTGAACACCTTCAGATAGCGTCCGTTTGGGCGCCCCTTGAAAGCCGTGCCGTCCAGTCCGGTCACGGTGAAGGACAGCGGCTTCACGCTGTGAATGCTGCGATCGAACGGATGCGGCAGGTTGACACTGACGATCTTGTCCTCGCCGGGCACGCGCTCGATAAAGCCCACGGTGCCGTTGGCGGTGATCGTGCCGGTCTCGCGGTAGGCGCGGAAGATTTCCGCCGCCTGTGCGATGACGTCGTTTGCGAAATCGAGCACTGTCGAGTTGAGAGCATGGGTGTCTTCGGGGGTCTGGACTGCAGTAGCCATCTTGGGTCTCCTCGGTAAAATCAGGAGGCGCGGCTACCCGCGCGGCGTTCGAGAGCGGCTTCGAGCGGCCTGCGGTCGATCCACGCATCGACGTCCACGTCGTGTTCGAGGAAACCGTGAAGCCACAGGAAATTGGCCTGCTTCTTGAGCAGGCCGACCCGCTCCTCGGAAAGATCGGGGTGCAGGGAACGATGGAAGTTGTTGCGGTATGCGGCCTCTACGCTTGCGGCGCCCGCGTAAGTTTCCTTCTGCAGGATACCGCGCAAAGCGGGCAGGTTATGCGCCGCCCAATCGGCCGCGCGCAGCGTCTGTTCGAGGAACCGCACGACGAGATCGAAATGGTTGTCGAGCAGGTCGCGGCTGACGGTTATCGGGCGCGGCGTGCCGTTGTTGACGCGGGTGTGACGGCTGGGATAGCCGTCCAGATCGATCCCGACCACGACGCCCGCGCGCTTCGCGGCCTCCACCGCCGATGCGCCCTTCACATAGACGGCATCGACCTTGCCGGCCGCCAGAGCGTCGATCCCCGACCACATCCTGGCGAGATTGAGCGAGGAATCTTCCGAAGGCGGCGCCAGGGGCACGTCCACGAACTTCACGTCTTCCAGCGTCAGTCCGGCGATACCCAGCGCGCCCTTGATGCCGGCCAGCGACATGCCTCTGGCAATGCTGCTGCCGCGCGTGATGCTCCAAGCGGGGAGCGCGATGCGCAGGCCCTTAAGCTGGGCCGGTTCGATGGGGCCGGTTTCGCGGCGAACGAGGATCGCCTGCCACTCGTCGATCCAGGTCAGGCCGATCAGCCGCGTCGGCGTGCCCTTGGCCTTGGTGGCGAGTGCCGGAATGTTGCCGCCCTCGCGGAACAGCCCGGCCAGGTCATGTTCGTTGTGGTGGGCGCGCATGGACCGCGGCTTGTCCTGCAGGGCTTCGACGCGAAGGCCGTCCCGTGCGAATTCCTCGCTCAGCCAGCCGAGCGAATGGGCGATCCCCGACGCCGTCGGCACCGGACACCGGGTAAAAAGTATGCGTTCGAGCCGGCCCGCTGCGGCCGTCTCACCAAGGGTGTGAACATTGTCGGTCATTGGAACTCCGTCATGTCCGGCTTCAGAGCAAGCACCGTGCCAAGAACGCATATCCGGCGTTCCGGCGCTCGGCTTCGGCATGAATGCGCAGATTTGCGCAGTAATACTCGAAGGGGCTGCGCGGTTAT
>PJTY01000189.1_pt1 | contig 42211 bp, 43 predicted proteins | sample 1512121 | NCBI WGS metagenome assembly PJTY01 (sample SAMN08177680, study PRJNA422409) | Soil metagenome, whole genome shotgun sequencing project. | isolation source: Soil enriched (2) on filter paper: alkali lignin treatment | place: USA: Madison | collected 2015-01-15 | reverse complement strand
GCGGTTGGGCTGCCGCATGGAGTGACGAAAAGGACCGTAAGCGTCTACTCCGTCGGACCATACAACTATTCAGACCTCTCCTCTGCCTTGCGGGAGGCAGCGAGGCAGAGCCTTCACTGATGTAATCTGTAAGCCGAAGCTTTCTTATTGATCCAGGGGCTTTGCCGTTGGGAGATAGCTGCAAATCTAGACCGGCGGCAGGGCCCGAGCCTGTTACCTTGCAGAAATAGCTCCGGTTCATTCGACACAGAGCAAGCTGTGAAGCATGACGCTCTTGACTCGTTCCAGTGACAATTGAAACGCGCAAACACTCGTCGGTAAAATGTCCGATTCGCCGGCGGCTCCGGAAGGGCTGGTTCCAGATTAGAATCGTGAAAAGATACTATCTGACCGGTTCAGGCGCATGCCGCCCGACCGCTCGATAAAATGGGAATGGCGGGTTCCGGCAGGAGGGCCATTCGTGCGTGTGTCGCGGAACGGCTTAAGTTGGTCGCCTGCCGACTTCGCACGACCGTCAGCTATCCCCGCGACCCGGCTCCGATCCGGACATTCGCCTAACGGCTAGATACGACGTTCAACCCGATCCATCTGAACGGCCGGATCTGGTCGTAGGCCGCTAGGCGGAGTCAGGCGACCGTGCCGGAGCGAGTCAGTTTGCTCGCCCCACCAGCCTGACGGCCTCAGCGTTTCTCCGTAAGGCGACGGATCCACCTTCTATGTGATTAAAGCGATCCGACGCCGAAGGCTCCTTCATCGCCCAGTTTGAAGCGGTCCGCTCTGGCAGGGCATCAATCAGGTCGAAGGAGCATACGTTCGGAGATCGATATTCACACATAGTCGCCGGTAGTGATTGAAATTCATAGCCAGTGATCCATATTCGCAGTTGGTTTAGACCGCAGTGAGCGGTTTCCACGGGATCGTTTATGGGTGAGTGGCCTTCGCAAGCAGTGATGGATTTTCGCGGACGGCGCTTGCCTGAGCCCGCGATCCCGCAGGGCTATGCTGCACTCATAGCGAAATACGATCTGTCGCTGCCCCTGCCGCCGCACCTTGCTGCCATCGCCGAGCGCCATCATCCCGCCTCAACCGACGACTGGGGCGCCGATCCATTGTTAGAGGTATAAGTCTTCTGATAATCAGTAGGGATTGTAATCAATGGCGCGGGACACGCTGAGTGACATCACCGCCTTCGTGGCAGTGGCGCGAGCGCGGCTTCACCAAGGCAGCCGGTAGGCTCGGCCTTTCCCAGTCCGCGATAAGCCAGATCGTCAAGAAGCTGGAGGATCGGCTCGGCGTTCAGTTGCTGGTTCGCAAGACCCGTAGCGTGGCCCCGACCGAGATCGGCGAGCGGCTGCTCCAGAAGGTGAGCCCCTATCTGGACGGGATCGAGGCGGAACTGGCCGCCGTCAACGAAACGCGGGACCGGCCCGCGGGCAAGATCCGTATCAGCGCATCGGACCACGCGATCAACGAGCTTCTACTTCCGAAGCTGTCCAATTTCATGAGGGACTATCCCGATGTGAAGGTCGAGATGATCACCGATTACGGTCTGATCGACATCATCAGCGAACGCTACGATGCCGGTGTGCGCTACGGTGAAACTCTGGCCAAGGACATGATCGCCGTGCGCATCGGGCCGGACGCACGCATGGTGGCGGTCGGATCGCCGGCCTATTTCGAGCGCTATGGTCGACCCAAAAGCCCGTCCGATCTGCAATCACACAATTGCATCGGATTGCGCCAATCCTCCGGTCGCCTCTACGCATGGGATTTGCAGCGGAAGGGCGAGGCGGAGATTAAGGTGCAGGTCAGCGAGCAGTTGATCTTCAACAACAGCTATTCCTGACTCAGCGCGGCCGTGGCGGGACTTGGCCTCGCCTTCATCCCACAGGATCTGGCCGAAGCGTATCTACAGGCTGGAAGGCTCGAAATCGTGTTGGACGAATGGTGTCTGCCCTTCCCAAGCTTCTACCTTTACTACCCGACTGTCACCCAGCCATCGCCCGCCTTCTCGCTGCTGGTTGAGGCACTCCGATATCATTGGCCAAAGCCCAAGGCACGATGACCTTTAACAGCTTAATGACTGGCATTTGTCGAGGTCAGCAGCGGCAGCAACGCGCCCATTGTCACTATTAGCGCGCCCTTCTGGATTCCCAGGAGCGGACACTCGCGCAATCGGGTCGCTCATGGACCTGCCAATGATGAATACCCGTTGAGGGTAGCATAGGATGCGCAGCAACCATTGATCCGTGTCGATGTCGTAGTCCGGCAGATTCTTTAGTATCCCGCTTGCCGAGGCTAACCGTGAGTGCTGCCAAAACCAGGACGAATACGATGGGCATCTTCATCTACCTCAATGGCGCGCTGACCCGTCACCACGTCCACCATGCAGTTGAAAAACTCTAAAGCTTCGTAAGGCGTCGTCAGCGGCAGTTGCACTTTTGCGCCGAGCAAGGCGTTCGCCGCGTCTTCTTCGGTTGCATCCCGAAGTTGTATCAGCTGAACGCCCTTGCGCGCTTTGCAATCGTCAAGCTCGTTGCCGATCAAATCAGCGACCAGTCTCACGAAATCCTGCCGCTCAGGCGCTTCCGGATTCACACGCAGGAAGTCCTCAATCGAGATGCTCGTGACTGCGCCGCCTGATGCGCGGTTTGCTTCATGCACCACCGTGGTTTTGTCGGGACCGTTTCCACGGGCCAGATACCATTGATCGCCGTTGGAGCTGAGGGAGAATTGCAGCATCGGATGGGTCATGGCTAATTCAACTCCGCGGGTGAGGCGCTGGAAAGGGGGCCGCTCGTCATCACCACGGCCCTCGTGCGCGATAAAAGGGGTATCGCCGGACGATGCCGGCAATCAGCTTTCCCGAGAAAACCTGACGCATCTCCTCTGCCTGTTCGAGCCTGACGCAGACAAGATGAGTGCCGCCGCTCGGGAGCAGTTCGATCGCACTGATCGACACGTGGTGTTCGGCGCATTGCCGCTCCACGTCTGCCGGGGGGAGATCAATGTTCAGCAGGCGGCTCATGATCCGATCCCGAAATCGCAATCAATCCATAAATCCAGGTTGTGCGAGCTCCTGACCCAGCCGTCCGCTGCGTCCGCTCCAATACCGAATTGATGGTTGCTGATCCGGTACGCGGTGACGGCAGCTGCGGCGAGGTGTCGCGTTTTTGCAAGACGCGTTCCGGCAACGCTTGCACGCATGAGCGATAATTGGTGCTCGAAGTACTGGCGATTGAGATCCATGGTAACTCTCCCTTCTTGTAAGCGGGAGCACTACTGTCTCTCAGCCGCCGGCGCTTATTTTCCGATGCCGGCGATCGTGATTACATAGGAATCAAATTTGATATTTCAATAGCAGGCCTTTCACGATCGAACAAAATGCCATAGACGCCGTGAAATTTGGTAAAGCTTATTTCAGAATTATTCTTATCCTTATGCCGTGTGACGCCATAATTTTGGTAGTGGTAAGTGCAATAATGCGCTTTGCGTCATAAAAATCAGGGCCTCGGGCCGCCTCGATTCACTCAGTGCCCCACTAAGGCCGAGGCTGTCGCTTTTGCCCCGGTGTCCAAGGCCTTAGCTCTCCGAGCATCTTCGGTCTTCTGGGCTCGATCGGCCAATTCGGTCCACGCCGACACGGCCCGCAGACATCGATCACGCACCTGTGGCAGGCTTGCGGCATCCGCTGCAATTGTCTGAAGATCTGCTTGTTCGCGATAAAATACCAGCGACGACATAAATTTACTCCTGCGCCCGGCGACCAAGATTGGCGGACCTGGTAATGCTCCGCCAATCTCGTTTGTTCAGGCCGACTGGAGATTGACGGCCGAGGTCTTGCCGCGACGGTCGGTTTCCAGTTCGTAGGACACGCGCTGATCCTTGTTGAGGGTACGCATGCCCGCGCGTTCGACCGCGCTGATGTGAACGAAGGCGTCATCACCGCCCGTTTCGGGAGCGATGAAACCGAAGCCCTTGTCAGCGTTGAAGAATTTTACGGTGCCGGTGATCATATGGGTATCCTTTGCCCAATGCAGTATGACGGGCATGCGCCAATCGCGGCGCATCCCGGCTTCGTGAGGCTAGTAAAGGACAAAGGGGAGCCTTGGCGGCCCAATATCCGTCGAAGGCGACGTTTCAGCTTGGCTCTTGTACCCGCTTTTAAAAAAATAGATAGTGGCGACTGGGTTCTCATCCAAAAATGAATCCGGAATGTCATATCGATGTGATACATGGCATCATGAATTCCGCGCAAATGCATGATTGCCCTTGAGGATCGAAATCGACGACATCGACTTCATGGGGCACGTTCATAATTTCATATATTTGAAATGGGTACAGGCAGCTGTCATCCAACATCGGCAGAGGATCGCATCGCCTCGGGCGATTACAGCCTATCTATGGATCGCGTTCAAACATGAGATCACGTACCTCAAACCGGCATTCCTTCGCGACCAGCTGACGGCCAATGTGGTGCTGGAGCAGGTCCGGCGGAAAAGCGCATTCCACGAAACGACGATCCAGCGCGGCAGCGAAGTGATTGCCGAGGCGAAATCGCGCTGGTGCTGCGTTGATGCCGTGACACAGCGTCCGGCCCGGGTGTCAGCCGCCGTAATGGCATGTTTCTTTCCCGAAGCCACCGATGAGCAGACCGCTCCAGCATTACCGTGACGCGAGACCCAATCTGTCTTCGTCAGTGTAGATGTCGAACCGGGAAAGTGTGACACGTCCGAAGGTCATCGTCAGCGGCGTATCAGCCGCATCACGTCCTCGCGCCATCAATATTCGCCCGCTGCGAGGGCGGTTGTGCCTTGCATCGAAGACATACCAGCGATCGCCCAGCCACACTTCGAACCATGCCGAAAAATCCATGTCGCCTAGTGGCTTTGGCAAGTCCATGTCACCGAGATATCCTGTACAGTAGCGTGCGGGCACGTTCATGCAGCGGCACAGCGTGATCGCCAGATGGGCAAAGTCGCGGCAGACACCTTCCCGCTCCTCGAACACGTCCCGCGCTGTCTTTGTCGGCCGCGCCTTCATGTAGTCGAAGCGCACGTGACGATGTACAAAATCCACGATGCCTTGGACCAGTGCCCAGCCCCGAGGGGTTTTGCCGAACAGATCCCATGCCACTTCGCTCAGCCGGTCCGTCTCGCAGTAACGGCTCGCCAGAACGTAGAGCATCACATCGTCTGGCAAAGCCTCGATCGATGATTGCAATGCCTCCGGTGCCACCGGGTCAGGCTGGAAATCATCCTCGATGACAAAACCGCAGGACAGCGTCAGGCCGCCGGCCGGAATGGCGAGGCGGGTACAGATGTTGCCGAAGCTGTCGACGTAGTCGTAAATCGGGACACCTGGCGTCGTGAACAAGCGCTGCGGCGTGCGCAGATCCTTGTTGCGCGAACCATGGACGCTCAGGTGCGCCAGCATCGGCACAGGCTGCTCACAGGTGAAAGCGATATCGTATCCCGCGCGGATCAGCATGCAGGCCTAAGGTTCGCAAGGGCGCGCTCCACCCGGCCCAGCCCCTCCGCGGATTCCACGGCGAGATCAAGCGGTCGTCCGCCGAGCTTGCCGCAAGCCGTGTTGAGATAGGCGATGGCCTTGTCCCGGCTTCCGAATGCTTCAAGCGCCAGCCTCGTCACCAACCCTTGGCGACTTGCCGCATCTGGCGCCAGTTTAGGGCGATCCGACCAGCGCACTTTCGCGCGAGCAGGCCGAGCGGGCTTTTCATCGCTTGCCATTTCGAATTTCCTACTGATACGGCCGCACCCGACGCGCGGCGATCTTCCAGAGCATACTGGTTATCTGGGCCTGTCCGATTGAGGAGCCGGTTGCGATCTCAAGCACGGTGCATGCGTGATCGGGGACCGGACCGAGCAGGAAATCCCGTGCGGCCACGCGGCCGCCCAGCAGTGTAAACGCAAGATCGGATATCTCGCTGCGCCGCCGAAAGGTCAGATCGTCTCTCGGCATGCGATGCCATTGACGTCCGCACGGCGGGATATCCGTCGGGCGCGACCTCAGGCAGGCAAATTGGTTCCGCGATGGCCAGTTCATGACCATTGGGGGCAGGCCGCCACCCCATGTCCTTTTGCAGCCGGGCGATCCTGGTTGCATAATGGCGCACCAGATCGAACCGCGACCCGGCATCACGGTTGCGCTTGCTGCGGGCGGTAAATTCGATGAGCGCGATCTGATGGTGATAAAGTAGCTGATTGAGATCCATGCGAACTCTCCTTTTTGCGGGAGCGCGCTTGGTCTCTCAGTCGCCGATATGCAAAAATGACCGGCAATATTTTCCTTCTACAGAATTTCACCGTACTCGGCGAGAGGATTCCATGAACTGATCAAATATTTAAAAATTATCACCGGCATTGAAGAATTTATTTTATCATGTATAAGGATTTCGAATCGTCGCTGTTGACGAATTTGCGCCTGCTTGCGCAGGATTTTTCAGCCATCAGCTTGGCTCTCATGATCGCCGCTTTTGCGCATGCATGTCGGCGGGTGCCCTCGATTTCGGGACACCGTGGATCGACCAAAGAAGAGTCGCTGACGGAAGGCTTTGTCGAGGAAATCCATTCCCGATCGGCCGCTTCGTGGTTCTGGTCGATAATGAGCACAAGATCATCGCCTACGGCGGGCAAGATGCGCAGGTCTGCATCCGCTCGATGGAAGGAGATCGCGTACATGTCGAAATGACGCCTTGCGATCTTTCGAAGGGCCGGATCGCGTTTCGAGAAAGGGCGCCGGGGCAAGCCGGAGAACCGCCGAGACGGCGCAGCGGTTTCAGAAGATAAACGCTGAAAAATCAGCACCTTAGGAAAACATGCATATCAACATCAAAGGCGCGGAAAAGCGTCCCGACAATGCCATCTACCAACCAGCCGCCGGACATAACGGTCCGGTTCAACGGCCCACCGGCCTGCTAAGCCGGGATCGATTGCGGCGTCTTGTCGCTGCCATGGTCGATTGATCCGCACCCGGCTTCAGCCGGCGCACCCTCTCGTCAGATGGGCCGTATCCAAATCTGCTATATGGACGTCGCAAAGACCTGCGCGAGCGCGACTCAAGAGAGAACGTTCGCTAATGCTTCCGTGAGTGCCCCTTCGAGATATGGTTTTTCAAGGAAGATAGCGCCGGCAGGCAGCTCGTGCCGAGCCAACGGCCTGCGGCCCGAAGTGATGATGATGCCGATCATCGGCCAGCGAGCCTGTGCTTCAAAAGCCAATGCTAGGCCGTCGATCGGGCCCGGCATGTCTATGTCGGTAAACAGAATCGCGATCTGGGGGTTTTCCACGAGGATTCTGAGAGCACGTGTAGCGTTCGCTGCTTCTCTCGTAATGAATCCCGCGCTTTCGACCATCTCGCAGGCGGCCAGCAAAATAATGGGTTCATCCTCGACAACGAGGACGATCGGTAGAGGCGGCATGGAAAGACGGCTTTCTGCGGGGCGCAGCAGTCAGCCCGGCTTGCCGTCCCGATTTCATGGGCCGGGCTCGCAGGCTCCGATCGAACCCAATCAGCAAAACAGCGATAGAGCCTATGAGTTCCAGACATCTTTAAATATTCGGCCAATTTGCAAATATGTCGCGGCGCGCAGAATGACGAAGCAGACCTACCGCACCTGGGAGCGCGAATTGGCTGTTGAACGTCGAAAACGGTCGCGCCTGCTTTGAAGCATTCTACCCTATGGCCGTCAGGGCCACAGGAGATGTGTCATGGGATTATCAGAATTTGATCCCGTTGCTCGCGAGAGGGTGTCGTGGAACGCCGGGCGTAAAGTTGGTGCGAAGCGAGCGCTCAAACCCCGTCAGATATGGGCGATCCACTTCTTTCTCGACAAGCATGCGCGGGTCCGCGACCGGGCTCTCTTTGACCTTGCATTTCGCGCGTGTTTGCAATCCGCATCCCGGTATCTGTAAATTTCAGAGCTAAATTTCGCGTTCCGACAGAGATAATTGTCGCAAGATCGGCCCGGAAGCTGGCCTCACGCATGCGCCTAGCCTGCTTAACTCGGCTACGACCGACGTGGAGCGGGCCTTACGTGTTCCCGATCACCAACGTGCTTCGCGCGGCCCCGATGTCGTCAAAAGGGGCGAAACCTTGCCCCATTTCGCATGTCTGCGTGCCGACAGCGCGGTGCGAGGTTTCGCCACCATCGCAAGGAGCAGGTCCAATTCGCTCAACGTGTCAGGCATGCGCAGGAGCCAGCCTTCGCCGCGCCAAGCATCGAGGGGCGCTCGACCGATCGATTGGTGGTGGCGCACGTTGGAGGTCGAAATGATGTAGCGCCCGATTGCAGCGTCAAGCTCGGCAAGCGAAAGACGATGGGGTAATGTCGGCCTGCCATTGCGAAGGTTGCCTGGGAGTTCAGAGTTGAACGTCCGACAGGCACTCCAACTTTCCGCGACCTTGCGGGCGGGCGATGGCTGAGAAGATCAGCCGTTTGCGCAGATCGACGGCCCCTTGCTCCAGATGCGTGCTTGTGAAATCCGAGACATGATCGACAAGAAGACCGTCGGGGAACCCGCACACGGGCCAAGCAGGATCGGCCTTTCGCCAGATTCCTCATATCGACAATGATACGCGTTCGTTCACGGCGAGCTTCGCGTTTGTCGGCGGCAAGGCCACGGCGCCCAATGGCTTGGCCGCCTTCTCGGCCACGAGGCATTCGAAAGTGAGGTGAACCTCATATGGTGTGTGACAGGCAAATTGCCATGGGCGAAGGTCCATATCGATAGGCAGCACTGCGATCCGCGACGTAAGCGCTTGTCAGTGCAGATCTACTTTCACAGTCATATAGTCCAGCATGTCCGCAGGTCCCCCGTAACTTCCGCTGACCGGCGTCACCTGGAGAATCTCACGCCCAACGGCAACCGGCACAAGGTTGAAGCCACCGACGCTGCGATTGGTAGGATCGAAGGTGATCCAGCCGGCGCCAGGCACAAAGACTTCCGCCCAGGCATGGGTAGACCCACTCGCATGCCGGCCGATGAGGTTTTCCAAACGATTATCGAGGTAACCCGAGACGATCCGTGCGCCAAAGCCAAGGCCGCGCGCTGCTTCGACGAACAGCACCGCGAAATCGCGGCATGATCCCCAGCCACGGTCCAGCGTCTCCAGAGGTGATTGCGTGCCTTCGTCGTCGCGAGCCTGATAGGAGATCCAGTTCGGGATCCCGGCGTTCAAATCCTTCAGAAGTGCAAGTGTATCGGTAGGATTTACACCGACGAACGCTTGCGCACAATCCCGCAGCCGATGGGCATCGTCAGGATACTGCATGACAGTCAGACTGCCGAGATCCGTCCAGTCGTCATCGCTGTATCGAAACGGATAGTTGATCGCGGACGTGGCGATGTCGAATATAGGCCAGGCGACAGCGCCTGTCCTGAGCAGTGATCGGCTTTCGATCATCAGACTGTCGGTCATGGCCACAAAAGTTGCGGTCGCGACCATGTTGCCCGCCACATCGCTTGCCCAGGAAATGCCAGCATCGGGCGTGATGTCGAGATCGAAGGACACAAGTCCGATGTCATGCCCTTCGCGCGGACGCAGCATCAGTCGATGTGGCCCAAGCTGCACCTGCTGGCGATAATGGTAGGATGTGCGATGCCGGATGGCCAGCATGGTCAAATGGCTGCCATGACGCCCGCCAGGGCGACAAGGGTGAGGGGTGTCAGCGTATCGATCCGCGGCGAATAAGATTGACGATTGCGAGCAGGATAACTGCCCCCGCAAGCGACACCAGGAATGTAAGGAAAGTGAGCGGCGCATTGTTGATGTCGCCTTGCGCGAATGCCAGGCCCCCGATGAAGGAACCGATAATGCCGACCACAATGTTGAGGATGATGCCCTGCTGTCCATCCGTGCGCATGATCACGCTTGCGAGCCAGCCAATGATGCCGCCGACGACGAGCCACATGATGATTCCCAAAATCCTTCTCCCGTGATCCAGAAGACGATTTTGGCCACGTCGGCACATCGCAACCGGAATTGCACGAACCATCCAATCGGCATAATTGTTCCAAAATTTATACGCCTCACACTAAACAATACTATTGTTCAAATTTATCAGTGCTATAATCGGTCTACGCAAATAAATGTGCAAAGTTTAAAACTTTATTTGATGTGGATCGTTCTTTCATAGCTCCAAGCGAATGCTTTTCATCCTGGAACATGTGCTTGCAGTCATATAGCAAACGTAGATTTTATTACCGTCATCAACGGCATTTGCGTTTGCGAGGAACATCAACATGAAGCGTGTAATGATCTCCGTCCTGATCGGAACGGCAATGCTTGGCGCCCCCACGGTCGCCTTCTCCCAGTCAACCATACCGGCAACGACAGGTAGCTATTCCAGCGGTGATGTGGGCGTCGCGCCAATCCATGGCCTCGATGGCCCGGCCTTCTTGGCTGCAGCATCCGACGCCAACCAGTTTCAGATCGCTGCAAGTCGGCTTAGCCTCACACGCTCGCAGCGCAGCGACGTCAAGGACTATGCCCGGCGAATCATCTCAGAGTCGCAAACCTCCCAGCAGACGCTGCTAGCCTCACTGAACAACGATCAGCGCAGGATCGCCCGGCCGACCACCCGATTGTCGGCCGAACGCGCCTCGATGCTGAAGATGTTACGAAGCACGCCGCGCGGATCGTTCGACAATCTCTATCTCACCCAGTCTGCACAAGTTCAGCAGGGAAATTGGGCTGCCTACAAGGGCTATGCCGAAGATGGCGTTGACCAGTCGCTCAAACAGGTTGCCGGAAACGGCGTGCCGATCATCGAGCAGCAACTCCAGCAGGGCGGTGCGCTGCTGCCATCGGCCCTCTCGGCAAATTGAGCGCCATAATGATCCGGGGCCCATTCCCTCAGGTTCATTACGCTGCCCAAATCAAGGATACAGACATGAATAACAAGCATGACATTTCGGTGCTCAACGGACTGATCGCCACGGCCTTCGATAGCCTGAAAGGCTTCGAGGATGCCGCCGCCGAGGCGAAGAGTACGCGCTTCGCCGACCTGTTTGCAGGTTTCGCGCGCGATCGCAAACAGGTCGTTGCTTCCCTGCAGGCAGAAGTGCGCGGACTTGGGGGTGACCCCGAGGATAACTCCAGTTTCATGGGCGCGGCTCATCGCATCTTCATGGACCTCAAGCACGCGTTCGCCAGCAAGAGCGACAAGGCGATCATCGACGAAGTCGAGCGCGGCGAGGATCATATCAAGGCGAAGTTCGAAATCGCATTGAAGGACACCGACCTGCAACCCGCAACACGGGATGTCATTCGCGACGCCTTCACCTTCGTGAAGGCTGGGCACGACCAGACCAGCGCGTTGAAGCACAGCCTCGTCTGAAAGGAAGCGCTGCCTGGGGACGGCAGCCGCATTGCCCTGCCGTCCCCAATTTCCTCGAAAGGAGCCAAGCCATGGCCGCCAATACAGAAGCACCAGCCGCACCCGTCGGCGCGGTTGTCTTGATCTCCGCCGACGACATTCGCGGCAAGGCCGTGCATGGCCGCGACGGCGACGAGCTGGGTACGATCGCCAAGCTTATCCTTGATGAGCGGACCGGACAGATTGCCTATATTACCCTGTCCACCGGGGGATTTCTCGGATTGGGGCAGAGCTATCACCCCATTCCATGGCCGGCTTTTCGCTTCGAAGAAAGCGAGGGCGGATATGTGACGAACATCGACAAACGCCTACTGGAAGGCGCGCCGAGTTTTCGGCCGGATTCAGCACCTGTATTCGATGAAGCCTATGGCCGGCGCGTGACCGACTATTACCGGGCCGCGCCCACGAGCGCCGACTGATCTGGACGTAGCTCGCCCGGGATCCGGGACAAGGAACATTTGCCCGGCCCCGAATAGATGCCGGGCTTATGCGTGATCGGTGCTATGGTGTATCTGCCAGTCCCTGCCTCCTGGACAGAGTGCCGGATTCGCAGTTTCCCGGAACAGCTTTCATGATTGCGAGCTTTCCGGTTTCCCCGGAAAGGGGCATCATCATGAACCGACCTATCCATCCCGATGTCGCCCGAGGTCTTGCGCTGGCGATCTTGGAAGCCTCCGCCGCGCCCGCGTTGCTTCTCGACGGGGATTTGACGGTGATCGCCGGCAGCGCATCTTTTTACCGCGCTTTTGGTCTTGATCCGCCGAATGTCAGCGGACAGTTGGTGTTCGCACTCGGCGCAGGCGAGTGGGACGTGCCACAGCTTCGCTCGTTGCTCGGCGCCACCCTATCGGGCCATGCCATGATCGACGCCTATGAGATTGACCTGAAGGGCATGGCTTCTCCGCGGCGCCTCGTTCTGAGTGCCCAGAAGCTCGAGTATGGCGAACCGGAACAAGTTCGTCTGCTCCTGACTATCTCCGACGTAACGGAGGCAAGGCTTAGCGAGAAGCTCAAGGATGACCTGCTCCGCGAGAAGGCTATCCTTCTCCAGGAGCTTCAGCACCGCGTCGCCAACAGTCTCCAGATCATTGCGAGCGTGCTCCTACAGAGCGCGCGGCGGGTGCAGTCGGACGAAGCGCGCGGACATCTCCACGATGCGCACAATCGGGTCATGTCGATCGCCACCCTCCAACAGCAACTCGCGGCATCGCGGTTGGGCGATGTCGAACTGCGCGGCTATTTAACTCAGCTATGCGAAAGCCTCGGCGCCTCGATGATCCACGATCATGACAAAGTGTCGATCACGGTGACCGCCGACGGCACCAGCGTAATTGCCGATATCTCGGTCAGCCTCGGATTGATCGTCACCGAACTGGTTATCAATGCGCTCAAGCATGCGTTCCCCGGGGGTCGCGATGGAAAGATCCTCGTCGATTATCACGTGCAAGATGTCGGCTGGACGTTGTCGGTCAGCGATGACGGCGTTGGCACGCCCGAGATGCTGATCGATGCAAAACCGGGCCTCGGCAAGAGTATCGTCGACGCTTTGGCCAGTCAGTTGCATGCGACCGTTGAGATCGAGGGCGGATACCCGGGGACGATCGTTTCGATTACGCAAACAATATTTCCATCGTCCTAACGCAGGCTTTCCTCCCTCCGGAATTCCGCAGTTCAGCACCCGACGAGGCCATCATTTGGAAAGCGGGTCCCCGAAGCTCTAACAATGGCGGCCTGGACGCCCTGCGGCCCGGATGCTTGCGTGCCGATCGTTTGTTCCAGCACGGAGGAGCCACCTCTGCACTGGCAGGCAATCCGGCGGGTCCGGTGCGCTGACGTGTTCACATTGAAAACAGGACGCCTGCGGGACCCGAAGAGGAATTTTGGATTGAGCTGCGTAAACATTCAGCGCTTCTGCATGGCAGTAAAAGGTCCGGCTCCAGCTCCTGTTCGGCTTACTCGGGCTTCCCGGTGTTGCGCGACAGCGGCAAGTCGCGCTTTATCGCCTTGATAGGCTTCCCGTCCCAGTGCTCCCCACGAATCTTCTTAATCGTCTCCGCAATCTGCAGCACTAGAGACAATCGATATGGCTGGATAAGTCAAACCCGAAGGCCTCCGGGAAACCCGGGACGCTCCATGCTGCCCGATTGCGCAACGCCAATCGCGAGGTGGACGGACCCGCAAAAAAAAGCCCCGCAGAGGAGTTTTTCGGCTGCGGAGCCCAAGGTTCAGCACGATGAGTCTGGCCGAAACAGACCGATGGCCATTTACGGCAATCCATCAGCTGATCGGGTGCGCCTCCTCGGTGGAGACGTGGGTCGCTTAACCCGAGTACTTGCTAAGCGCTTGACGGCCAGTTCGGTTCCTGTACTCCAAAATAGCCGCACGGAGAATTTACTGATCAGATGGAGTGAATTAGCCAGTATTATAAGGCAAAAAATCAGAAAGACAGAGCAATTTGTTCGATTCCGGCAAAAATGGTCACCCCCTCCCGCAATGAGCGGCGACCTCAAAACTGACTGATAACATCAATCAGTACTGTCCAGAACCTTTTCCTCCTCGCGCTTTAATTCGTCGGAACGCTTCTTTGCTTGCACCCTTACACTATCCGCCTCGGCGTCGAACTTTTCCGCTGTAACATCGGCTTTCCTCTCCACATTGATCGCTTCGGCTTTCAACGCGGCAGCATCGGCTTCGGCCGACTTACGAGCCGCATTGGCGGCTTTGTCCCGCACCTCTCCCGCCCGTTCCGCGGGGCCTGACCCAGTATATTCGACACCGGAAGCTGCCGCCGCTGTTTCGTCCTGCTTTTCTCCCGCTTGCTCGTTCGGGCCATCACACGCGGCCAGCGCGAAAACAGAAAGAACGAGAGGAAAAAAGGGTTTCATGGACGTTACTCCTGTCTTTACTGACTCAACGTTAAGTCTCGCGATAAGTGCCCGGCTCGAAAGTTCGCACGGCTTTTGGCGAGATCAACGATGACGACGCTCAGGTAAAAATGCGCAACGGGGTTGTGCCAAGCAGCGGGACTTCCGGTCTGGAAGAAGTTCTGCGCCCCGTTCCCGCCCGAGCCATCGGGTTCGGCTGCGACATGTTGACGCTGGCGACTTCCCAAGATGCGTTCGAAAGCATAAAACCATTCAAGAGCAACGATGGGGCCGGATCGATTTTCTTGCGGACTGGCTACTGAACATGACCGGGGACCGGTATCAAACTGCGGACGCCTGCGTGTCTATATAAAGATAGCTTGGGTCGAATTGCCCTCTCACCACTAATTCCGCCGGGTCGGTGATTTCCACAAGCGATGATCTGAACACGCAAAGCCGCTCCTCCCGCAACTGACGAAGCACGCGGTTCACATGAACATTGGTCAGCCCGCAGATCTCCGACAAGTCGGTCTGCGTCAGCGGGAGCGCAAAGCGCCGGCCGTCGCTGAGTCCTGCGGCGACGAGACGCATGTTGGTTTCGCAAAGAAAATGCGCGACCCGGCCGACCGCATCCAGCCGGCCCAGCCGAAACAGCCATGCGCGGTGTATCGCGGCATCGATCAGCGTCGCGAACCACAGCTTTCGGCCCAGAGCCGGACTTTGCAAGATGATCGCATCCAGCTGGCTATGGGGCACGACCGCGACCTTGGCGGACGTCATCGTGGCCACGTCATGGTCCAGAGTCTGCAAGGGATAGGCGTGAAGGTCCACGAAGTCGCCGGGAACATGGATTGCCACCAATTGCCGCAAACCATTGCGATCATCGATGTAGCGCGACATGATGCCTTCGATCAGCAGCATGCTGTGCCGCAGCGGCGTACCGGCTCTAACGATTACCTGCCTTGCTTCCAATGCGCGCACCTCGACGATCCCCGCTTCCAGCCTTTCGCGTTCGCGGAGGGACAAATTGATGCCCGTTTTCTCCCTGAGAAAGCGGTCGGTAAGCAGACGGGAATTCCTTTCATGTCCGGCAAGAGGCAGACCTCACTAGGCGTAAATCCGCAGGCGCACGGACGTTGCAGAACAAGCCGCCGGAAAACGTACTGACGTAAGTTAATTCTGCGCTCCGCCCGGCAACCCGGCGCTCCATCGGCATGTTTAGGGGAGACTGAGACCCAAGGCATGCGACCGTCATTCCGACGTTTTGTCCACCTTGCATTCCATTTACAAAAGGATAGCCAGATGGCTAGGACGCCCGATAAAGCGCCTTCCGTAGCAGCGAATAATGCCACGCCGAGCGACTTCGCTCCGGTCGACGTGGGAGGCGAATCTCCGCAAAAGGCGCCCGCGATACCGGCGGACGCTGACATATCCTTCACTTTTGCCGAAGTGCAGGCGCCCGGCGGCGATACGCACCAGGTTGCCGGGGGGGAGCTCGAAACACTCACCACTCAGCAGGGTATTCCCGTCGCGGACGACCAGAACAGCCTCAAGCAGGGTCCGCGCGGCCCCACGTTGCTGGAGGATTTGCATTTCCGCGAGAAGATGTTTCACTTCGACCATGAGCGCATTCCCGAGCGCGTGGTCCATGCGCGCGGATACGGAGCGCACGGCTTCTTCGAACTGACCGACAGCCTGGCGGATGTCAGCCGCGCCGACATCTTCCAGCGCGTGGGAGAGCGCACGCCGGCCTTCGTTAGGTTCTCGACGGTCGCGGGGTCCAAGGGATCCCCGGACCTTGCCCGCGACGTGCGCGGCTTCGCGGTCAAGCTCTACACCCAGGAGGGTAACTGGGATCTCGTCGGCAACAATATCCCGGTGTTCTTTATCCAGGATGCGATCAAGTTCCCCGATCTGATCCATGCCGCCAAGCCCGAGCCGGACCGCGACTTTCCGCAGGCCCAGACCGCCCATGACAATTTCTGGGACTTCGTCAGCCTGACCCCAGAAAGCTTCCACATGATCATGTGGACAATGTCCGACCGCGCGATCCCGCGTTCGCTGCGCACGATGGAAGGCTTCGGGGTGCATACCTTCCGACTGGTTGATGTCGAAGGCAGGTCAACGTTCGTGAAGTTCCACTGGAAGCCGAAACAGGGTCTCCAGTCGGTCGCCTGGAATGAGGCGGTCAAGATCAACGGCGCCGATCCCGACTTCCACCGCCGCGACTTGTGGGATGCGATCAATTCCGGCGACTTCCCCGAATGGGAACTCGGGGTCCAACTGTTCGACGACGCCTTCGCCGACAGCTTCGATTTCGACGTGCTGGATGCGACCAAGCTCATTCCCGAGGAACTCGTGCCGATCCGCATCGTGGGCCGCCTTGTGCTCGACCGCGTGGTCGACAACTTCTTCGCCGAGACGGAACAGGTTGCCTTCTGCACCCAGAATGTTCCACCCGGCATCGACTTCTCCAACGATCCGCTGCTTCAGGGCCGCAATTTCTCCTACCTCGATACCCAGCTCAAGCGGCTTGGCGGTCCGAATTTCACGCATATCCCGATCAATGCGCCCAAGTGTCCGATGGCCCACTTCCAGCAGGACGGGCACATGGCCATGCGCAACCCCAAAGGCCGCGTGAACTACGAGCCGAACAGCTGGGGGCCCACGGAAGGCGGTCCGCGCGAAGATCCGGTACGCGGCTTCACCAGCTTTGCGGAAGTGGCCGACGGCCCCAAGCAGCGGGTTCGGTCCGAGAGCTTTGCCGATCACTACAGCCAGGCCCGGCAGTTCTTCGTCAGCCAGACGCCCATCGAACAGAAACACATCGGCGATGCGCTGGTTTTCGAGCTGTCGAAAGTGGAGCGTCCGGACATCCGTTCGCGCACCGTCTCGCACTTACTGAACATCGATGCCGGGCTGGCTGCCACCGTTGCAGGCGGGCTTGGCCTGGCGCTTCCCGATGCGGCCATCACGGCGCGGGCGCCGATCACCGATCTTCCCCCATCCGACAAGCTCAGTATCGCAAAGAACGGCCCCGACAGCTTCAAGGGCTGCAAGCTCGGCATCCTGCTCAGCAACGGAGCAGATGCCGAAATCTTCGCCGCCTTGCTGGAGGCCGTGGAAACCGAGGGCGCCGTCTACGAAGTGATCGCGCCCAAGATCGCCGGCGTCACCCTGTCGGACGGGACGAGCGTTGCCGCGAAGCACAAAATCGACGGCGGGCCTTCGGTGCTGTTCGACGCGGTTGCTGTGGTCGTATCCGACGAGGGCGCCGAATTGCTGTCGCTCGACGCGGCAGCGAGAGACTTCGTCACCGATGCCTTCGCCCATTGCAAGTTCATCGGACTTACCGACGAGGCTGAGGAAATCTTCGACAGGGCCGGCATCTTCGAGGATCTCGACGAAGCCTGCATTCCGCTGGAAACCGGCGCGGATGCCGAAACCTTCCTGACGGCCTGCCGCGCGCTTCGCCACTGGCCGCGCGAACTGGAGGTCGATCTGGATGCACGGCTCGCTGACTGACCGCGCGATGTCTTCCACCCGCTATCCCGGAGCCGATGCCCCTTCGTCTCTGGGCGACGGGCGGGAACGGCGACTGCGGATCGGCATCATTGCCCACCTGCTCCACCCCATTGCAGAGCCTTTCGCCGGTGGGCTTGAGATGCACACGCACCTCCTCGCGCGGGCGCTGCGCGAACGCGGCCATGCCGTAACGGTTTTCGCCTCCTCCCACTCGGAAAGCCGACTGGGCCTTGAAGCGATCTGCACGGAGACCGCGCTGGCCTCCGTCGGCACAACGGAAGCGACCAACGTAGCGTTCTTCAAGGAGCACCACGCCTACCTCAGCTTGATGAATGGGCTACGGCACCGCGATTTCGATGTGATCCACAACAACTCGCTCCATTATCTGCCGGTGACCCTGGCGGATTCGCTCCCCATGCCGATGGTGACGACCTTGCACACCCCGCCCTTCTGCTGGCTGGAAAGCGGCGTGCGGCTCTGTTCGGCGCGAAACCATGCCTTCGTCGCCGTCTCGCAGTCGGTCGCCGCGCTCTGGGAACATGTCGCCAAGGCCGACGAAATCATCCTAAACGGCATCGACCTGAACAATTTCGCGTTCCGCCGCCATGCGGACGAGACAGGCTATCTCGTCTGGTACGGGCGGATCGTGCCGGAAAAGGGCCTGCATTTCGCCATCGACGCGGCGCGCCGTATCGGCCTGCCGCTGCGCATTGCCGGACCGATCCTCGACCAGGACTATTTCCGCACCCGCATCGCCCCGCAACTGGGTCTCGATGCCGTCCATGTCGGCCATCTCGCGCATAGCGACCTGGCTGGGCTGGTCGGCGGAGCACGGGCATTCCTCTGCACGCCGATGTGGGACGAACCCTACGGCCTGGTGGTAGCCGAAGCGCTGGCCTGCGGTGTCCCGGTGGCCGCCTTCGCGCGCGGCGCCACCCCGGAGATTCTCGATCCCAGCTGCGGCGTGCTGGCGATGCCGGACGATGTCGCCTCGCTCGCTGCCGCCGGACGTGCCGCCCTCACCCTAGACCGGCGCGACTGCCGCAAGCGCGCCGAGCACATATGCGATGCCCGGCGGATGGTGGACGGTTACGAGGCGCTCTATCGGCGCCGGATCGCCATGGGACGCGCCAATGCACGGCCCGCGTCATCGGAGGCCCTCGCGGAAGCTGCGGTTAGCCCGCCGCTGGATAACAGCATACATGCCTGAGGACCGCCTCGACTTGTGCGTCTGCGTTCCGGCCCGCGACGAGGCGGACCGACTGCCGGTACTCCTGGACGCCCTGGCGGCACAGAACTGGAACGCGCCGATCATCGTCGCGGTCGCCGTCAACAATTCGACCGACGACAGTATCGCCGTGCTGGAACAGGCCCGGCATCGCCATGCCGGACGGCTGTTGATCCATGCCGAAGAGGCGACTTTCCCCCCGGCCCGTGCCCACGCCGGCGTTGCCCGTCGGATGGCGATGGCCATGGGCCTCGCCCTGCTGACGGCACCCGAAAGCGGTGTCCTGGTCAGCACCGACGCGGATACCCGGCCGCCGTCCGAATGGCTCGCCAACATAGCCCGCGCCATTGCGCGTGGAGCCGATCTGGTCGGCGGCCGGATCGCCATCGAACCGGCCGAACCTTTGCCGCCGGGCGTGTTGGTCCTGCGCCGGGCCTGGGAGCGATACTGGCAGGCCGTGCGCGCCATCGAGGACGACCTCGACCCGGTGCCGTGGGATCCGGCGCCGCGCCACGGCGATCATACCGGCGCCTCGCTGGCAATCGGGGCGGAACTTTACATTCGCTGCGGCGGAGTGCCGCCGCTCGCTTCGGGCGAGGACCGCGCGCTGGTGACGGCCGCGCTGGCGAAAGGCGGACGGCTCGCCCATCCCGCCGATGTCTTCACTTTCGTCTCCCCCCGCCGCGAAGGCCGGGCAGATGCCGGCATGGCTCTGGCCATGCAGGATCTGTTCGACCTTGCCGCGCGCGGCGAGCCGCCCCGCGCGCCTGCATTCTCGCACTGGCGCGAGCGGGCGATGTGGCGGCAACGCCTGCGGGCCAGTCCGGAAGGCGCGGCCCTGATCGCGCAGACGGAACCGCAATTGCCGCCGATGCCGCATGACATGACCCTGGAGTTGGTTTCGTGACCTTTCGCCCGATCGGCTACTATGTCCATCACCACGGCGCCGGGCACCGTGCCCGCGCCGCCGCCATTGCCGCCGCTTCTGGACGGCCCGTCGTGCTGCTGGGCACGGGCATCGGTGACGCGGGCATCGATCTGCCGGACGACCGCCCGCCCTCCCTCCGCTTCGACGGATCGGATCAGGCGCCTTGCCGCCCCGCCGCGCTCCACTACGCACCGCTCGATCATGCCGGCATCCGCGGCCGCGTGGCGCGCATTGCCGGCTGGATCGCGCAGGAGCGCCCCTCGCTGATGGTCGTGGACGTCTCGGTCGAAGTGGCAATGCTGGCGCGGCTCGCCTCGGTCCCGACGATCTGCGTCCGCCTCAATGGCGAGCGCGGCGATACCGCCCATCTCGAGGCGTTCCGGGGAGCGACGGCTCTGCTGGCGCCCTTTTCTCGCTTGCTGGAAGCGCCCGGCACGCCCGATTGGGTGCGCGAGAAGACCAGCTATTTCCCCGGCATCACCGCCGCGCCTGCCCGCGATGCCCCGATGGCGCACCGCGTGCTGGCCGTCTTCGGACGTGGGGGAGTGCCCGGCGACGGGACGCGGATTGCCGCCGCGGCCCGCGCATGTCCCGCATGCGAATGGCGCGTGATCGGCCCGGCCCATGTCCCCGCGAATGTCCCACCGAACCTGACTTTCGCCGGATGGAGCGATATACCCGAGCGGGAGATCGCCCAGGCCGCGATCGTCGTGGGCGCGGGCGGAGATGGTCTGGTCGGCGCGGTGATGGCAGCCGGGCGACCCTTTATCTGCATTCCCGAAAGCCGCCCTTTCGGGGAGCAGCAGGCCACAGCCACGGGCCTCGCCGCAGTGCAGGCCGCGCTTGTCCTGCCCGCATGGCCCGTCGCAGAATGCTGGCCGAACCTCATCGAACAGGCCCTGCGCCTTCCGCCCGAAGCGCAAAGCGCCCTGCACGATATAGCCGGTGCGCGAAAGGCCGCATCCTGGCTGGCCGAACTGGCCGCTCCTTGCCTTGAGCACGCCGCGTAATGGCATCCACCCTAGCCGCCTCCGATCGGCAAGCACCGCCGGTGCGAGCGGCCGCCATAGCGCCGCGCCTTGCGGATCTTGGTGCCCGCTACGATGCGGCGCCGGTCTTTCCGGCGGACAGCATGCGCTGCCTCGCCTCGGCAGGACTACACCGCGATTTCGCTTCGATCGCCAGCGGCGGCACCGGTTTCGCCGACGCAGCGACCCGGCACCACGCACTGCTGAACGTCTTACGAATCGTTGGGCGCGCCGACCTCAGTCTGGGCCGTCTCTACGAAGGCCATGTGAATGCCCTCGCCTTGTTCGAATGGTATGGCTCTCCCGCGCAGGCGACCCGCCTGGAAAGCGAATTGGAGCAAGGGGCATTCTACGGCGTCTGGGCCACGGAACCGCCCCCCGGCGTGGCACTCGTCATCGATAGCCAAAGTGTGCACCGGCTGAGCGGCGCCAAGTCCTTCGCAAGCGGCGCTGGAGGGCTGGCCGCAGCCGTGATCACGGCGCAGCCGCCCGAAGGCTCACGGCAGATGGTGATCGTGCCCGCCAACGACCCGGACCGCGCCGACCTTTCGGGATGGCGCGTTCGCGGCATGCGGGCCACCAACAGCGGGCTTTACAATCTGACGGGCATCCCCATCGAGGAGATCGACCTGCTGGGCCTGCCCGGCGACTACGACCGCGACCCGCGCTTCACCACCGGAGCCTGGCGTTTCACCGCCGTGCAGCTTGGCGGTATCGAGGCATTGCTTACCGAGACCCGGCTCGCCATGTCCGAGGCCGCGCGACGCGACCCGCTGCAACGCGCAAGGTTCGCAGACGGCGTAGCCGCTGCCCGCACCGCTTATCTCTGGGTCCGCGAATGCGCGATGCGCGCGGCTCGGGACGACAGGGACGGCCCGGCCTTCGCCCGCATGACCCGCGGCGTGGTCGAGCGCGCCGCGCTCGACGTGATGGAACTGTCCGCTCGGATCGTCGGCACCCGCAGCGCCATGGACGGGGGCCGGATCGATAAGATCACCCGCGACCTCGCCCTCTACCTTCGCCAGGCCGGCCCGGATCACGCCCGCGACCAGGCGGCGCTGGCCTGGCTCGATCGCGATGCCTGGGGCGACGGTGACGGCTTATGGTGACGTTCTCGCTCGCCGACCGGCCCTGGCGCAACTTGCGCTGGCTCGTTCTCGCTCCGCACCCCGACGACGAAACCCTGGGGGCCGGCGCTTTGATCAGCCAGACCGCAGCCAGCGGCCATTTCGCAGCGCTCGTCTATCTCACCGACGGATCGGGATCGCATGCCGATAGCGCCGGTCTTGCGGCACTGCGGAAACGGGAAGCCGCTGCGGCTCTTTGTCTGCTGACAAGCAGCCGCGGTTCCCGGCCCATTCACCTCGGCTGGAAAGATGCCGCACCCGCGGCGCCCGAAAGCAGAACCTTCGCCCGCACGGCCTCGGTGCTCGGTGCCTTATGCCGCCGCCTGCGGGTCGATGCCATCGCCGTGACCGCCCGGCACGAACCCCACTGCGATCATGCCGCTGCCGCCAGCATCGCCTATGCCGTGCGTGCCACCGCAAAACGCAGGCTGATCGTGGCGGAGTACTGCGTTTGGGCCGAGGTTCCGCAGGGGCGCGATTACCGAAAGCTCGGCACGCGGTCGATGCTCGCCGGAAAACGCCGACAGGCCCTGCGCGCGCATCGCAGCCAACTCACAGCTTTTCGAGGTCCGGGCTTTCGCCTGCCCCCAGATCGCCGGCGAATGCCTGCCGCCGACACCCTGTTCCTGCGGAGATTCCCATGATCCGGCCATCCGCCAGCATTACTCCCGAGTATTTCGAAGAGATGTTCCGACAGACCGAAGACCCGTGGGACCTGGAAACAAGCACCTATGAGCGTGAGAAATATGCGCATACAATAGGCGTTCTTGGGAACCGGACTTACGAGAACGCTTTAGAGCTCGGCTGCGCCAAGGGCGTCCTCACGCAGATGCTGGCACCCCATTGCGACAAGCTGCTGGCCGTCGATGTCAGCCCGACTGCGCTGCGCGCGGCAAGGGCGCGCTGCGCGGCTATCGGCCATGTGTCCTTTGCCAGGATGGCGTTCCCCGGACTGGCACCAGCCCCCTCGTTCGATCTCGTGGTGCTATCCGAAGTCGCCTACTACTGGTCCGACCCCGACTTGCAGGAGGCGGCCCGGTGGCTGGGCTCGCATGTAACCCCGAACGGAGAAGTGCTGCTGGTTCACTGGACCGGCGCAACCGACTATCCTCAAAGCGGGGACGAGGCCGTTCTCAAACTACGGACCATGTTGGGCACGCGGGTCGAGGTTCTCGCGGCGGATCGCATGCCGCACTATCGGCTCGATCTATGGCGCCTGCTGCCATGACGATTAGCGTCCTGACCCTAGTCAAGGACCGGCCAGCGCATCTGGCGCAACTGGTCGAAGGGCTGCGCCGCAGCGCGGCCAGGCCGGACGAGCTGGTCGTCGTGGACATGGGGAGTGCCCGCCCGGTCGCCGTGGACGACGTGCCCTTTTCGGTGCGAATCCTGCGCCTTGCCCAGACAGGTCTTCCCCTGGCAGCCGCGCGCAATGCGGCGGCGCGAGAAGCAGGCGGAGAAGTGCTGCTCTTTCTCGACGTCGACTGTATTCCCATGCGGGGTCTGGTCGGGGCCATGGCGGAAGTGGTTGGAGCGCACGACGCGCTGGTATGCGCGCAAGTGCGCTATCTCGGGCCGGATGACGCACGGGAAGAGTGGCAGGAGGCCGATCTGCTGTCGCGTTCGTCGGGACATGCGGCGCGCAGTTTTCCCGCCAGCGGACTGCGTGCGGTGCATGACGCGGGATTATTCTGGTCGCTGGTGTTCGGCATACGGCGCGACACTTTCCATGACCTCGGCGGTTTCGACGAGGCTTTCACGGGCTATGGCGCGGAAGATACCGATTTCGGATTTCGCGCAAGAGAGACGGGCCTACCGCTGCTGTTCATGGGAGGACCCGGAGCTTTCCACCAGTTCCACGATACGTTCGAGCCGCCGTTCCAGCATTTCGCAGATATCGTGCGCAACGCGCGTATATTCCGGGAAAAGTGGGGGCAATGGCCGATGGAGGGCTGGCTCTCCGCCTTCCACCGCGCGGGATTGATCGCCTGGACCGAGGACCGGATCGTGGTCCACAGAGCGCCTACGGTCACCGAACTCGCGTCAGCCCGCGTGCTCGCGGCACTCTCCTAAAGAGAAGGGCTGGCCTAAAGAGCGGATGAGGTGAATAGCTCCCGCTCACGGCATCTAAGTACCAAGATGGGTTTGCTGTCATGCAACCCGAGCAAAGGAGCCACCCGCCATGGAGATTAGCACGATCGGCCTGGATTTGGCCAAGAACGTCTTTCAGGTTCACGGTATCAGCGCGACCGGTGAGGTCGTCATTCGCAAGGCGCTGCGGCGATCACAGATGCTGCCGTTCTTCGCGAAACTGCCAGCGTGCTTGGTAGGCGCTGAGGCCTGCGGAACGTCGCATCACTGGGCGCGCGAGCTCACCAAGCGGAGGCATGAGGCCGGCGGCGTACGTGAAGCCGTATGTGAAGCGCGGCAAGAACGATGCCGCCGATGCGGAAGCGATCTGCGAAGCGGTCACACGTCAGACGATGCGGTTCGTGCCGATCAAGTCGCACGAACAACAGGCGGCTCTGTCGCTGCACCGCGTGCGCAACCTTCTGATCAAACAGCGCACCCAGCTGGTCAACATAATGCGCAGCGTACTCGCCGAACTGGGGGTCGCCATCCCGGTCGGGATCAGCAAGGCGCTGCAGATCGCGCGCGAGGTCGTGGACGGGGAATCGAAGCTCGACTTGCCTGTTGAAGCAGAGAACGTCATCGCCATGCAGGCAGGGCAACTGCCTCCAGCTTCATGCCCAGTTGCGCAAGCTCGATCTGCGGCTCGCCGCTCTGCAGCGGAGTGACGACAGGGCCCGGCGCTTGGCGACGATCCCTGGTATCGGGCCGATCGGCGCCACCGCGCTTGCCGCGTCTGTGACCGACCCGAGCCAGTTCTCTTCTGGGCGCCAGTTCGCCGCCTGGCTGGGATTGACCCTGCGGCAGAGTTCGAGTGGCGGCAAGGAGCGCTTGGGGCGCACTGCTAAGATGGGTAATAAACATCGGTGGCAGCTCTTGGTTATCGGTGCAACCGCGCTGGTCCGATACGCCAAGCAAAAGCCTGACACGGTCGATCCTCGCTTTGTCGCGCTGCTCGCCAGAAAGCCAGTGCGCGTCGTCTCGGTCGCCATCGCTAACAAGACGGCGCGGATCGCATGGGCGCTCATGCCGCGTGGCGGCGTCTTCGAAAGCGGGCATGCGCCTGTGCTGGCGATGGCATAGATCATAGAGCTTGGCTGAGGAGATCAGCTTCACGAGGTTGTGAGAGCGAAGGATGTGATGGCGAAACCGGTCGGACCGGGAACAAGGACAACCTAAGGTCAGTCATAGGCGTAAGAGCCTGCAAAGCCGATAAGACCTTGTTCGCGGACAACATCAGGGCCAGCAGTCTGCACCGACTGCATCAACAGGCCGGACAGACGACTGCCCCCTACCCGACGCCAGATCATCACTTTATGCTTGCAACGCGGGAGCCATCCACAGAAGAGCGGACTGGCGGCCACGCCGCCAGCCCTTCTCCTCAAAAAGTTGGCATTCAACGTTTCATCGAATGCTTGATGTCGCGCATCTCATCGTGGCCCGCCTTGACCGAGGCGTAGCACGTCTCGATCAACTGACGCACTCCAGGCGAGAGTTCGCGGTCTTCTAGAGCATCTTCGAACTTCGCCTTGATATGATCCTCGCCCGCTTCGACTTCGTTGACAATCGCCTTGTCGTCATGACCGGTCATTGACGCCTTGAGATTGAGGAACATGCGGTGCGCTCCGGCAAGAACAGTGCCGTCGTCTTGCGCATTGCCGCCCAGACGGACAACTTCCTGCTGAAGTCGCGAGGCAACTTCTCGGCGTTCGGAAGCGCGGCTGGTGAACAATGATCCGAAGCGACCGGTTTCACTGTCCTTCGCCGCCTCGGTATAACCGTCCACACTGTCGATTGTGGTCGCAATCAAGGAGTTGAGCGTCGAGATATCGTGGGAAGTCTCAGGCATTTTCATTCCAATCAAATTGGTCGGAACGACTATCGTCCGGACTGTGGCAAAACGCCGACGCCGGTAAAAAGAAGCAGCCATCGACCAAAAATTAACCTGGGTCAGTGCGATTTCGTGTTCCCCATTGAAATTCCGGCTCGGGCTCTGGCTAGGCACGGAGAATCTCTTCAACCCTCTCCATCAAGCTAAGCGGCTTCCAGGGTTTGCGAATGAATTGTCCAGGCTGCAGCAAGGCTTCGATGCTCGGACAATGATCGCCGGATGTCAGCAGGAGCCGTACCAACGGCCAACGCCAGTGCACGAGTTCAGCCAATTCGAGCCCGTCCATTGTCCCACCCATGTCGATGTCCGAGAACATCAGGCCGATATCTTCTTTATTATTAAGAAGATTTAGCGCTTCAGCGGCACTTCCGGCCTCGACAACTTTGAACCCAGCCTCGGTAAAGATGTCTGCGGCCAGCATTCGCATCAGAGCGTCGTCTTCAACAACCAGCACCGTCATTCCGAAATAGTCACCATGCACGAGCGCTCTCCTGCCGGGGAGCCGCCCGGTAACTAATCAATGCCGCTCCTGCGAAGAAGTTCTCGGCAGCGGAGAATTTACCTGGCCGTGTTCATTAGTGGCATGGTGAAAGTGAAACGGGTTTCGCCGTCGTCCGAGCGCACCGCGAGCATGCCGCCATGCGCACGGGCAATCTCGGATGCGATATGCAATCCGAGACCTAATCCTTGTCCGCGACCGGTGCCGCGCTGAAAGGGCTGAAACAACCGTGCCATGGTGTCCTCCGCGATGGGTTTTCCGCTGTTGGCGACTTCAATTGTCAGGTTTCCATCCACCGTTCTTGCCTCCAGCCTGACCGGGGTGCCCGGGAGACCATGCGTCAAAGCATTTCCGAGCAAGTTCGAAACCAATTGTCCGATGCGGAGGCGGTCGCAGTCGACCGGTTCATCAAGAAAATAGAGGACATCGACCTGCCGTTCCGGTGCAATTGAGCGCAGTTCCTCGACCACTTGGCGTAGCACCGTCTCCAGGGGTTCGCGTGCATCGCGCGACAACGTAATGCCTCCGCCCAGGCGACCTCGGGCGAAATCCATGACATTGTCGATCAGCCCGAAAGCCCGCACGGCGCTGCCCTCCATCAAGCGCAGTACCATGCGCCCGCGTTCGCTCAGTTCTTCCTTATCGAGCATACGAATACCGCTGACGATTGAAGCCACCGGATTGCGCAGATCATGTCCGAGCACGGCGATAAACTGTTCGCGCAAATCCGAGTCTGCATGCGCTGCTTTAACTTCGGCCTGAGCTTCGTTGCGCTCGCGTAGCAAGTTGCGTTCGTAAGCGCGTCGTTCGGTAGCGACGAATACCGTCAACCGAATGAACCCGATCCGCCCATCCCCATCCCGGCGTTCGATCGCGTCGACCAGGCTGGGGAGGATGCGACCATCGGCGGCGACGATGTCCAGTGCGACTTGGCTGAAGCTGCCCTGCATACGCAATATCGGCGCGAATTGAGTCTCGTAGAAAGTCCTGCATGCGGTTGATAGAAGTTCGGAAAAGCGTTTTCCCACCAGATTGTCGGCAGCAATCCCGATCCAGCCGGCAAAGGTACCGTTCGCCCGGGTGATGCGACCGTTCCGATCCGTCGAAAGGTATCCGCAAGGCGCGGTCTCGAAAAGGTCCTCGAAATCAAGCTCTACGCCCGATCCTGGCGCTTCGAGAAGCGGGTTCTCAGACAAAGGCCCTGATCGCCTCGACCGTCGCGCGAGATTCCGGTTCGAAGCGCAGCGCGAAATAACCCCATCTGTCCTGGTCACAGCCGGACCCATGCGCGGACATCACCGTCCATTCTGGGCTGACGTCTCTCAGAACGTTAAGCTGGCGCAAAACCTTGGTTTCGCTACGGCCTTCCGGTAAGCTACCGGCTGCTTGCGGGAATGAAGAACTTGACGACATGGTATGGGTACCCAGTGTCCAATGCATGAGGTGTGCGGATCACTTTGCTCCGGACATCATCGAACCGGTTCTACCAGAACATTCCAACCTTTCCTAATTCGGAACGGCGTTCCTGATTCCATGGACAGCCTGCCAGCCGGACCGCCGTGGAATTCCGACTGCGAATATCCGCTATCAGAACAGAAGCCTCTTGGCGTGGGTAGACAGATCGAGTGAAGAACGCGCGCTCGCTAGACATCTCCTACCGCTGAAGAGGGCCATTTTGCCGCCTCAACCCTGAGCCGCTCATCATTCTTCAACCCACGTTGGATATCTCACCGTCCAGCAGGTGCAGACCGTTGGAGCGGCCAGAGAGTTCGAAAAAACCAACCCTTGCCCGGAGCGTCTACCGGGGAAAGCTGCTGTTGAAGCTGAATGACTAGCTCCCGGATCGAGCCGGCATTCGTCACCGCCAAGAAGAACTCCCAGTCGGCGTACTGAACCGCCCCCAGAATGCCGGAGGCCAGTTTTCTTAAAGTAGGCAGCTAGCGGGACGTCGTCCAGCATAGCGTAGTAACGTTGCTCGGCTTCGACCGGCGGAATGTTTCCAATCGGCTCCAGCAGGCGCCTGTTATTGAACATGGGGTAATCGCGGTGCGATTCGGCCCCGCCATCCTGCTTTGGTTGCGAGGTGATTGCTCCCCGATAAGATGGAAAAACGGGCTCTCGATTGGCACCGGGCCCAAACATCGGATGGAGAGCAACCATGGAGCAGTATATCGGCTTGGACGTTTCACTGAAAGACACTGCGATTTCAACCCGGCAGGGCGGGTCTCGGATTTGGCGGGGCAAATGCCCGTCAGATCCGGCGTTGCTGGCAGAGATTATTCGTAAGCGGGCTCCATTTGCAAAGCGCGTAGTCTTCGAGACCGGCCCCCTCTCGACATGGTTCTATCACGCGCTGACGTCAGCAGGTGTGCCGGCGATCTGCATCGAAGCACGCCACGCGCACAAGATTCCGAGCGAAACGCTGAACAAGACCGACGCCAATGACGCTGATGGCCTGGCGCAGTTGGCCGAGGCAGGCTTTTACAAGGCCGTTCGCGTGAAGAGCTTCGAGGCCATGCTGGACCGCACATTGATCGGCGTCCGCAAGCAGGTCGCCGGCATGTCAATCCAGCTCAGCAACTAAATCCGTGGGGTCATGAAGACATTCGGCCTTATCGTGCCCAAGAGCAAAGGGCGGGTCTTCGAAGGGCACGTCAAGGAATTGCTTACCGGGAATGACAGCCTGGCAAGGATCATACTGCCACTGCTCGATGCCTGGCGTGACATCCGCAAGCATGCGGCCAATCTTGACCACCAGTTGCTGGCAGCAGCCCGCAATAGCAGGGCAACGCGGCTATTGATGACGATCCCGGGGTATAGCCTGATGCCTTGGGGACTTTGCGCGTGGCGGTGAGCGACATGGCCGCCCAAAGCGAGCTTGACGCCGCTGGCAGGTCGGCCATCGTGAGCGGGTTCAACAAGGAGGGACGACATGTGCGATACCGGCCTGACGGATTCGGCCACAATTCTCGCCGGCACCTTTGCCCTCACGTCGCTCTGCCACCACCTTGTGGAGAACGGAGCACTGACTGCTGAACAGTTTGAGCTCATTCGCCATGATCACCTTCATCAGTTCGATGCACTGCTCGGCCGGATCCAGCTCTCGCCCGCTGCGGCACGACACCTCGACCAACGACGAGCGGATATCGCAAGGATGTGGGATCAGGTCAGCTTGTAGTTCCGGGTGGCCTGGCCAGAGGCTCAACGCCCCTTTTGTTCCGGCCCCGGATCCGCAGCGCCCGAGATCGGAGCGGCAACTTCGATCTCTACCCGGCGGTTCTTCGCGCGTCCCTCAGCATCGTCGCTGCCATCGAGGTTTCGGTTGGGCACAATCGGACGCGCTTCGCCAAGAGCGATGACGGTCATGCGCTTCACATCGACGCCCTTGCCGGCGAGATAGTCGCGCGCCGCCTCGGCCCGGCGGCGAGAGGCGGCAAGGTTCTCCGCGTCGGATCCGCGGGAATCGCTGTGCCCCCAGATCGTGATCGGCCCGCCGGCCTCGAGCGTTGGATTGGCAAGCAGGCCATCGAGCAACCCGCGCCCAGCTTCATCGGGTTTTGCACCTTTTGCCGGGTAGGGAATTACGAGGTGAACCGGTTGCAGCGAGGGGGCCTCGCTCGGGCCGATATCGACGTCTTCCCGGATGATGGATTTCTTCGGCTCCTGTGCCGGATCGTCCGGTGCCGCGCTGGCAAGTGCGTCAGGTATCGCAGCCTCGCTTGCGGGTGCATCGCTTGCTTCTCCCTCGCTTCGCTGCTGGCAACCGCCGAGGGTAGCCAGCAGAAGCAGGGATGCGGTTATCGGCGCGCGGTTCATGCTGTCGCCTCCTTGGTTTCGGGAATGTTGCGAGTGGGTTCCGGCTCCGCACGGCGCGGCGGGCCGTAGGAAATGATCGTGTCGCCCGGCTGAGGCGTGGGACGGGAGGCGTGGGTGAAGAACAGGATCCTGCCCTCCTTTCGCAACACGAACAGCATATTCGCCTCATCCGGCAGCGCGGCCTGTGCATCTGCAAAATCGAACTGTTCGCTGATGCGCGTCTTGCGGAAGGTCCAGCCGGCGCTTTCGTGCTCGGCGATTTCCTCCACGCCGATGCCCGAAGCGAACATGGCGCGTCCGCGAAGAGCCTCCGGCAGGCTGCGATGGTCCTCGTCATCGCCCATGCCGCCAAGCTGATAGACCGCATCCCTGCCGATATCGGGCGCGAACTCGTTGCAGACGAGCGCATTGTAGGCCTCGTTGTCGGTCGTGGCGACGAGGACCTGGAACTGCGCCAGATCGAGGCGTTCCTCGGTCGACTCCGCCAGAATTTCGCCGTGATAGGTGGCGATCCCGGCCTGCCGCGCCACCGAGAGGCGCTGCCAGCTGGTGTCGGCGATCATGACCGGGACATCCAGTTGCCGCAGCTGATGGGCAAGGGACAGGCTCCACGAGGTGCTGCCGACGATCAGGAGGCCCTTCTTGCGGGCGCCCATGACCTTGAGCCAGCGCGCCACGTAGCGGATGCTGAACCCGTGCGCGACAATCGTGGCGACGACGACGGAGAAGGACAGCGTTACGAGAATGCTGCCGTCGCCATAGCCAAGCTGGTCGAGCCTCAGGGCGAACAGACCCGACATGGCCACCGCCACGACGCCGCGCGGCGCGATCCACGCAACCAGCAGGCGCTCGTTCCAGGGGATCTTGCTGAAGGATAAGCTGAGCAGCACCGTCGCCGGGCGCACCAGGAACAGCAACGCAAGAAGATAGGCAATGAAGCGCCACTCGAACTGGCGCAGCACGCCGAAATCTAGCGAGGCTGAAAGCAGAACGAAGACCCCGGAGATGAGAAGAACCGTGACGTTCTCCTTGAAGGGGTGAATGTCGCGCAGGGAATCGAGCCGCATGTTGGCGATGGCGACGCCCATCACGGTTACGGCGAGAAGGCCGGTTTCCTGCTGGATCAGGTTTGAAAGCACGAACGTGCTGATGACGGCGACGAGAAGGACGGGGGCCTTGAGGTACTCGGGCACATGGCCCCGGGGGAAGGCCCAGGCGATCGCACGCGCCGCTCCGTAACCGATGAGACCGGCCACGACCGCGGCGGCGACGAGCGACGTGGCCACCGAGAACAGGGTGCCGCCTTCGCCGGAGCGACGCAGGTATTCGTAAGTGAGGACGGCGCAGAGGGCGCCGAACGGATCGTTGACGATGGCTTCCCACTTCAGGATCGCCCGCGGACGAGGCGCGATGTTGCTCTGGCGCAGGAGCGGTATGACGACGGTGGGGCCCGTCACGACGAGGATTCCTGCGAAAAGGATGGCGACCGGCCATACGAGGCCGGCGATATAGTAGCAGGCCAGCGTGCCCAGCACCCATCCTACCGGAATCCCCACGAGCATCAGGCGCGTCACCGCGCCTTCTGTCTTCCTGAGTTCACGAAAGTTGAGACTGAGCCCTCCTTCGAAGAGGATGAGCGCAACGGCCACGGAGATCATCGGCTCCAGCAGGTCTCCGAAGGTCTGTGCGGGGACCACGAGACCGGTGACGGGTCCGGCGAGGACACCGGCTGCGAGCATGAGGGCGATGGCTGGCCAGCCGGTACGCCAGGCGATCCACTGAGCACCGATACCGAGAATACCGATCAGCGCGAAGACAAGGGCTTGCTGATGCATAACGAAGAGGCATAACCATCTCGGACCGGCAAGGTAACCGCCCCGCGCTGAAATTTTTCCAGGTTCGAGGGTCCTGCCGGCGGCTTGCCGAACCGTGAGGCGCGAACGGGTGGACAGGCCCCGTGGGGCGCTGCAATAGGGCCTGGCTCCCAATACCCCTGCCGCTGCCCATAGAGAGGCTCGTCGCCGTGAAAATTCCGAACCGCCTGTTGCCACGACGTATCCGCGTGGCGCTGCGCCGGCACGGTCCGGAAGCGCTGGTCTGGCGGCGCCGGGTGGCAATCGTGGGCGGGGCCGTTCTGGTGGGCCTCGTCGCGCTGGTGTTCGCCGAGTTGGCGGACCGGGCAAACGCCTTGTTCCACATCTTCGCAGGTCGCTGGTGGTGGGCGCCGCTGGTCGCGACGCCTGCGGGTTTTGCAGTCATCGCCTGGCTTACCTTGCGCTTTGCGCCTCTGGCGAAAGGATCCGGCATTCCCCAGGTAATGGCCGCGACCAAGAACCCGGAGGGGTCGCTTTCGACATTGGTGTCGGCCCGCGCGGCAGTCGCGAAGTTCTTCCTGACGATCGGCGGTCTGCTCGTCGGCGCTTCGGTCGGGCGTGAGGGACCGACGGTTCAAATTGCCGCAGCCATCATGGGCCGCATGCACCGCGTGCTGCGCGTCCAGCTGCGGTCATCGGTCTATATCGCAGGCGGCGCGGCCGGCGTTGCAGCCGCCTTCAATACGCCGCTTGCCGGTGTCGCCTTCGCCATCGAGGAACTGGCGGCAGCGTATGAGCAACGTATGACCCTGCTGGTCATGGCCGCCGTGCTGATTGCCGGCATGGTCAGCCTGGGGATCGCCGGCGACTACATCTATTTCGGCGCCATGCGGCAGACCCTTGGATTCCAGCAGGCCCTCATGGCCACGCCTGTCGCCGGAATCCTCGGCGGTATCGCAGGCGGAGCGTTCTCGCGGCTCATGCTTTCGGCCGGTACCACGGCGATACGGCCGATGGTCTGGCTTCGCGCCCATCCGATCCAGTTTGCGACGCTTTGCGGCGCGATCGTGGCCGTGCTCGGCGTCTCGACCGGGCTGACCTGGGGAACCGGGTACGATACCGCCCACGGCATCATTGCCGGCAAGGATGTGCCGATCTGGTTCGGCGCTGCCAAGTTCGCGACGACACTGGCAACGGCGGTTTCCGGCATTCCAGGCGGCATCTTCGCGCCGTCGCTCTCGATCGGCGCCGGTATCGGTGATCTGCTGCGCGGGATATTTCCCGCCTATCCCTCCGGAGCCATCGTGCTCCTGGGGATGGTCGCCTACTTTACCGGCGTGGTGCGCGCGCCCCTCACGGCGGTTATCATCATCTCGGAGACCACCGCCAGCAGGGGACTCATGATGCCTCTCCTGGCTTCTGCGCTGATCGGCGACTTCGCCGCCCAATTCGTCTGCAAGGAAAAGCTCTACCACGGACTGTCGCAGCGCTTCCTCCCGAAGACGGGATAGCAGCGGGCCAAGCTGGAGGTTCGAAAGGCAGGGCACGGCTATTGCCGGCTTCAGACAATTGCCAGGTCCATACAGGCCGACAGCGATCAGGCACCGTTCATCCCGCCAGGCTACCATTGTTCGCTTCCGGCAAAGGAACGTTTCATGCTGATCGTGAACGCACCTTGATGCGGCCGAGTTGGAGAACCGGAAAATGGCCGCCGCGACGGGCCTGACGTCCTCGCAGGCACTCGTGCTGCGGCAGATCGGAGGCCATGAGACGATCACGCCGAGCGCCGTCGCGAGTACCTTGGGATTTGGTCAGGCGACCATCACGAATATCGTCGATCGCCTAGTGGCGGCGCAGCTCGTGACGCGCACGCGGGGCCTTTCCGACAAGCGGCAGGTCATGCTGGAGGTCACCGAACTTGGCTGGGAAAAACTGAAGGCCTCGCCGTTTCCACTTCAGATGCGCTTCAGTCAGGGCTACGCCGGCCTTGCCCCCTGGGAGCAGGCGATGATCTTGGATGCGCTGGAACGGCTCGATGGATTACTCACCTCCGAAGCGAGGCGCCCGGCCTGACGGGAACAGCTCCGCTAGAACAGAAGCGGTTACGGTCGAACTTTAGATTACTCCATGTCGTCTCGATCATATTGAACCGGCCGCTGGAGAGCTTGGGAACCGGGGCGACGAACACCTTTGAAAGCCTCGCGCTGTAGCGATTGGAGCTCTCGCTTGACGCCCGCGAACCGGGAAGGTGGTTAAGTTTGTCACATAGCTGCGCAATGGAAAAAGCCGCTAATCGACGCCGGTCAGCGAAAACTCGACGACCTTCGAAAATGGATATCGCGGCGCCCGGCGGTCCATGAACGAGCGGCGGGTTCCGAGGAAGCCGCTCAGAGCCGCAAAGGTCGGCTCTGTCCGCGCCGATGGACCATACGGTATCGCCCTTCCAGAGTCCGCTATCGCCACTTCGGCGCTTCAAAGCGGACCAAGCGCGAAGTCTCAGCCCTGCCCTCGCAGCCGACCCTTCAGTGCTCGTCAATAAATCCTATCAAAGCGCCTACACGCAATTGGATCAACGTTTTGGTTGATCCAGACCAACCTCGCGCGTGCCGCCCCGAAACCAGAAATCGGCAGATGGGCCCGTTCACTTCACGTGACCTTGCCTGCCCTACAAGTCACAACATCGGCAAGGAAATTTCCTTCACCTGCCAAATAGCTTTCGATGTATCATGATTTGTATCGCGATTTTTCAGTTGGCGATTTTTCCGATGGCCCGTATATCTTAACTGTCTCTATTGTAGAGACTTTCGGCTGCCTGATTAATCGGGATCGGCTGCGTTGCTCGGATTTTGGTACCGGCATTCGCAGGTTCGAATCCTGCCGCCCCAGCCAGCATATTTCTCTATCAGGTAGCGAACGCACGTTCCTTGCCGTGCCCCTTCCCACAGCACAGCACAGTCGCGGTTTTTCATGCCACGACGCGCGTTCCGTCAGCCCATTTCGAACAAAGCGACGGTTGCACACGATCGTGGATCGCTGAGGCATGGAGCCCGTGATCAGCTTGCCCTCAGCCCCTGGCGTGCAGCAGCAGGTCGCCGATCGAGGCGTCGAAATGAGCGGTCATGGCAGCGGCCGCCTCTTGGGGATCGCGGTCGGCGATGGACTGGGCGATACGGCGATGGATAGCGAGGATCGCCGCCTTCTCGTCATCGGTCTGGCGGGTCTCCCAGGCACGGGGCACGGCGAATTCCATCTGCGGCTCGAACGAGCGCACGATCTGGCTGAACAGGAAGTTGCCCGAGGCCGCAGCGATGATCTGATGGAAAGCGGTATCGAAAGCAGTGATCTGCACCATATCGCCCTCCGCCCGGGCCATGGATTCGGCAAGCGCCAGAATCTGCCCGGCCTGAAGGTCGCTGCGCTTCTCGGCCGCGAGAGCGGCGATGCGGACTTCGACGGTGCGGCGCACGTCCCAGACTTCGGCCACGCTGATCTGCGACGTGGCCACGGCATGGTCGAGCGACGTGCCGATCACCGAACCGTCGATCGCCCCCACGCGCGGGCGGCGGCCGTTGCCAACGTCGATCAGGCGCAACGCCGCAAGCGCGCCAAATGCCTCGCGCATGACCGCACGACTGACCCCTAGGTCGGCGGCGAACTGCCCCTCGCCGGGAAGCGTGTCGCCTACTTTCAGATCGTTCGAACGGATATGGCCGCGCACGGCCTGGACCGCCTGCTCGACCAGCGAACCGGCGCCTTCCGTCATTCTTGTGGTCACGCCGCCAATCTCCCCGTGCGATAATGGGCGCGGTAATGGGTCGGCGCCTGTCCGAACTTGCGGGCGAAGGCGCGGGCGAAGCTGGCATTGTTGAGATAGCCGCAGCGGTAGCCGATCGACGAGACCGGCAGATCGGTGGAAAGCAGCATCTGCCCTGCCTCACTCAAGCGCTGTTCGGCGATGGCATCGGCGACGCTGCAATCGAACAGTTCGCGAAATCCGCGCGTGAGCTTGGCACGGTTGAGGCCCGCCCCGCGCGCGATCATGTCGAGCGTCAGCTTTTCCGACCAGCGCTCGTCGATGATCCGACGTGCGGCGAGCAACCGGCGCCTGTCGGTGCTGGAGAGCACGCGGTCCTGGCTGAGGGACACAAGTCCGCCCTGCCCTTGCACGCGCAGGATCTCGCAAAGCAGTTCGATGCTCTTGGCAAGGCGATAGGGGGTGCGGGCCATCTCCGGCAGGTCGCAGTCGCGGATGGCCAGAGCAATGGTCAACAGAGCGGCGGAGAGGTGATGGATCGTACCGTCGCCGGGCAGCGGCGCATCGCCGAGTATGCGCCTGCAAGCCTCGGCCGAGACGAGCAGGATCACCCGCTCCTCACGGTCGGCACCGAGCACCTCATCGAGGCTCGTTCGATCCGGTGCGGCGAGATAGCGCAAAGTCGCCGGAACACCGGCCGATCCGAAAGTCATGACGAAAGCCATCGGCGCGGGCGGCGGATCGAACGAAGGTAAAGGACCCTCGCCGATCAGGCTGATCATTTCGGGCGACACTTCGATCGCGGTCATCGGGGATTCGTTGTTCATGTCCCCCTCCTCTCCTGCGTGCAAAATAACCTATCTGACAGCTTTCGCAAGAGCTATCAGATAGGTTCCGCCGTAGCCGAGAGCGGTGCCCGACGCATGGCCTGGAAGAACGCCATCACCGACACCACACCCACTGCCGTTCCAACAATCGCCAGCCCCTGCCCGAGATGTGTCTCGCCGCCGAGCACGCCGCTCACCCAGGCGACAAGCGAAGGCGCCACGCCGAAGCCGACCAGCCCGGCAAGCGCGATGAAGGCTCCGATGCACAGGCCGCGCAGTTCGTTCGGGATCAGCACCGTCAGGGCCACAGACGTCACCAGCCCGGTGATCGTTCCGCAGAACATCAGCAGGCCCACTGCGGCGGCGAACAGCGGCACGCTTGGCGCGATCGGGAACAGCGCCGCCGGCACACCACCCGCCGCCGCCAGCACGGCGCCGATCAGCAAACCGCCCCGGCGTCCGGTTTTCTGGCCAAGGTCGGCCGCCAGCCCGCCAAGGATCGACCCGAGAACTCCGGTCGAGAAGATCAGCGCGCCCATCCATCCCGCAAAAGCTTCCGGCGCCAGGCCATAGCTGCGCGACAGCACCGGAGAGGCCCAGATGCTCGCGGCGGCATCGGCCATGACCACGCTGACTTGCCCGATGAAAAGCGGGATCAGGAAGGCACGCCTTGCCCAGAGTTCGTGAACGACAACCCGGAACGGCGCGTGGATGCTCGCTTCCACTTCGCGGCGCTCCGGCTCGCGCAGAACAAGCAGCGGCAGGATCAGGCAGAGGCTGATCGCGGCGAGCAGGACATGGGTTCCGCGCCACGGCGAGAGGCCGTAAGTGAAGGCGACGGGGGCATGGATCATTGCGCCCAGCAGCCATCCCGCCAGCGCGAAGGCGCCGGCCTGCCCCAGGCACTTGCCGAGCGTCACCACCAGCATGGCCCGCCCCCGCTGTTCGGGCGCGCAGAGATCGGCGGTCAACGAAAGCGCGCAAGTCAGGGCCCCGGTCGTGCCGATGCCCGCCATCATCCGCGCCAGGAACAGCACCGGCAGGTTCTGCGCGAAGGCGGTCAGCAGGGTGCCGGCGGTCCAGACCAGCCCGAGCAGGAGCAGCAGCCGCACCCGGTTGCGGCGGTCGACGAGAATGCCGATGGGGATCGAGAAGACCACCAGCGGCACGGCGGCCGACACGCCCTGCACCAGGCCGAGCGCATAGTCGCTGAGCCCCATTTCCGCCTTGGCGCCTTCCTGCACCATGCTGAACGAGCCCATCATCGTGAACCCACCTGCCATGGCGAGCGCGAGGATGAGCAGCGGCAGCAGCCGGTGACGGAACGAGAGTGCCGGAGGAGAGATTTCGAGAGTAAGGCTGGTCATGCGTACGATCCCGATAGGACGCCCGGTCGCCTTGGGGGGTACCAGAGACGACCGGGCGGTTCCGCCCCACCCGGCGGAACATTTCATGCGCGCTTTCAGGCGGAAAACGCGAAGATCTTGCCCGGATTGAACAAGTCCTGCGGATCGAGCGCGCGCTTGATGAGGCGCATCATCTCCACCGCATCACCCAGCTCCGCGAGAAGCCAGTCCTGTTTGCCGAGGCCGATGCCGTGCTCGCCGGTGCAAGTGCCGTCCATCGCCAGCGCCCGCTCGACCAGCCGGGCATTGATGGCCTCGACTTCCTCCATCTCTTCGGGCGCATCGGGGTCCATCGAGAACACGACGTGGAAGTTGCCGTCCCCGACGTGCCCCAGGATCGTGCCCGGCACGCTCGAAGCCTGAAGGTCGCGCTTGGTCTCGGTGATGCATTCGGCCAGGCGACTGATCGGCACGCAGACGTCGGTTGCCCAGCCGACCGCGCCGGGGCGCAAGTTGACCGCCGCGTAATAGGCCTCGTGCCGGGCTTTCCAGAGCTTCGAGCGTTCTTCCGGCAGGTTCGACCAGCGGAACGCGCTGCCGCCGTTCATGTCGGCGATCTCGCGCACGGTCTCGACCTGCTCCTCGACATAGCGGCTCGACCCGTGAAATTCGAAGAACAGCGTGGTCAGTTCCGGATAGTCCAGTTTCGACCAGCGGTTGACGGCCTTCATCTGCACATCGTCGAGGATCTCCACCCGCGCCAGCGGCACGCCGAGCTGGATCGACTGGACGACGGTATCGACCGCCCCTTCCAGCGTTTCGAAGCTGCACACCGCCGAGGAGATCGCCTCGGGAATGGCATGGAGACGCAGGGTGATCTCGGTGATGATCCCCAGCGTGCCTTCGCTGCCGATCATCAGCCGGGTGAGGTCGTAGCCCGCCGCCGACTTGCGAGCCCGCCGCGAGGTGCGGATGTCGCGCCCGTCCGGCGTGACCACGCGCAGCGACAGGATCGCCTCGCGCATCGTGCCGTAGCGCACGGCATTGGTGCCGGAGGCCCGCGTCGCCGCCATGCCGCCGATCGTGGCATTGGCGCCGGGATCGATCGGAAAGAACAGGCCCTGGTCGCGCAAGTGCTCGTTGAGCTGCTCGCGCCGTACCCCGGCCTGAACCGTACAATCGAAATCCTCGGCATTGACGGCGAGGATCGCGTCCATCTGGCTTAGATCGACGGTGACGCCGCCGCAGACCGGCAAGGCATTGCCCTCGATCGAAGTCCCCGCGCCATAGGCCACGATCGGCACCCCGGCGTCGGCGCAAAGCTTGACCAGTAGGACGACATCGTCGGTCGAACGGGCGAAGACAACGGCGTCGGGAAGAACGGTCTCGAAATGGGCCTCGCTCTGCCCGTGCTGGCTGCGGACGGCCTCGCCCGTCGCCAGGCATTCGCCGAAAGCGGTGCGCAAGTCTTCGAGGAAGCCCTTCGGCAGGGGCTTGCGGGGCGGTGGGGGAGGAGACGCGCCCATCGGATCAGAACCGGAAGCTCGCGCGCACGCCGTAGCGCCGCAAGTCGCCGATGATGCCCAGGTCCGATGCCGGCAGCCCTGCCAGCGCCAGGGTGGTCTTCTCGATATAGGAGTCGAAATACTTCTTGTTGAACAGGTTGGTGCCGAAGACCGACAGCTCGATGCCGTTTTCCATGCGGTAGGTGATGGAGCCGTTGAACAGGACGTAGCTCTTGAGGATCGTCGGCGTCGTCTGGTTGAGGCTGGCGGCGGAGCGGCTGCCCTTGCCGTTGACGCTGGCGTTGAACGTCAGGCTGTCCGACCCGAACGGCACGACATAATCGCTGGAGAGGTTGAACATCCAGTCCGGCTGGAAGGTCAGGCGGTCGGTCGCCAGCGTACGGCCGGTGACGGCGGTGTACTGCGAGGAGTCGGTCAGGCGCGCATGCATGTACGTGGCGCCGCCCGAGAGCGTCCATTGCTCGACCGGCCTGTAGCTGAATTCCAGCTCGGCGCCGTAGCTCTCGACGTCGCCCGAATTGAGATCGACGGTGACGAGACCGCCGGTCGAGGACGGGGCGATGGAATTGAGGCCGATGTAGTTCTTGTAATCGTTGTAGAAGACATCGCCCGAAAGGGTGAAGCTACGGTCGGCGGAAACGTACTTGGTGCCCACTTCATAGGTCCAGGCGGAGTCGCCCTTGTACTTGCGAACCGGCGCTGTCACCGCGTTGAACCCGCCGCCGCGATAGCCGCGTGCCACCGAGGCATAAGTCATCAGTTCCGGCGTCCAGTGCCGCGTGACCGAGAGACGCGGCTCGACCTGGTTGGACTTGAGGCCGACGCTGCCTGCGGCCCCCGCATTGATCGCGCCGCTCGCGGAACGGTCCTCGTGATCGTAGCGCAAGCCCAGGGCCACTTCCCAATCCGGGTTGGGCTTCCAGAATACCGTGCCGAATGCCGCATAAGTGTCGGCCTTGGTGCGGTTGCTGTTGTTGTTGGTGAGATTGAAGGGGACGATCAGCGTCGACTGGTTCGACCGCGTGCTCTCACGGCTGTAGAACAGGCCGAACAGCGTGGAGAGCTGGTCGCTCAGCTTGGTGTCGAAGCGCAGTTCCACGGTCTTGGTGCGCAGGCTGTCGCTGGAGGACTGCCGCACGATGTTGAGCGGGCCGAAGTCGCCGTCGGTATCCGGCGCGCTGCTGTTGCGCGCATCGTAGGCGGCCTGGAGCGTGACCGTCGTATTGATCGCCTCGATCGGACTTTCGACCTTGGCGTTGACGCCGCGGTACTTGTAGGTCGTGGTGCCCAGCGTGTTGAACTGGTTGGTGCGCGCATAATCGGTGGGGCCGGTGACGCGGGCATAAGGGACATTGGTGCCCTTCACCCAATCGTAGTAGCCGTTGACCACCACCGTCAGGTCCTCGGTGGGCGTCGCGCGGATCGTGGCGCTCACCGAGTCCGTGTTGAACTTGTTCGACTTGCCGCCGATCGTGGTGTTGTTGATGAAGCCGTCCTGCTGCCGGTGCGAGGCGCCGACGCGGACGGCCAGCTTGTCGGTGACGATCGGCGCGGAGACCGAACCCGATACCAGCCAGGAATCGTCCGGCCCGGCATAGCTCGCCTGCCCGCGCGCTTCGAATTCGTTGCCCGGCTGGCGGGTGATGACGTTGATGGCGCCGCCCAGCGTGTTCTTGCCGTAGAGCGTGCCCTGCGGCCCGCGCAGCACTTCGATCCGCTCGACGTCGAGCAACGGATTGTTGAGATAGGCGGTATTGGGGCGATAGATGCCGTCCACGAACAGCCCGACGCCAGGCTGGACCGACTGGACCAGGGTGACGCCGACGCCGCGGATCGACACGAAGGCGCGCCCGGCCCCGTCGCTGCTGATGTTGAGGCCCGGCGTGAGCACGGCGGCTTCGCGTACCGAATTGATGTTGCGCTTGGCCAGGGTGTCGCCTGAAACGGCGGTCACGGCCACGGGAACGTCGAGCAGCGTCTCGGTGCGCTTGCGGGCGGTCACGACGATTTCCGGTGAACTGGCGTCCGACGCAGCGGCCGGAGCCTTCTGCGATGCGGCATCCTGCGCCAGTACCGGAGACGCGGTCAAAGCCAGCAAAGACGCTCCGACAGACAGGCAAATCCTGAGATCCATAGATCCTCCCTCGCTACCGCTCGCCGAGGTCAGTGCCTGGCAAGTCGGCCAATCAACCTATAAGACAGGTCTAACCTATCTGAAAGGTCCTTGAGGAGTCCTTCGAATATGCCGATCGGCGCAAACAGTTGGCCGATCGGCATAAGGGAACCTACCCAGGCCGCTCACCAGCAGGTGTAGCCGCCATCGGCGAGCACGATGCTGCCGGTCATCAGGCTCGCCGCGTCGGAGGCGAGGAAGGCGACCACCGAGGCCACTTCCTCCACTTCGCCAAGGCGCCCCATCGGCGTGGAATCGATCCAGCGCCGGTACATCTCACCCTGCTTGTCCGCGAATTCGTTGAGCGGGGTGCGGATATAGGTGGGCGCGACGG
>PJTY01000188.1_pt1 | contig 42677 bp, 23 predicted proteins | sample 1512121 | NCBI WGS metagenome assembly PJTY01 (sample SAMN08177680, study PRJNA422409) | Soil metagenome, whole genome shotgun sequencing project. | isolation source: Soil enriched (2) on filter paper: alkali lignin treatment | place: USA: Madison | collected 2015-01-15 | reverse complement strand
AGCCTCGTCATCGCTGTGCGTAACACAAGAACAAGACAGGCGTTTCTTCACATTCTGCCGGCACACTTGAGCAAGAGGTCAGACTTACATGAACCAATCCCTAGCCGCGTTCAAACGCTGGCGTATCCAGATTTTCGCCATTACCTGGCTGGCCTACGCCGCCTTCTACTTCACCCGCAAGGCCTTCTCGGTGGCCAAGCTGGGCATCGGTGAAGACCCCAACTTCATGCTCGACAAGGCCGCCATGGCCAACCTCGATGCCATCTACCTGGCCGCCTACGCCGTAGGCCAGTTCACCTGGGGCATGCTTGCCGACCGCTTTGGCCCACGCGTGGTGGTACTCGGCGGCCTGCTGATTTCTGCGGCGGCGGCGGTGGTGATGGGCAGTTACGCCACCTTCCCGATCTTTGCCACCTGCATGCTGGTGCAGGGGCTGGCGCAATCCACCGGCTGGGCCGGGTTGTGCAAGAACATTGGCAGCTTCTTCCCGGCATCGCAGCGTGGGCGGGTGCTGGGCCTGTGGAGTTCCTGCTATGCCTTCGGCGGCCTGGTGGCTTCGCCGTTCGCCGGCTGGTGGGCCTATACCCTGGTCGGTACCTGGCACGCGGCGTTCTTCTCCAGTGCCGCGGTGGTGGCGCTGGTGGCCGTGCTGTTCTTCTTCCTGCAGCGCAACAAGCCTGAAGACGTCGGCCTGCCGGCAGTAGAGCCCGAGCCGCAGAGCATGGCCCCGGCCGGCAACCTGTGCAGCGTGTGGGCGCCGCTGAAGGAGATCATGCGCAACCGCACGGTGCTGACCCTGGGCCTGGCGTACTTCCTGTTGAAACCGGCGCGCTACGCCATCCTGCTGTGGGGGCCGGTGATCGTCTTCGAGCAGATGCCCTCCGTGGGCAAGGTGGGTGCAGCGATCATCCCGACAGCCTTCGAACTGGCTGGGTTGCTCGGCCCGATCATCATCGGCCTGGCCTCCGACAAGCTGTTCGGCGCACGACGCATGCCGGCCTGCGTCATCAGCCTGGTGCTGCTGACCATGGCCCTGGCGGCCTTCATGGCGGCCATGCACACCGGCAGCGTGATCCTGGTGGTGGCCCTGCTGTTCGTCATGGGCCTGACCCTGTACGGGCCGGACTCGATGATCAGTGGCGCCGCGGCCATCGACTTCGGCACCGCCAAGGCCGGCGCCACCGCGGCTGGCTTCGTCAACGGCTGCGGCTCGGTGGGGGCGGTGTTGGGCGGGCTGCTGCCGGGGTACTTCGATGGCGTCACGGTGTTCATCGTGTTCGCCGGCTGCGCGCTGTTCTCTGCACTTGTGCTGCTGCCGCACTGGAACAGCCGCCCGGCCAGCGCTGCGCAAAGCAATGACGTGGCACCGAATACCAGCATGGCAATCAAGCCACTGCGTACCTGAAAGGAAAGCGAGCGAATGAGACCCTTCTGGCTGCAACAGGCCCTGGATTCGGCGCAAGAGGCAGTCTGCCCGCCGCTGCAAGGCGATGCCCGTTGCGATGTGTGTATCGTCGGTGGCGGCTATACCGGCCTGTGGACCGCACTGATGCTCAAGGAAGCGGTGCCGGCCCTGGATATCGTGCTGATCGAGGCCGATATCTGCGGCGCTGGAGCCAGTGGCCGCAATGGTGGCTGTGCGCTGTCCTGGTCGGCCAAGTACTTCACCCTCGAGCGGCTGTTCGGGGTGGCCGAGGCGGTGCGCCTGGTGCGTGAGTCGGAGCGCAGCATCGGTGAAATCGGCACGTTCTGCGCGGCCAATGGCATCGACTGCGACTACCGCCTGGACGGCACGCTGTACACCGCCACCAATGCCGCCCAGGTCGGTGCCACCGATGCGGTGGTGGCCGCACTGGAGCGCAAGGGGATCAATTCGTTCAGCCGCCTGCCGCTGGAACAGGTGCAGCGCCTGGCGGGTTCGGCGCTGCACCTGGAAGGCTGGTTCTCGCCGGCCGCGGCCACAGTGCAACCGGGCAAGCTGGTGCGCGGCCTGCGCCGGGTGGCCTTGCAGCGTGGCGTGCGCATCCATGAGGGCACCGCCATGACCGGCCTGGAGCACGGCACCCCGGTGCAGGTGCGCACGGCCCAAGGCACGGTGCGTGCCGACCGCGTGGTATTGGGCCTGAATGCCTGGATGGCGCGGGCTTTCCCGCAGTTCGAGCGCAGCGTGGCGATTGTTTCCAGCGACATGGTAATTACCGAACCTTGCCCCGAACTGCTGCACCAGATCGGCCTGGACAGCGGTATCAGCGTGCTCGATTCGCGGATTTTCGTGCATTACTACCACAACACCTCCGATGGTCGGCTGATGCTTGGCAAGGGCGGCAATACGTTCGCCTATGGCGGGCGCATGTTGCCGGTGTTCGACCAGCCATCTCCGTATCGGTCATTGCTGCGTGAAAGCCTGGGTGGGTTTTTCCCGGCGCTGGCCGAGGTGCCGCTGGCGGCCAGCTGGAACGGGCCGTCCGACCGCTCGGTGACCGGTTTGCCGTTCTTTGGCCGGCTGGACGGGCAGGGCAACGTGTTCTACGGCTTTGGTTATTCCGGCAGCGGCGTCGGGCCGTGCCACATGGGCGGGCAGATCCTGTCGTCGCTGGCACTGGGGCTGGACAACCCGTGGACGCGTTCGCCGCTGGTCAAGGGGCCGCTGGGGCTGTTCCCGCCCGAGCCGATCCGCTACCTGGGCTCGCTGATGGTGCGTAATGCCATCCGCCGCAAGGAGCGGGCCGAGGACCGTGGGCTGCGGCCGCGGAGGCTGGATGTGCGGCTGGCGCGGTTTGCGGCGGCGGCGGGCAAAGCCGATAAAGGCTGATGAGATTTCTTGTCGAACACAGGCCGGAGGGCGTATAAACTGCACCCACTTTTGGCCGGTCGCTTCCTGAACCGGCCGCTGAAACAAGAGAGTCGACATGGGCGCACAGTGGAAAGCCAAACATAAAGAAGCCGCGGCCAACGCCAAAGGCAAGATCATGGGCAAGCTGTCCAAAGAGATCCAGATCGCCGCCAAGTCCGGCGCCGACCCGGACATGAACCCACGCCTGCGCCTGGCCATCGAGCAGGCCAAGAAGGCTTCGATGACCCGCGAGACCCTGGAGCGCGCAATCCGTAAGGGCGCGGGCCTGGACGGCGATGCCGTGCAGTACTCGGCGGTAAGCTACGAAGGCTTCGCCCCGCACCAGGTACCGCTGATCGTCGAGTGCCTGACCGACAACGTCAACCGCACCGTCGCGCAAATTCGCGTGCTGTTCCGCAAGGGCCAGCTGGGTGCCAGCGGTTCGGTGGCCTGGGACTTCAACCATGTCGGCCTGATCGAAGCCACCCCGAACGATGACGCTGACCCGGAAATGGCAGCCATCGAAGCCGGTGCGCAGGACTTCGAAGAAGGCGACGAAGAGGGTTCGACCCTGTTCATCACCGACACCACCGACCTGGACGCGGTGCAGAAGGCCCTGCCGGAGCATGGCTTCACCGTGACTTCGGCGAAGATCGGCTACACCCCGAAGAACCCGGTGAGCGCGGCCAGCCTGAGTGCCGAAGCGCTGGCCGAGGTGGAAGCGTTCCTCGAGGCGATCGACGAGAACGATGATGTGCAGAACGTTTATGTTGGTCTGACTGACTGATCTGCGTATCCGGGGCCGCTTTGCGGCCCATCGCGACACAAGGCCGCTCCTACAGGGGAACGCATGACCCATGTGGGAGCGGCCTTGTGTCGCGAAACGAGGGCAAAGCCCTCGCCAGCGGTCTGGAGCTGAACCCCGATGAACCCCACCTTCGCCTCCCTCAGCCTCGCCCACCTGCGCACCCTCGACCACCTGCTGCAGCTGAAGAACCTCAGCCATGCCGCCGAGCGCCTGGGCGTCAGCCAGTCTGCCCTCAGCCGCCAGCTGGCCCACCTGCGCGAAGCCTTCGACGACCCGTTGCTGGTTCGCCAGGGCCGTGGTTACGTGCTCAGTGAACACGCCGAAGCCCTGGTCGAACCCCTGCGCCAGGTTCTCGAAGAGCTGCACGCCCTGCGCCAGCCCGCGGTATTCGACCCGGCGCGTTGCGAGCGGCGTTTCTGCCTGGCCGCTTCAGACTATGTGGCCGAGCACATGCTACCGCTGCTGGTGGCGGCGCTGGAGCGCGAAGCACCGGGCGTATCGCTGGAGTACCGCACCTGGCAGGCCGGCCAGTACGCCTTGCTGGCCAGTGGCGAGATCGACCTGGCCACTACCTTGTTCGACGAGTCGCCACCCAACCTGCACGGTCGGCTGTTGGGCGAGGACCGCGCAGTGTGCCTGATGCGTCACGACCATCCGCTGGCTGCCCACGGCGCACTCAGCCAGGCTGACTACCTGGCGCACAAGCATGTGCGAATTTCCGGCGGTGGCGACAAGGACAGCTTCATCGACCGCCACTTGCGCGCCCAGGGCCTGCAACGGCGGGTCAGCCTGGAAGTGCCGTTCTTCTCGGCCACCGTGCAGGTGATCGCCAACAGCCAGGCGCTGGCCACCGTGCCCGAGCACATCGCCCGGCAGCTGTGCCGCCTGCACGACCTGGCCTGGCGGCCGTTGGGCTTCATCGACCACAGCCAGCGCTACTGGGTGGTATGGCACCAGCGCCTGCAGGCCTCGGCAGAGCACCGCTGGTTGCGCAACCGGGTGTTCGAGTTGTGGCGCCAGTCGCAGTTCGGTGTGCAGGGTGGGCATGCGGGTTTGCCATAGCAGCTATGCGCGAAGCGGGGTTATTCGCCTGCGGATAGGTGCCTAGACTGGGGACATTGTGTTGCCTGTACTGGCCTCTTCGCGGGTGAACCCGCTCCCACAGGACCGCCACAGTTTCTGAAAGCTGTGGGGTATCTGTGGGAGCGGGTTCACCCGCGAAGAGGCCAGTACAGCCAGCGAACCACCCACAGGAGACCCCCAGGTGACCCCCGAACAATTCCGCCAGTACGGCCACCAACTGATCGACCTGATCGCCGACTACCGCCAGACCGTGGGCGAGCGCCCGGTCATGGCGCAAGTCGAACCCGGCTACCTCAAGGCCGCCTTGCCCGCTCAAGCCCCCCGGCAAGGCGAGCCTTTCGCAGCGATCCTCGACGACGTCAACCAGCTGGTCATGCCCGGCCTGTCCCATTGGCAGCACCCGGACTTCTACGGCTACTTCCCTTCCAACGGCACCCTCTCGTCGGTCCTCGGTGATTTTCTCAGCACCGGCCTGGGCGTGCTGGGCCTGTCGTGGCAGTCCAGCCCGGCCCTGAGCGAACTGGAGGAAACCACCCTCGACTGGCTGCGTCAGCTGCTCGGCCTGTCTGGCCAATGGAGTGGGGTGATCCAGGACACCGCATCCACCAGCACCCTGGTGGCGCTGATCTGCGCGCGGGAACGCGCCAGCGACTACGCACTGGTCCGCGGCGGCCTGCAAGCCCAGGCCAGGCCGCTGATCGTCTATGTCAGCGCGCACGCCCACAGCTCGGTGGACAAAGCCGCTTTGCTGGCCGGTTTTGGCCGCGACAATATCCGCCTGATCCCGACCGACGAACGCTACGCCCTGCGCCCGGAAGCACTGCAGGCGGCGATCGAGCAGGACCTGGCCGCCGGCAACCAGCCCTGCGCCGTGGTCGCGACCACCGGCACCACCGCCACCACGGCCATCGACCCGCTGCGGCCGATCGGCGAGATCGCCCAGGCCCATGGCCTGTGGCTGCATGTGGACTCGGCCATGGCCGGCTCGGCGATGATCCTGCCGGAATGCCGCTGGATGTGGGACGGCATCGAGCTAGCCGATTCGCTGGTGGTCAACGCGCACAAGTGGCTGGGCGTGGCCTTCGATTGTTCGATCTACTACGTGCGCGACCCGCAGCACCTGATCCGAGTGATGAGCACCAACCCCAGCTACCTGCAGTCGGCGGTGGATGGCGAGGTGAAGAACCTGCGTGACTGGGGTATCCCGCTGGGCCGCCGGTTCCGCGCATTGAAGCTGTGGTTCATGCTGCGCAGCGAGGGCGTCGAGGCCTTGCAGGCACGGCTGCGGCGTGACCTGGACAATGCCCAGTGGCTTGCCGGGCAAATCGGGGCGGCGGCGCAGTGGGAAGTGCTGGCGCCGGTGCAGTTGCAGACATTGTGCATTCGCCATCGGCCGGCGGGGCTGGAAGGGGAGGCGCTGGATGCGCATACCAAGGGCTGGGCCGAACGGCTGAATGCGTCCGGGGATGCCTATGTGACGCCGGCGACGCTGGATGGGCGGTGGATGGTGCGGGTGTCGATTGGCGCGTTGCCGACCGAGCGGGAGCATGTCGAGCAGCTTTGGGCGCGCCTGCAGGAAGTGGTCAAGGGCTGAAACTGCCGGGGCCGCGCTGCGGCCCATTCGCGGGCAAGCCCGCTCCCACAGGGACTGCATCGGCCTAAAGCTTGATGCGACCCTGTGGGAGCGGGCTTGCCCGCGAATGGGCTGCAGAGCAGCCCCCTGCAATCGGTCAGTGGCTCACCGCCTGAAAGCTCCCTTTACGGCTAGCCTCATACGCGGTCTTGTCCATCGGCTTGGCATCCGGGTTACCCAGGTCTTCCATCGCCAGGCGATGGGTTTCCGGGGCAATGTACGCTGCCAGGGCGCACACGCAGGTGATGAAGAACGCCAGGCCACCGACCACCAGCGGGATGTTGTCCGAACCTGGCGGGGCAACCAGGGCGAACAGTGCCGGCAGCATGGCGGTCAGCATGGTGCCGATGTTCTGCGCGATGGCCATGGCCGAAACGCGGTAGCGGGTGTGGAACAGCTCTGGGTAGAAGCTTGGGAACACCGCGTTGTAACCCTGGTACACCATACCCCACATCACGATCGACGAGGCAAACGCCAGCGGTACGTTCTGGATGCTGATCGCGTACAGGTAGACGAAGGCCAGCAGGCCCGAGCCCAGGCAGCCGGCGATCATTGTCGGGCGACGGCCGATCTTGTCGGACAGGTTGCCGACAAACGGAATCACCAGCACCGCGACAATGTTGCCGACTACCGGAATCCACAGGTACACGCTCTTGTCGAAGCCGATGCCATAGGCCGGCTGCACCGCGTAGGCCGCACCGAAGATGGTCGCTACCACAGGGATCACGTTCATCAAAGCCATGAACATCACCAGCACCATGTGCTTCCAGCTGTGGCGGAAGGCCTCGCTGATCGGCGACCTGGCGACTTTGTCCTGCTTCTCTTCTTTCACGAATGCCGGGGTTTCGTGCACTTCCTTACGGATGATGAAACCGGCGATCAACACGATGGCACTCATCAGGAATGGAATACGCCAGCCCCAGTCGTTGAAGGCTTCGCTGGGCATGAAGTAGGCCAGAGGCAGGAACACCGCCGCCGCCAGCACCTGGCCAGCCTGCACGCCTTGCAGGGTGAAGCTGGCGTAGTAGCCCCGTCGACCGAATGGCGCATGCTCCATGATCATCGAACTGGCACCGGAGATTTCACCGGCCACGGCAAAGCCCTGGACCAGGCGCAGCAGCACCAGCAAGGCCGGGGCGAGCAGGCCGATGTCGTGGTAGGTGGGCAACAGGCCGACAGCCATGGTCGAAAGGCCCATCAGGAACATGCACAGCAGCAGTACGTTCTTGCGGCCGCGGGTGTCACCCCAGTGGCCCAGCACGAAGGCGCCGACCGGGCGCGCCAGGTAACCCACGCCGTAGGTGGCCAGCGAGGCAATGATGGCCATTTTCGGGTCGGTGTTGGGGAAGAAGATCTGCGGGAAAATCAGCGCAGCAGCCTGGGCGTAGATGAAGAAGTCGTAGTACTCGAGTGCCGAGCCTATCCATCCACTGGCGGTCGCTTTCTTGGCTTGAGAGCTGGAGTGAGCCATCGTTGTCTCCGTTGTTATTGTTGTTTGCACAGGTTCCGCTGGAGATTCGCCAAGGCAGGAGGCGAGGGTCGGTGTGCCTGCGTCTGTGGTTCATGTTGACCACGGGCCAGTGGGCTGGCAATTCGCTAAAACCGGTATTGTGCGATAATCGAACGCAAAACTAACCATTCCGTACAAAGGGATTGAAGCGACGACTTTACCTGCGAATAATCGATCGTGCCAGGAACTGTGGTCCTGATTTTCCAGGGCTGGCCCTGGCCTTGACTGCACTGTAATCCTCCAACAACAAGGAACTCCCGCCATGCAGCGTTCGATCGCTACCGTGTCCTTGAGCGGCACCCTGCCGGAAAAGCTCGAAGCCATCGCCGCCGCCGGTTTTGACGGCGTCGAGATCTTCGAAAACGACCTGCTCTATTACGCTGGCAGCCCGCGCCAGGTACGGCAGATGTGCGCAGACCTGGGTATTGCCATCACCCTGTTCCAGCCGTTCCGCGATTTCGAGGGCTGCCGCCGCGACCGCCTGCAGAAAAACCTCGACCGCGCCGAGCGCAAGTTCGACCTGATGCAGGAACTGGGCACCGACCTGGTGCTGGTATGCAGCAACGTCCAGGCCGATGCCCTGGGCGAAGAACAACTGTTGGTCGACGACCTGCGCCTGCTGGCCGAGCACGCCGGCAAGCGCGGCATGCGCATTGGCTACGAAGCCCTGGCCTGGGGCCGCCACGTCAACACCTACCAGCAAGTCTGGAACCTGGTGCGCCAGGCCGACCACCCGGTCCTCGGGGTGATCCTCGACAGCTTCCACACCTTGTCGCTCAAGGGCGACCCGAGCGCGATCCGCGACATCCCCGGCGACAAGATCTTTTTCGTGCAAATGGCCGACGCGCCGATCCTGGCCATGGATGTGCTGGAGTGGAGCCGCCACTTCCGTTGCTTCCCGGGGCAGGGCGAGATGGACATGGCCGGTTTCCTGGCGCCAATCCTTGCCACCGGCTACCGCGGGCCGCTGTCGCTGGAAATCTTCAACGACGGCTTCCGCGCCGCACCGCCCCGGCAGAATGCCGCCGACGGGCTGCGTTCGCTGCTGTACCTCGAAGAGCACACCCGCCTGCGCCTGGAGCAGGAAGGTACCTCGATCGAGCCCGGTGTGCTGTTCACTCCACCGGCGGCCAGTGCCTATGACGGCGTGGAGTTCCTCGAATTTGCAGTCGACGAAGCCGTCGGCGCGCGCCTGGGCAGTTGGCTCAAGCGCCTGGGCTTTGCCGAAGCCGGCAAGCACCGCAGCAAAGAAGTGCAGTTGCTGCGCCAGGGCGATATCAACATTGTGCTGAACGCCGAACCCTATTCTTTCGGCCACAACTTCTTCGAGGCCCACGGGCCGTCGCTGTGCGCCACCGCGCTGCGAGTCAAGGACCAGCAAGCCGCCCTGAAGCGCGCCACCGCCTTCCGTGGCCAGCCGTTCCGTGGCCTGGTCGGGCCCAACGAGTGCGAAGTGCCGGCGGTACGTGCGCCAGATGGCAGCCTGCTGTATCTGGTGGAGCAGGGCACTGCCGGCCAGACCCTGTACGACACCGACTTCAGCCTGGACAAGAACGCCAGCGCCAGCGGCGGCCTGCGCCGTATCGACCACATGGCCCTGGCCCTGCCGGCCGAGTCGCTGGACAGCTGGGTGCTGTTCTACAAGAGCCTGTTCGATTTCGCTGCGGACGACGAAGTGGTGCTGCCGGACCCTTATGGCCTGGTCAAGAGCCGCGCCCTGCGTAGCCAGTGCGGTACCCTGCGCCTGCCGCTGAACATCTCGGAAAACCGCAACACCGCCATCGCCCATGCGCTGTCCAGCTATCGCGGTTCGGGCGTGCATCACATCGCCTTCGATTGCGACGACATTTTCCGCGAAGTGGCGCGGGCCAAACTGGCCGGGGTACCGTTGCTGGAGATTCCGCTGAACTACTACGACGACCTGGCGGCGCGTTTCGATTTCGACGACGAGTTCCTCAGCGAACTGGCCTACTACAACGTGCTGTACGACCGCGATGCCCAGGGCGGCGAGCTGTTCCACGTGTACACCGAGCCGTTCGAAGAGCGTTTCTTCTTCGAGATCATCCAGCGCAAGGGGGGGTATGCCGGTTACGGTGCGGCCAACGTCGCGGTGCGCCTGGCGGCCATGGCCAAGGCCCGCAGCGGGGCGGCGCGCAAGCCGGTCCTCTGAACCCGGCGCGGTCCCTGTAGGAGCGGCCTTTTGTCGCGATGGGCCGCAAGGCGGCCCCAGGATTTCAGCGATGCTGCATGAACTTGGGGGCCGCTTTGCGGCCCATCGCGACACAAGGCCGCTCCTACACCGACCGCGTATGCTTCAAGGCCGCTCAGCCACCAGCAGCAACGACTGCGGCAGCGCGCTCTGCGGGTGCTGTGGCTCCTGCAAGCTCACCAGTCGCAACCCCGCCATGTCCAGCGCATTCAGCCAGCTGGCCAAGGTGCGGAAGTACCACGGCATCACCTGCCAATCCCCGGCGAACCCGGCAAACGACTCCTCCCGCCAGCCATCCTGGTAATCCCCATCCGCCATGCTCCACGGGTGCAGGGTCTGGATCACCAGCGCACCGCCGGGCACCAGCAACGCATTCATCGCCGTCAGCAGCGGGATGATGTCCTGCTGCAACAGGGCGAAGTTGGCACAGATCAGGTCATAGTCCTTGCCGACACAGGCCTGCCCAGCGGCCAGCTGTGCGTAGCTGGCCAGGTGCACCTCGGCGGAGCCCGCAGCGCGCGCGGCATCCACCAGCGCCCGGTCACCGTCCACACCTACCGCCTCCACACCCCGGTCGCCCAGCGCGCGCAGCAGCCAGCCTTCACCACAGCCCAGGTCGAGCACCCGTTCGGGCTGGCGGCCCAGAATGGCCAGCAGGATGGCCTGGTCGGTGACCTGGCGACGGCTCTCGATGCTGCCGCTGCGCACCGCATCGATCCAGGCCTGGGCGTTGTGCTGCCAGCTGTCGAGCAAGGCGGCTTCAGGGTTGCGCATGGTCTCTCCGTTGTGCTCGATTCCGCCTGCGGCCGCCAGAGCGCTCAGCCGGCCGCAGTGCGCTGTCGCTTGATCCGGTACATATCGCCATCGGCATGGCGCAGCAGCATGTCGGCATCGTTGCCGTCTTCGGGGAAACGGGCCACGCCAATGCTGCAGGATGGCGCGCCGATGCCCGCAAACTCGGCGCCGAGTGGCTCGGCCATGGCTGCCAGGATGCGTGCTACCTGCTCGGCAATGGCCTCTGGCGACGCGTAGTCGGTCAGCAGCACGGTGAACTCGTCACCGCCCATCCGCGCCACTGTATCGGTCGCACCTACGCAGCCTTCCAGGCGCCGCGCCAGGGTGCAGAGCACCCGGTCACCCACGCTGTGGCCGTGGTTATCGTTGATGTCCTTGAAGTCATTGATATCGATGAACAGCAACGCAAGCGGTTGGTTGTGATGGCGGGCCGCGGCGAGGGCAGTATCCAGCCGCTCGTTGAACATGGCCCGGTTGGCCAGGCGGGTGAGTGGGTCATGGTGGGCCAGGAAGCGCAGCTCTTCCTCGGCGTGACGCTGGGCGGTGACATCCCGCGCCACACCGATGCGGGCATTGGCCTCATCGGACCAGGAGGCCGCCCACAGGATATGCACGATACCGCCATCCTTGCGGATGTAGCGGTTGCGGAAGTCGTAATGGGGTTGGCCGTTCATCACCCGGACGATCGATGCGCGGGTGATCGCCAGGTCGTCAGGGTGCATGTAGTCGGTGATCGGCGTGCCGATCAGTTCGCAGGCCCGGTAGCCCAGCAGCGCCTCGCAGGCATCGCTGACGAAAACGATCTGGTTGTCCCTGTCGACCACGAACACCGTGTCCAGCATCAGGTGGATCAGCCTGGGGTACAACGCTTGGAGGTCTACGGGCATGGGGCAGGGCGTCCGCGGCGGGGTGACCGATCATAGCCTGAAATGGAACAAATTGCGGTAGGCGCCATATGCCCTACGGGAGCTGAATGAATATGCCGCACCCGCGAACACCGGCGAAGCCGGTGCCACCCACCGCGTCGCCTGCTTCGCGGGTAAACCCGCTCCCACAGGGCACCCGGTTTGCTATCAATTGCTTACCACCAGCTCCGGCCCGAGGTAGTCGTTGATCTGCTCGATATCATCATCCCCAAGGTTGCCCACCGATGACGCCAGGCGCAGCCGCGACATCAGGTAGTTGAGCTTGGCCTCGAACAGGTCGTGGCGGGCGTCAAACAGCAGTTCCTCGGCATTGAGCACATCCGAGTTGGTGCTGGTGCCGCCTTCCCTGAAACCCTTGCGGGCCGAAAGCAGCGAGCGTTCGTTGGAGGCCACGGCCTTTTCCAGCGCCTGAATGCGCAAGGCGCCACTCTGCACGCCGCGGTACTCGCGGGTGGTGCCGGAGATCACTTCCTGGCGCGTGGCGTCCAGTTCATCCAGGGCCTTGGAACTGTTGGCGCTGGCCTGGCGGGTGAGGGCGCTGGTGCTGCCACCGCTGTACAGCGGAATGTTCAGCTCCAGCCCGATCGAACTGTAGTGGTTGCGCTGGTTCAGTTCGGAAATCGACTGGCTGCTGCCGGCGGTATAGCCCGCCACGAAATCCAGGGTTGGCCAGTGCCCGGCGCGGGCGCGGTTCACTTCTTCTTCGGCCAGCTCATAGCTGTGCCGGCGCGCATGGATCAACGGGCTGTCGGCCTGGGCCTTGACCAGCCAGTCCTGCAGGTTGCCTGGCATCAGCGGCGGGGTGTTGAAGCCCGGCTGCAAGGTGGTCAGCGACTCCGGCGTTTCACCGATATATTCCTCCAGCTTGCGGCGGGCGTTGACCAGGCTGTCCTGGGCCTCGATAAGGTCGGCTTCGGCTAGATCGCGACGGGCCACCGACTCGTCGATGTCGGTGATGGTGCCGGCACCCAGCTCCATGCGCCGCTTCGCCGAGGCCAATTGCTCTTCGAAGGCATTCAGCTTGGCTTTGGCCAGGGTGATGGTCTCGCTGGCCAGCAGTACATCGAAGTAGGCTTCGGCCAGGCGCACCGCTGCGTCCTGGCTCTTGGCATCGAACACCGCCACGCTGTAATCGGCACGTTGCTGGCCCTGGCGGTATTCGGCCATCTTCTGCTTGTTGAACAGCGGTTGGCGCAAACGCACGTTGGCGCCCTTGGAGTCATAGTCCAGGTCGCTGTCCCGGCCATTCTGACGTTGGCTGCCATTGACCCTGTTGAAGTAGCCGGCAGCGTTGATCTGCGGCAGCAGGCCGGCCTGGCCGATGGCGCGGTTCTCGCTGCCGGCTTCTTTCTCGTGCACCGCGGCGCGGTAGATCGGGCCCTGGTACTGCAGCAGGTCCCAGGCTTGCTTCAGGTCCATGGCACTGGCCTGTACGGACAACCCCAACAGGCACAACATCAGGCACGGGCGATTCATGTCATTGCTCCTTGAACGAGGCGTCCACGCGTTCGAGCATCGGCTTGAGCAGGTAGCTGAGCAGGTTGCGCTCGCCGGTCTTGATGGTGACGGTGGCCGGCATGCCGGGGCGGATGTGGTTGCTGCCCAGCAAGTCCATGCCGCCCTGCGTCACTTCCACCTGGGCCAGGTAGTACGGCTGCTTGCTCTCTTCGTCCATCAGGCGGTCGGCGGAAATGGTCATGACCCGTCCCGGAATATTCGGCGTCTTCGCATGGTTGAAGGCCGGGAAGGCGAGGTCCACGTCCAGGCCGGGCACCATCTTGTCGATGGCCTGCACCGGGATCATCGCGTCGACCTGCAACGGCTGGTCGAGCGGCACCACCTCCATGATCTTGGCCCCAGGCTGGATGATGCCGCCGACCGTGGCGATGCTCAGGGCCTGGACCATGCCGTCGATCGGCGAGCGAATCACTGTATGGGTCACTTCATAGTCCAGCGCGCGCAGGCGATCGGCCAGGGTGGTGTTCTCCTTGGCGGTATCGGTCAGTTGCGATTCCACTTCCTTGAGGTAGTCGTGCTGGCGTTGCAGGATGCGCAGCTTGATCTCGGTGGCCTGGCTGCGCGCCCGGGCAATGTTGTTGAGGTTTTCGGCCTGGCCGGCGGACAGGTCGGCATTGTTGCGCTCCAGCTCCAGCAGGCGGTTGCGTGGCACATAACCTTCGGCGGCCAGCACGCGTGTACCTTGCAGCTCCTGGTTGAGGAAGCCGATCTGCGAGGCGCGGGCGCCGTACACCTGCTGCAGGCCCTTGAGCTGCACCGCCGTGGCGGCCAGGTTTTCCTCGAGGATGCTCAGTTCGCCGGCAAGGCCCGCGCGGCGGGTGTCCAGCAGGCGCTGTTGCAGGTCCATGGCTGCCAGCAGGCGCGGGTCGTTGCCGTAGTGCTTGAGCAGGGCAGGGTCGAAGGTGACCTTGTCGCGGCCATCGCGCTCGGCTTCCAGGCGGTTTTCCACGGTCTTGCTGACGATGTACTGGGCACTGATCGCGCCCTGTTCGGCCACCGCGCGCAGGGCGTCCAGGCGTACCACCTCCTGGCCTTTCTTCACCCTGTCGCCTTCACGCACCAGGATCGCCTCGACCGTGCCGCCGGTCAGGTGCTGCACCGCCTTGCGGTTGCTGGTGACCTTTACCGTGCCGGTGGCGACTACCCCGGCATCCAGTGGCGCCAGGCACGACCACAGCAGGAAACCGCCAAAGCCGGCGATGACCATCCATACGCCCCAGCGTGCCGGCCGGCCCATGTCCAGGTCGATACTGTTGCGGGCCTCGGCGGGAATCAACTCGGTGTGTTGGGTCATCTGCATGATCGATCACTCCCGTACTTTTACCGAGGCCAGCGGCGCTGCGGTCGCCGCCGGGATCACGCTGGCCTTGCGCAGCGCAGCGAACACTTCGTCGCGGCTGCCGAGCATGTGCACGGTACCGTCACGCAGCATCAGCACCTTGTCGACCGCGCACAGTACGTTGGGCCGGTGGGAAATCAGGATTACCGTGGCCCCGCGCGCCTTGAGTTCGGCTAGCGCATCGACCAAGGCCTTTTCGCCAACGTCATCGAGGTTGGCGTTGGGCTCGTCCAGCACCACCAGGTTCGGCTCGCCGTACAGCGCACGGGCCAGGGCGATGCGCTGCTTCTGGCCGCCGGACAGCGGGCTGCCGTCGGCGGCCAGGCGGGTGTCGTAACCCTGCGGGAAGCGCAGGATCATGTCGTGCACGCCGCTGCTGCGGGCAGCGCGGATCACCGCTTCGCTGTCCACTTCGGCGAAGCGTGCGATGTTCTCGGCGATGGTGCCCTCGAACAACTCCACGTCCTGCGGCAGGTAGCCGAGCCACGGGCCGAGTTCGGCCTTGTTCCAGGTGAAGATGTCGGCGCCGTCCAGGCGCACCTTGCCGGCCTGGGTCGGCCACACGCCTACCAGCAGGCGGGCGAGGGTGGACTTGCCCGAGGCGGAAGGGCCGATGATGCCCAGGCTTTCACCCGGGACCAGGCTGAAGCTCACCCCGCGCACGATGTTGTTGCTGGTGCCGGGGGCGCCGGCGATCACGTTTTCCACGGCCAGCATGCCCATTGGCGGCTGCAGCGACATGCTCGGTGGCCGCTGCGGGTAGTCGTGCAGCAGGTCGTTGAGCCGGCCCCAGGCGGAACGGCAGCCCAGCAGTTGCTTCCATGCGGCAATCACCTGCTCCACCGGGGCCAGGGCGCGGCCGGTGAGGATCGAGCAGGCGATCATCATGCCGGGGGTGATCTTGCCTTCGATCGCCAGCAGTGCGCCGGCACCGAGGATCACCGACTGCAAGGTAATGCGCACGAAGCGCCCGGTACTGCTGATCATTGCGGCGCGGTCGGAGGCCAGGGTCTGCATCTGCAGGATGCGCAAGTGGCCCTGGTACCAGCGCTTGCCGATCGCCGGCAGCATGCCCATGGCTTCGATCACTTCGGCATTGCGCAGGTTGTTGTTGGCGTAGCTGGCCGACGACATGGCCGCCTGGTTGGCTTCGGCCAACGGTTTTTGCGTCGCCTTCTCGGTGAGGTAGGCCAGGCCCACCAGGATCAGCGAGCCGATCAGCGTCACCAGCCCCAGCAGTGGATGGATCAGGTAGCAGACCAGCAGGTAGATCGGTGTCCAGGGGGCATCGAAGAAGGCGAACAGGCCGTTGCCGGTCAGAAACTGGCGCACCTGCGCAAGGTCCTGCAGGGCCTGGGCCGGGTTGCCGCCGGCGCGGCTCAGGTTGCGCTCGAAGGCTGCGCTGAAGATGCGCCGGTTGAGGTCCATGTCGAGGAAGTTGCCGACCCGGATCAGTACGCGGGTGCGGACCATCTCCAGGGCCGACATCAGCATGAACAAGCCGATCACCAGCAGGGTAAGCATGGTGAGGGTGGTGACGTTGCGGCTGACCAGGGCGCGGTCGTACACCTGCAACATATAAATTGCTGGCGTCAACATCATGACGTTTATCACGCCGCTGAAGGCGGCCAGGGCAAAAAAGCTGCGGCGCAGGCGAAACAACACCTCAGCCAGCTCGGAACGGGTGCGTGGCGGCTTGTGCATCGGGAGCCTCCCTTTATCACAATCGGGAAGCCCTTGCGGCGGCCCGTACAGCGGTAGTTGTGGCTTCTGGTCGGCTCGCAGGCGGGTCGCTCTCAGGGCGAATGGTCCAAAACGCTGCGTTGCTCCCACATGCAGCAGCGTAGGTTGCACTGAAACACTCGGTAATATCTTTTTGCTCTATAAAGACTTTGAACTTTTCATAAGTGCCATTAAAAACAGCGAGTTGTATCGCGTTAACAATGCCGAACGAATTTTTTGACGGGATATTGACAAGCTTTTCTTCTGCGACTTTAGTCTGATGTATTCGGACCCTCTGCGAGCTGGGGTCGATGCATGTGCGGTGCCTACCTGTATCGCACCGTTTACAAGGTTCCCGCCGTTACTGTGGGAGCCGGCTTGCCGGCGATGAGGCCAGTGGCGACAACACAGCACCGTAGTGCCCAACTGCCCCAGAACCCAGAATCAGAAACTGCGCACGTCACACTGACTGGGCGCGGGAAGGACCCTGTTGCCCTGAGTCATCTCCCGACAGATCGAGGGCAATTGAAATGGCAGATTTCAGCAAGTCGGACCTGGAGTTCATCCTCCAGCAGATCTTCATCGCCGAAGCCCATGCCGATGGCACCAGCCTGACCGACCTGCTGCCCAACAGCCAGGTACCGTTCGGCCTGCGCACCGTGGACGGCAGCTACAACAACCTGGTGACCGGGCAGAGCGAGTTCGGTGCCGCCGACAACTCGTTCCTGCGCCTGCTCAGCCCATCCTTCAGCGGCGACTATGCCGGCACCGGCACGGTCACCGATTCGCAACCACGCACCATCAGCAACCTGATCGTCGACCAGACGGCGAACAACCCGGCCGCGGTCGAGGCCAATGGTGGTGCCGCTCCGGTGATCAGCCCCGGCATCGACGGGGTGTTCGGCACCGCTGACGACACGGAAGTGTTCTTCATCCCTAACGTGTCGCCCGACGTCGGCTTGACCGCCGGCTTCAACGCCTGGATGACCTTCTTCGGCCAGTTCTTCGACCACGGACTGGACCTGGTCACCAAGAGCAGCACCGACTTCGTGTTCATCCCGCTGCAGCCGGACGACCCGCTGTTCGTCGAAGGCAGCCCGACCAACTTCATGGTGCTGCCACGGGCTGTGCGTACCGCAGGCGCCGATGGTGTTGTGGGTACCGCCGACGATGGCCAGACCAACACCACCTCGCCGTTCGTCGACCAGAGCCAGACCTACAGTTCGCACCCCTCGCACCAGGTGTTCCTGCGTGAATACACGCTCAATGCTGCAGGCGACCCGGTAACCACCGGGCGGCTCATCACCAACCGTGACCTGGGCGCCGATGGCCGCTTCGGCACCGCCGACGATGGCGACGGCGAAAGCGGTGGCATGGCCACCTGGGCAGTGGTCAAGGCCCAGGCCCGCGACCTGCTCGGTATCAACCTGACCGACGCCGACGTGCACAACGTGCCGCTGCTGGCCACCGACCCCTACGGCAACTTCCTGCGCGGGCCCAACGGCATGCCGCAGGTGGTGATGCGCGTCAACAATGGCGCCGACGGCATCGCCGGTACCGCCGACGATGTCACCACGCTGGTCGAAGGCAACCGCGACGCGCCGATCAGCCTGGCCAATGCCGTGAGCACCGGGCATGGCTTCCTTGACGACATCGCCCACAACGCCGCGCCGGTGATCGTGAACGGTGTGCTGCAGGCCGACGCCGATACTGCCGTGGGCAACGCACAGCCGGTGGGGCCGGGTGGCAACAACCTGACCTACGACAACGAACTGCTCGACGCCCACTACATCGCCGGTGACGGCCGGGTGAACGAGAACATCGGCCTGACCGCCGTGCACCACGTGTTCCACTCCGAGCACAACCGCCTGGTGCAGCAGACCAAGGACACCCTGCTGGCCTCCGGTGACCTCGCGTTCCTCAACCAGTGGCTGATCGATGATGTCGCTGCCATCCCCACCACGCCCGCCGAAATCGCCGCGTTGGTCTGGGACGGCGAGCGGCTGTTCCAGGCGGCCAAGTTCGGCACCGAGATGCAGTACCAGCACCTGGTGTTCGAAGAGTTCGCCCGCACCATCCAGCCGCAGATCGACGAGTTCCTGGCCCCCAATGGCTACGACACCTCGATCGACCCGGCCATCCTCGCCGAGTTCGCCCATGTGGTGTACCGCTTCGGTCACTCGATGCTGACAGAGACCGTCGACCGCTTCGACCCGGCGTTCGCCCCGGTGGACGGCGACCCGCAGCTCGGCCTGATCGCTGCCTTCCTCAACCCGCTGGCCTTCGCTGGCAGTGGCGCTACCGCCGACGAAGCGGCCGGCGCGATCATCCGTGGCGTCACCCGTCAGCTGGGCAACGAAATCGACGAGTTCGTCACCGAGGCGCTGCGCAACAACCTGCTTGGACTGCCGCTGGACCTGCCCGCGCTGAACATTGCCCGTGGCCGTGACACCGGCATCCCCACCCTCAACGAGGCGCGGCGCGATTTCTATGCGATGACCGGCGACAGCCAGCTCAAGCCTTACATCAGCTGGGCCGACTTTGCCGACCATCTCAAGCACCCGGCGTCGCTGATCAACTTCATCGCCGCCTACGGTACCCACGCCACCATCACCGGGGCGGACACCGAAGCGGCCAAGCGCGCCGCCGCCGTGGCGCTGGTGCTTGGCGGTGACGGCGCGCCAGCGGACCGCCTGGACTTCCTCAACGGCACCGGCGCCTACGCCAATGTGACACTGGCCGGCGCGGACGGCATCCCCGGCACCGCCGATGACATCAGCGGGGTGACCGTGACTGGCGTCGATGACATCGACTTCTGGGTCGGTGGCCTGGCAGAGCAGAAGATGCCGTTCGGCGGCATGCTTGGCTCCAGCTTCAACTTCGTCTTCGAAACCCAGCTGGAAGCCCTGCAGAACGGCGACCGGTTCTACTACCTTTCGCGCACCGCGGGCATGAACTTCGGCACCGAACTGGAGAACAACTCCTTCGCCAAGCTGATCATGCTCAACTCCGATGTCACCCACCTGTCCAACACCGTGTTCCTCACGCCCACTTTCACCCTGGAGGTGGACCAGACCAAGCAGTTCACCGGGCTGGGGACCAATGGCCGGGCTGACCCTACGGGTGGGATCGAGATCAACGGGGTGGAGATCGTACCGCTGGTGATCCGCGACAACCCCGATACCGTGGGCACCGACACCAACTTCCTGCATTACACCGGTGAAGACCACGTGGTGCTGGGCGGCACCGCCGGCAACGACATCATCATCTCCGGTGAGGGCGACGATACCGTCTACGGCGACGCCGGCAACGACACGCTTGAAGGCGGCGCGGGCAATGACGCGGTGCTGGGCGGTGCCGGTGACGACATCATCACCGACTCCTTCGGCGACAACCGCCTGGAAGGCAACGACGGCAACGACGTGATCGTTGCCGGCAGCATGTTGGCGGCCGGCAACCTGATCCTGGGTGGCAACGGCCAGGACTTCATCATCACCACCGAAGACATCAGCACCACCTTCGGCGGCCAGGGCGACGACTTCATCCTCGGCGCCAAGACCAACCTGCCACCGACCGGCAACGAGGGCGACGACTGGATCGAGAAGGGCACCCAGGACGGTGCGCCCGGCGACAACTTTGCGCCGCTGCTGGGTGACGAAGTGATCGGCAACGACATCTTCGTCGGTGGCGCTGGCTTCGACGAGATGATCGGTGAGGGCGGCGACGACATCTTTGTCGGCAGCGATGCTCAGGACAAGATGGACGGCATGTCCGGTTTCGACTGGATTACCCACAAGAATGACCAGGTTGGCGTTACTGTCGACCTGACCCTGGCCGCGCTGGCCCAACCCCATGGCAATGCACCGCCCCAGAACACTGGTGTGTTCGAGCCGGTAGGCGCTTCGCCGGCCTCAATACTGGACCGCTTCGCCGAGGTCGAAGGCGTGTCCGGTTCGAACTTCGCCGATGTGCTCAAGGGCGATAATGTCGATGCCGTGACCATCCTCAACCACGGTGGTGCCACCGGCAGTGCGCTGACCAACGTGGCGCTGATCCGTGGCCTGCAGCAGTTCCTGGCCGATGCCGGGTTGCCGACCACCGGCTTTGCCACCGGCAACATCATGCTTGGCGGCAACGGCAGCGACCTGATCGAAGGCCGTGGGGGCGATGACCTGATCGACGGTGACAAGTGGCTCAACGTGCGTATCGCCGTGTATGCCCCGGGAGACGTCAACCACACCGGCCCTGAGATCGCCAGCTTCGACAGCATGGCCGACATGATTCCGTTCATGCTCGACCGTACCTACAACCCTGGCCAGTTGAAGGCCGTGCGGGAAATCCTTCCTGGCACCTCGACCGGTGGCGCAGCCTTCGATACCGCGGTGTTCTCCGGCCTGCAGAACGAGTACGTGGTCACCCAGAACACCCGTGGCACCGCCGATACCAGTGACGATGTGTGGACGGTGACCGATACCGTGGACGGCCGCGATGGGGTCGATACCCTGCTGCACATCGAACGCCTGCAGTTCTCCGACGGCCAGCGCGTGCTGGTGGAGGGCGTGAATGCGCAGCCTACCGGCAGTCCTGCCATTACTGACGGCAACGGCGGCGCGATCACCGTGGGTGATATTCTCACCGTGAACGTGGCCGGCGTACTGGATGCCGACAACATCAGCGCCGGCAACCCGCTAGGCACGCTCACCGGCCGCTCGGTGTCGTACTACTGGCAGTTCGAGGCCGAGCCGGGCAGTGGCGTGTTCGAGGACATCATCCTGCTGCCGGCCGGCGACCTGGCGTTCCAGAGCGCCGACGGCACCACGTTCAAGGTGTCGCCAGACCTGGCGGGGCTGGCCCTGCGGGTCAAGGCGATCTACCAGGACGCCCACGGCACCACCGAAGTGCTGTTCTCTCAGCCTACCGCCGTGGTGCAACCGGGTGCGCCTGTGGTACCGACGCCGGCCACACCGGTGGTGGATGCCACTGCCGGCGGTGCTGGCCTGCACATGGTGCGCTCCGACCTCAACTTCATCCTCGACCAGATCAGGATCGCCGAGGCCGACGCCGACGGGGCAGACATCCTCTCGCTGCTGCCCAACATTCGTGCGCCGCTGGGCCTGCGGACGGTGGACGGCTCGAACAACAACCTGCTGAACCTCAACGGCATCAACAACACCCAGTTCGGGGCCGCCGACAATATCTTCCCGCGCGTGACCGACCCGGTATTCAACCCGGCCGAAGGTGCGCCGGCCGGCTTCTTCGGCCCTGGCTCGCCGGCCATTCCGGGCTCGTCGTACGAGCAGACCAGCGGCCCGGTGTTCGACTCGCAGCCGCGCACCATCAGCAACCTGGTCGTCGACCAGACTTCCAACAACCCGGCGGCCTATGCCACCGCGTATGACCCGGGTGCGGACGGCGTGCTCAACTTCGGTGCCGTGGGCAACGACGACGTGCTCAAGGACGGCGTGCGCATCGTCGCCAGCCCGGGCCTGGACGGCCAGTTCGGCACCGGCGACGACCACGACGTGTACCTGTTCGAGAACACCGCCGCCGATGCTGGCCTGTCTGCGCCGTTCAACGCCTGGATGACCTTCTTCGGGCAGTTCTTCGACCATGGCCTGGACCTGGTCACCAAGGGGGGCTCGGGCACCATCTTCATCCCGCTGCAGTCGGATGATCCGCTGTTCGTGGAAGGTGGCTCCGCCAACTTCATGGTGGTGACCCGTGCCACCAACCTGCCTGGGCCGGATGGCATCCTCGGCAACGCCGATGACATTCACGAGCACACCAACACCACCACGCCATTCGTGGACCAGAACCAGACCTACAGCTCGCACCCCTCGCATCAGGTGTTCCTGCGCGCCTACGTGATAGTCGACGGTGCACCTGTCGCCACCGGCCGCCTGATTACCAACCGTGACCTGGGTGCAGATGGCAGGTACGGTACCGCGGACGATACCGAAATCGGTGGCATGGCGACCTGGAAGGTGGTCAAGGCCCAGGCTCGCGATGTGCTCGGCATCGACCTCACCGATGCCGACGTCGACAACGTGCCGCTGCTCGCCACCGACGCCTACGGCAACTTCCTGCGCGGACCTACCGGCATGCCGCAGGTGGTGATGCGCGTGAACAATGGCGCTGATGGCATCGCCGGCACCGCCGACGATGTGACCCAACTGGTCGAAGGCAACCGCGACGCGCCCATCAGTCTGACCGACGCCGTACGCACCGGTCACCAGTTCCTTGCCGACATCGCCCACAATGCCGTGCCGGTGTTCAGCGGTGGCGTGCTGGTGCCTGATGCCGATACCGATGTGGGCAACGCCGTGCCGGTGAACCCAAACACCGGTGCCAACCTGGCCTACGACAACGAACTGCTCGACGCGCACTACATCGCCGGCGACGGCCGGGTCAACGAGAACATCGGCCTGACTGCCGTGCATGCGATCTTCCACTCCGAGCACAACCGGCTGGTGGCGCAGACCATGGACACCGTGCTCGATTCGGGTGACCTGGCGTTCATCAACGAGTGGCTGCTCAACCCGATAACCGTGCTGCCGGCCGACCAGGCCGCAATCGACGCGCTGGTGTGGAATGGCGAGCGGCTGTTCCAGGCCGCCAAGTTCGGTACCGAGATGCAGTACCAGCACCTGGTGTTCGAGGAGTTCGCCCGCACCGTACAACCGCGGGTCGACCTGTTCTTCGCCCCGACCCAGGTGTATGACGTCGACCTCGATGCGTCGATCGTGGCCGAATTCGCCCACACCGTGTACCGCTTCGGCCACTCGATGCTGACCGAGACCGTCGACCGCTTCGACGTCGACTTCACCGTCATCAGCGACCCGGCCAGCGCCAACCCCGACCAGCAACTGGGCCTGATCGCGGCGTTCCTCAACCCGCTGGCGTATGCCGCCAGTGGCGTCACCCCCGAGGATGCCACCAGTGCCATCGTGCGCGGGGTCACCCGTCAGGCCGGTAACGAGATCGACGAGTTCGTCACCGAGGCGCTGCGCAACAACCTGCTCGGCCTGCCGCTGGACCTGCCGGCGATCAACATCGCGCGTGGCCGCGACGTCGGTATCCCTTCGCTGAACGCCGTGCGCCGGGATATCTACGCGCAAACCGGCGATACCCAGCTCAAGCCGTACACCAGCTGGGTCGACCTGGTACAGCACCTGAAGCATCCGGAGTCGCTGATCAACTTCATCGCCGCCTACGGCACCCACAGCACCATCACCGGGGCCACCACGTTGCTGGAGAAACGTGCGGCGGCCATGGCCCTGGTATTGGGTGGCGATGGCGCGCCAGCCGACCGCCTGGACTTCCTCAACAGCACCGGCGCCTACGCCAACGTCACCCTGCCTGGCAAGGATGGGGTGCTCGGCAACGCCGATGACCTGAGGGCGGTGACCGTGACCGGGGTCGATGCCATCGACCTGTGGATCGGCGGCCTGGCCGAAGCGAAAACCCCGTTCGGCGGCATGCTCGGCAGCACCTTCAACTTCGTGTTCGAGAACCAGATGGAGAAACTGCAGGACGGCGACCGCTTCTACTACCTGGAGCGCACTGCTGGCCTGTCGATGAACGCCGAACTGGAAAGCAACTCGTTCGCCAAGCTGATCATGGCCAACACTTCGGCCACTCACCTGCCAGGCTTGGTGTTCTCCGACGTTGGCTTCTACCTGGAAGTGGACCGGAGCAAGCAATTCAACGAAGGCCTGGGCAATGCCGACCCACTGGGCGAAAACGGCGAGCAGGTGGTGTTCCGCGACAGCCCGCTGTCGGCAGGCCCGGACACCAACTACATCCGCTATGCCGGTGACCAGCACATCGTGCTGGGCGGCACCGAGGGTGACGACATCCTGGTGTCCAGCGAGGGTGACGATACGGTCTGGGGCGATGGCGGCAACGACCGCATCGAGGGTGGCGACGGCAACGACCAGCTGCGTGGTGGTGCCGGCGACGACATCATCAGCGACATGGGTGGTGACGACAACATCCAGGGCGGCGACGGCCACGATGTGCTGCACGGCGGTAATGGCGTCAACCTGATAATCGGCGGTTTCGGCAACGACTTCATCGTCACCGGTGAGGACGCCTCCGAAGCCATTGGCGGCCAGGGCAACGACTTCATCCTGGGCAGCAAGGCCAACGAGCAGGACATGGGCAACGAAGGTGACGACTGGATCGAGAAGGGCACCTCGGACGGTGCACCTGGCGACAACTTCGACCCGCTCGGCAACGACCCGATCATCGGCAACGACGTGTTCATCGGTGGCAACGAGAACGACAAGTTCAACGGTGAGGGCGGCGACGACATCATGGTCGGCAGCCTGGGCTTCGGTGACCGCTATATCGGTGGTTCCGGCTATGACTGGGCGACCTTCAAGGGCCTCGCCCAGGGCGTGACTGCCGACTTCAGCGACCGCTTCTTCGATGTACCGCCGGTACCGGGTTCGGGCGCCTCTGCGCTGGTGCGCTTCGACATCATGGAAGGCTTGTCGGGGTCGGCCCATGGCGACTTCCTGCGCGGTGACAGCGAAACCGCTGCCACCTTGCCGACCAATGGCGCCAACGGCAGCGTGCTGACCAACATCAGCCTGATCAATGGCCTGTCCAGCCTGCTGGCCGCCGGTGCGACGTTCTACGACGGTGGCAACATCATCCTCGGTGGCAGCGGCAGTGACCTGATCGAAGGCCGTGGCGGCGACGATATCCTCGATGGTGACAAGTGGCTGAACGTGCGCATCAGCGTGCGCGCCAACAGCGACGGCACCGGCCCGGAAATCGCCAGCTACGACAGCATGGAGCCGATGGTGCCGCTGATGCTCAAGGGTACCTACAACCCGGGCCAACTGGTGATCGTCCGTGAAATCCTCAACGGCAGCAACAGTTACGACACAGCGGTGTTCTCGGGGGTGGCCACCGACTACAGCGTGGTAGTCGATGGCAACTCGGTGATCGTCACCGATTCGGTGGCCGGTCGTGATGGTGTCGATCGCCTGACCGGCATCGAGCGCCTGCAGTTCTCGGATGGCTCGCAAGCCTCCGGTGTGGGCACTGCCGTCAACGCCGGCCCCACCGGCAGCCTGGTGATCCTTGACGCTGCCACTGGCGTGCGTGACGACACACCGGTCAGCGGCCAGCTGCTGCGGGTCACCCCGCTGGCGGTACATGACGCGGACAACGTCAGCGCGACCAACCTGACCGGTGCGATCACCGGCCCGGTGGCGTACTACTGGCAAGTAGAGACCCTGCCAGGTTCGGGGGTCTATGAAGACATCACCTTCGTCGCTGCCGGCGAGGTTTCGCGAGCGGTCGGTACCACCTACCGGGTCACGGACGATGTGGCGGGGCAGAACATCCGCGTACGCGCGGTGTACCAGGACACCAAGGGCACGCTGGAAATCGTCGATTCGGCGCCGAACAACGCGCCGACCGCCGGGCCTACCGTGACCGGGTCGCTGGTGCAGAACCAGACCCTCACCGCCAACCCGGCAACCATTGTCGACACTGACGGCCTGAGCAATCCGCGGTTCACCTTCCAGTGGCAGTCCAACCGGGGTACCGGCTGGGTCGACATTGCTGGCGCGATCAACAGCACCTTCCTCCTTACCCAGAACCAGGTGGGGCAGAACATGCGGGTGGTGGTCAGCTATGTGGATGACTTCGGTGTGCAGGAAAGCATCGCCTCCGACATCCTCGACCCGGTAGCCAACGTCAACGATGCACCCACCGGCGCCGTGCTGATCAGCGATACCACGCCAGACCAGGGCCAGACGCTGACCGCGCTCACCGGCAGCATTGCCGACCTGGACGGGCTGGGCGCGTTCAGATTCCAGTGGCAGCAGAACATTGGCGGCACCTTCAGCAACATCGCGGGTGCCACGGCTGCAACCTTCACCCCGGGCTTCGAGCAGGGTAACCGGCAGTTGCGGGTGGTCGTGAGCTACACCGACGCATTCGGCGCCCAGGAGTCGCTGACCTCGGCCGCGACTGCAGCGGTGGTACCGCCACCAAGCGTGGTGCTGGTCGGTACTGCCGGGGCCAACATCCTGACCGGCGGTGCGGGCAACGACACGCTTTCGGGGCTGGGCGGCAACGATGTGCTCAACGGCCTGGGCGGCGCCGATCAACTGTTCGGCGGTGATGGTAACGACATCCTCAATGGCGGTAACGACCCCGACAGCCTCGACGGCGGTGCCGGCAACGACACCCTCAACGGCGGGCTTGGTGCGGATGCCATGGTAGGCGGTGCGGGCAACGACACCTTCGTGGTCGACAACCTCGGCGACACCGTGAGCGAGGCGCTGAACGGTGGTGTCGACCTGGTGCAGACCACCCTTGCCAGCTATACCCTGGGTGCCAACGTCGAAAACCTGACCTTTACCGGGGCAGGCAACTTCACCGGTACCGGTAACACACTGGCCAACACCATCACGGGTGGTGCTGGTAACGACCTGCTCAATGGCGGTGCCGGTATCGACCGCCTGGTCGGTGGCCTGGGCAACGACACCTATGTGGTGGATAACGCCGGGGATGTGGTGGTCGAGGCCACGGCGGCTGGTACGGATACCGTACGTGCCACAGCGGCCAGCTACACCCTGGGTGCCAACGTGGAGAACCTGACCTACATCGGGGCAGGCAACTTCATCGGTACCGGGAATGGCCTGGCCAACATCATCACCGGCGCGGCAGGCAACGACACGCTCAATGGCGATGCCGGCAACGACCAGTTGCTCGGCGGCCTGGGCACTGACACCCTGAACGGTGGCGCTGGCAACGACACCCTCGATGGCGGCGCCGGTAATGACTCGCTGTTCGGGGACACCGGCAACGACACCCTGTTGGGTGGAGCCGGCGCTGACAACCTTGATGGCGGCAACGGCGTCGATGTGCTGCAGGGTGGCGACGGCAACGACACGCTGTTTGGTGACGTTGGCAATGACACGTTGCAGGGTGGTGCCGGCAATGACTTCCTCAACGGTGGGGCGGGTAACGATACCGTCGTCGGCGGTGCCGGCAACGACACGATGATGGCCACTGGTGGCAATGATGTCTTCCAGTTCGCTGCCGGTTTCGGCAATGACCTGATCATCAACTTCGACGCTGTCGCACAGGGTGGGCAGGACCGGATGGATATCGCTGCCTTCAACATCACCGCGGCCACCTTTGCCGCCAACGTCACCGTCGCCGATGTCGGCAATGACACGCTGGTCAGCATCGGTACCGACACCATCCGCCTGGTGGGAGTGGCGGATGCAACCACAGTGACTGCAGCGGACTTCAACCTGGCAGGTTGAGGGCCAGAGAAAACGTGACAAGGGCCGCTCTGCGGCCCATTCGCGGGCAAGCCCGCTCCCACAGGGATATCACTGCCCCTCGGCTTGGTGATACCCCTGTAGGAGCGGCCTTGTGTCGCGATTGGGCCGCAAAGCGGCCCCATGCCGCACGCAGCTACTTGATGAACCGCACCTGGCTGTTGATCTTCTCGATCACCGCCCCCTTGCGTTCGTTGAACCGGGCCTTGTTCTGCTCGAACAGGTTGTTGCCCTTGGTGTCGATGGAGATGATCAACGGGCCGAACTCGCGCACGCGGTTCACCCACAGCGTCTCCGGCATGCCCAGGTCCTGCCATTCCGCACGCTCGATCTCTTCCACCTGGGTCGCCGCCAGCACCGCGCAACCGCCCGGGAACACGGCATGCACTGCCTTGTTCTCCAGGCAACCGGTCGTGGTCTCCGGGCCCATGCCGCCCTTGCCGACGATCAGCTTGACGCCGGTCTGCTCGATGAACTGCTTCTCGAACTTTTCCATGCGCATGCTGGTGGTCGGGCCGATGGAGACCATCTCGAAGCTGCCATCGTCCTTCTTCCTGACGATGGGGCCTGCGTGGAAAATCGCGCCGCCACGCAAGTCGACCGGCAGCTCGCGGCCCAGTTCGATGAGGCGACGGTGGGCAACGTCACGGCAGGTCACCAGCTGGCCGGTGAGGTAGACCACATCGCCCACGTTGAGGTTGGCCAGGTCTTCGTCGCTGATGGGTGTGCTCAGGATCTTTTTCACAGTACTACCCCTTCGTGCGAGAGGATGTCGTAGGACAGGTCGGCGTTGATGCGGATCTTGCCGCGGCGGTGCGCCCAGCAGCCGGTGGACACCGCCACACCGATGGTGGACGGGTGGCGGGCCGAAGACTCGATGTTCACGCCCATCACGCTGCTGTTGCCGGTCAGGCCCTGCGGGCCGATGCCGATTTCGTTGAGGCCATCCTCCAGCAACCTTTCCATCATCGCCGCGCTTTCGTTGGGGTGGCTGGAGTCCACTTCGCGCAGGATGGCCTTCTTCGACAGGCGTGCCGCTGTCTCCACCGAGGTCGATACCCCTACACCCACCAGCAGTGGCGGGCAGGCGTTGACACCGCGTGAGGTGATGACATCGAAGACGAACTCGGTCACCCCTTCATAACCTTGCCCTGGCATCAGTACCTTGGCCGAGCCCGGCAACGTGCAGCCGCCGCCGGCCATGTACACGTCGACGATGGCGTAGTCGGCATCGGGGATGATTTCCCAGTCCAGCCACGGGATTTTCGAGCCGGTGTTGGTGCCGGTGTTCTTCTCGATGAAGGTTTCCACCGCATTGTGGCGCAGCGGCCCCTGGATGGTGGCCTCCCTGGTGGCGTTCTCGAGGATGCTTTCCATCTCGCCCAGCAGCGGGAAGCGCGCGCCCGCCGAGACGAAGTACTGGATGACGCCGGTGTCCTGGCAGCTTGGCCGGTTGAGCTTGTCGGCGTATTCCTGGTTGTCGGCCATCGAGTCGTACACGGCGATGGCCAGCGGGTTGGTTTCGGCGGCGCGCAACTTGGCGGTCTTTTCCTTGACGTCGCGGGGCAGGCGCTTGCCGATATAGGCGGTGAACTTGGCCATCACGTCGGTAAGCGATGACACGGCTGTTTCTTTGTCCATGATTATTTCCTCACTGCATCACAAGGCGGGTTCTTTTTGCTGTCTTTCGAAAGGTCAGGGTGCGGGTGTGCCGGCCTCCATGCGTGCAAGGGCAGGGTGCGGCGCAGCGGCCTCGGGTTCGGGGGCGGGTTCGACCGGCAGTTGGCCGTCCAGGGCCTGGGCCATGCGCTGCTTGTCCAGCGCACCCACCCAGTTGGCAATGGCCACGGTGCCGACCGCGTTGCCGATGGTGTTGGTGATGGCCCGGGCTTCGGACATGAAGCGGTCCACGCCCAGCAGCAGGACCATGCCGGCCACCGGGATGTTGTCCATGGTCGCCAGGGTCGCGGCGAGGGTGATGAAGCCCGAGCCGGTTACGCCTGCAGAGCCTTTGGAAGTGAGCAGCAGCACACCCAGCACGATCAACTGGTCCATCAGGGTCAACGGTGTGTTGGTGGCCTGGGCGATGAAGATGGCGGCCATGGTGTAGTAGATGCACTGGCCGTCCGGGTTGAAGGTAAGGCCCGAAGGGATCACCAGGCCGACCACAGGCTTGGACACGCCAACCTTTTCCAGCTTGTTCATCAGTTGCGGCACCACCGACTCGGATGAGCTGGTACCCAGTACCGTGAACAGCTCTTCCTTCAGGTACTTGAGGAACTTCCACAGGTTGAAGCCGGACAGCCGGGCAATGGCGCCCAGCACCACCACCACGAACAGGAAGCAGGTCAGGTACATGGTCGCCATCAGCTTGCCCAGCGAAACGATCGAGCCCAGCCCGTACTTGCCCACGGTAAAGGCCATGGCCCCGCAGGCGGCCAACGGTGCCACGCGCATGATCATGCCGACGATGAAGAACATGCCGTGGGAGAACGCTTCCAGCACATCCACCATCGGCTTGCCGCGCGGGCCCAGGTGCGAGAGGGCGATACCGAACAGGGTGCTGAACAGCAGGATTGGCAGGATCTCGTTCTTGGCGAAGGCATCGGTCACGCTGCCGGGTATCACATGCAGCAGGAAGTCGATGAAGCCGCCGTTGTTGCCGGCTGCCGCGGCGGTGTAGGTGGAGATGCTCTTGGCATCGAGGGTGGCCGGGTCGACATTCATGCCCTGGCCGGGCTGCACGATGTTGACCACCACCAGCCCCAGCACCAGGGCAAAGGTGGACAGCACTTCGAAGTAGATAAGCGCGCGCACGCCGACGCGGCCGAGTTCCTTCATGTTTTCCATCTTGGCGATGCCAAGCACCACCGTGGCGAAGATGATCGGGGCGAAGACCATCTTGATGAGTTTGATGAAGGCATCACCGACGGGCTTCAGGTCAGCGCCAACCTGTGGCCAGAACACCCCGATCAGCACCCCGAGGGTTACGCCGATCAATACCTGTACGTAGAGCTTGCCGAACAATCGCTTGGCCATTGCCGTCTCCGAATTATTGTTGTGAGTCGGATTTATCTGGCGGCCGGGCTGCTCGTGAGGGTGCAGGTCACACCTGGCCTTGGTGGCCGAAGAGCCCAGCTTTGTTGTGGTTAATCACGCAGGGCAAAAGGTAATGGTTTTTCAAAAATGCTGTAATACAATGAAATTCAACTCATTGTTTCCTTCAGGTTAATTATGAATCCGGTATCGGAACTGGCCTTCTTCACCCAGCTGATCAGGGTCGGCAGCCTGGCGGGTACCGCCCGCGAGCTGAACCTGACCCCGCCGGCGGTCTCCAAGCGCCTGGCACAGCTGGAGCAGCGCCTGGGTGTGCGCCTGCTCAACCGCACCACACGCAGCATCAGCCTGACGGCCGAGGGCGAGACCTATTTGGTGAATGCCCGGCGGATATTGGGCGAAATCGAAGAAATGGAGCGCCAGGTGTCCAGCAGCCGTGCCGAGCCGAAGGGGTTGTTGCGGGTCAATGCACCGCTGGGTTTTGGCCGTACCCATGTGGGGCCGGCGGTGTCCTCGTTTGCCCGGCGCTACCCCGAGGTGGAAGTGCAGTTGCACCTGACCGACCGGCCGATTGCCCTGCCGAACGATGCCATCGACGTGGCCATTCGCTTTGGCGAGCTGCCGGATTCGCGGCTGATTGCCCGCAAGATTGCGGCCAACCGCCGGCGTTTATGTGCCGCGCCCAGCTACCTGGAGGCGCACGGCACCCCCGAAGCACCGAAAGACCTGGCCAGCCACAATTGCATCGTGCTGCGCCAGAACGATGCGGCGTTCGGTATCTGGCGGCTTAGCCGTGGCAAGCAGAGTGAGTCGGTGAAGGTGCATGGCAGCCTCAGTACCAACGATGGCGAGGTGGCCCTGAACTGGGCGCTGGACGGGCAGGGGGTTCTGCTGCGCGCCGAGTGGAACCTGGCCGACCATTTGCGCAGCGGGCGCCTGGTGGAGGTGCTGGGCGACTACCAGACGCCGCCGGCGGATATCTATGCGGTGTACCTGGAGCGCCTGAACCTGTCGGCCAAGGTGTCGTGTTTTGTCGAGCATCTGCGTGCGTTTTTCCGCGAAGGCGATCAGTTGGCGGCGTGGCAGTAAAGCTTTTCAGTTCAGTCAAGGAGTAGGGGCTGACAGGCGCATGCCTTGGCATGTTGGGCGCCTATGCAATCGAGCGCCGCCCGCGCGGCACTCGATTGCATAGGCGCTGCGAGAATCACGCCGAACACCTTGGTTCGAGAAACACCTATACAACCTTTATTGAATCAAATACGATGCATTAATGTGGTTTTTACCAAAAATGCATTGTATATAGTGCGGCGGTTTATGAACGATTTGGGCGCGTTGATAAAGAGACTGCGTAAAGACGCCGGGCTTTCTCAGGCCCAGCTCGCGCAACGACACGGCATGAGCCGGGCAACCATTTCGGGGATCGAAAACAATTCGATCCCCGAAGTCGGCATTCGCAAGGTTGTCGCGATCCTGGAGGGCCTGGGCTATGAACTGACCGCTACGCCAAAGCGCCGACGCAGGACACTGGATGAACTGAAAGCCGGGGGTATCCATGATCAGGCCGAATGATCGCCTGTACATCGGTGCAGGCGGCAGCACTGTCGGCACGTTGGGGCGCAGTGACGAGCACCCGCGTGACACGGTCTTCACCTATGACCCCGCAGCTGAAGAAGCTCAAGCCGTCTCGTTGACCATGCCGACGCGACTGGAGAGCTACAAGTGGGAGTATGGAATACACCCCTTGTTCGAGATGAACCTGCCTGAAGGGCACCTGAAAGAAGAACTCATGCGGCGCTTCAGCAAGTCGGTGCGCGGGTTTGATGATTTCGCGCTGCTGGGCATCGTCGGCCCCCACCAGCTTGGTCGAATCAGCATCGCCCAGCAGGAGGGCGACGACCCGATGCCGGGGATAACGCTGTCCAACCTGTTGGTTCACGACGGTGCCGAAGGCCTGTTCGCCGAGTTGTTAGGCACCTATGCGGCATACTCCGGCGTGTCGGGTGTTCAGCCCAAAGTGCTGGTGCGGGATGTCGATGCTGCCGCCCATGCAGTTGACCGGCTTACCCACCGTGGCGCCACGCACCTGGTGAAGGCATTCAACGAAGCAGACTTCCCGCAGTTGGCGGCCAACGAATTTTTCTGCATGCGGGCGGCGCTGCATTGTGGTCTTGAAGTGCCTGAATTCCAGCTCAGCCAGCAGGGTAGGTTTCTGGTGGTTCAGCGCTTTGACGTCGGCGATAACGCCTACCTCGGTTTTGAGGACATGTGCGTGCTGTCGGGGTGGGGCACACGCAAGAAGTACGACGGCAGCTACCAAGGCTGTGCGCAATTGATCAAGCTGTATGTCACGCCCAGCCGAGTACCACGCGCGCTGGAAGACTTTTTCACCCTGGTAGCGTTGTGTGCGGGCATCCAGAACGGTGATGCGCATTTGAAGAACTTCGGCCTGCTTTATGAGCATTGCGCCGAAGACGCAGACATCTGGCTCGCACCTGCCTATGACTTGGTGACCACCACGGTGTACAGCAGCCACGATATCATGGGGCTACTGCTGGGGGGCTCGAAAGCCTGGCCCAAGCGCAAGTTGCTGGTGCAATTCGGGCGTACCGCCTGCAACCTTACTGAAGCTCGCTGCAATGAGTTGCTGGGCAGGGTGCAGGCTGGCATGACGCAGGCAATGGCAGAAATGTCGGCCTACCGGCGCAGTCATCCAGCGTTTGATGAAGTGGGCGCGAAAATGGCCGCTGCATGGGCTGCAGGGCTGGCCAGAAGTATCGTGCCCTAGCGTGCCGGGCGACCACGGCGTTGGCCCCGCGTTATACTCCGCGGCTTTTGCCCCTGCCGGAATCCGCTCATGCGCCAGGTTTTGCTCATCGTCGATGTCCAGTCCACCTTCAGCCCTCCCGAGTGGCTGGTTGATGGCCTGCGCCGGTTGTCGGCGCACATCCCCACCGTTGCCTCGGTCGAGTTGCATGACGAACAGGTCACCCCCTTCGAGCGCCAACTGGGCTGGCATCCGGCGGCCGATGACGAGAGCCTGGTCGAGGCCGACCAGGTATTCGTCAAGCATGGCTACGGGCAGAGCGCCGAGGCGATCGCGTACATCCGCCAGCTGGGCGTGGAGCGGGTGCTGGTGTGTGGGCTGCAGACTGAAACCTGCGTGCTGGCTGCCGGCTTTGCGCTGTTTGATGCCGGGCTGACGCCGACCCTGGTCACCGACATGACGGTAGGCTCTTCGCTGGACCGCTCGGGCAAGCTGGGCATCCAACTGTGGCAGCACCACTTCCGCCAGGTTACCACCTCGGCAGAGGTGCTGGCAGAACTGGCCGGCAACCACTAACGCATGATTGCGCCGCCTGCTGCCGACGGCGACTTTGTCAGCACTGTAGATGGGCGCACGGAAAACCTGGTCAACCTGCCAGGGCCGGTTGGCATAGCGACGCTTACCAGCCTGGCCGGTGGTACCTCGCAGAACGTGTACAGCTTTACCCTGGAGAAGCAACGCAGCCAGAGTTTCGTGTGCATGGGCAACGACACGGTGGAAACCTCGCGCATCGAGTTCCCGGCCCAGGTCAACGTACTGGCAATCCCCAAACCCGTGAAGTTGCATGACGGCGATGTCGACTACAGCGCGCGTTATACCCAGGACGGCAATGCCGTGGTGTGGAGCGGCACTTCAAGGTCAGCCCGGCCAACGTGGTGTGCTCGCCTGACGACTTCAGCGCCATTGAAGCTGGCGCTGGAGGCGATGATCCGTGACTTGCAAAGCCAGATCATCGTGCAGGCGGGCTAACCGCACGTTACTGGGGCTGCTACGCAGCCCATCGCCGGCAAGCCAGCTCCCACACAGCTTATGTAGGAGCGGCTTTAGAAAGCGAACATCGGCGCAGCCGGTGCCATGCACCGTCTTGCTTGCTTCGCGGGTAAACCCGCTTCTACAGGATGAGCTGGCTTCGAGTTGAAGCTGTACCTGTGCGGGCATGCGCTAATGCCGGTGAGTTATGAAAAGGCCTGCTTCGGTGCTGCTTGGCGAGATATGCCGGATCGATTTGGCCCGTATTCAACGGTGTATCAACGATTTCGGGGCTGGCGAAAACAGGGGACATTCGATCAGATGCTCAAACGCTTGCACCTGAGGTTGAATGAACAAGGTTTGATCGATCTGCAAACCTGGATGATTGACTCAACCGCAGTACGTGCAACCCGAGCCTCATCTGGCGCCGGGAAAAAAAGGAGGCTGACGGGCCTGCCGATCACGCTCTACGGGCCGCAGTCGAGGCGGCCTGACAACCAAAATCCACATGCTCTGCGACGCCAACAGGACACCGTTGCGCTTTCTTCTCTCTGGCGGTCAAGCCAGTGACATTAGCTACGCCCAGCCTCTGTTGGATGAAGTCAGCATTCCCTCAAGCCAGCGTGGTCGTCCGGGTGAACGCTGTAATGGCTGCTTGCCGACAAGGGCTACGACGCCGAAGCGCTAACCCACTACTGCGATCAATATCGAATGCAGCCCGTCATCCTGCTGCGATCAATGAAGCGCAAACCCAAGCCTGGCTTACCCAGGCTGTTTGATCGGCCCAAGTACCGACAACGTAACATCATCGAGCGCATGTTTGGCTGGCTGAAAGAGAATCGCAGGATCGTGACACGCTTCAACAAGTTCGCGAAAAGCTATGCCGCCATAGTTTCACTGGCTTGTTCCATGCGGTGTTTTCGACAATCCTTTCCGTACAGAGCCTTATCGCGGATTTACCCGCGATAAGGCCGGTACAGGCGCCAGAACAAGAAAAGCTATGAACACTATTTCGAAGGGCTTGTGAAAATGAGTCCTTTCTTCAGGTTATCAGCCTCTTGTGCACCTGAAAACATCGCGCCTCCAAAGTTGAACAATGCGCCGACCATTCGGTCAGGGACCGACGAAGTCTTATCGCCTACCCATCCACCGGCTGACTCAAAGAATGCTGTAGTGCTACTGATTTTTCCGGCATCTACGTCCTGCGTGAGTTGTACGTACTGCCCTAGCTTCGCTGTTGAAATATCGGCATATCCGTTGGAAGCCAGGTTTGAGTTCACCATATTGACTGCCTGGCTGAATGGTTTGTTGCTTTCGGCATTTATCAGCTGTTCGGCAAGCGCAGTACGGTTTGGGATCGCCTCCATCGGCGGCTTTTGAGTGCCGGGCATGAGTGATTTTTTGGCGGTAGTAAATGCACCGGAAAGCCAGGTTGAATCGTTCGAGGGTGGAGTCGCAGCAGGGGGAACTTGGCCGGAGCCACCGGGTAGGGGTTTTCCACTTCCCCCCGCAGGATAGCCAATCTTGCCGTTGACTCTTTGCGGCATGCGCATTCCCAGTTTTTTCATTAGGGATGCTCCCATTCTTTGGTTAAGGGTGGGGCGATCTATACCACCCGGCGCGTACATCCAGCTACGCGAGCGCCCCAGTATTCTACTCATGCTATTGGACTGTATTGACAGGCGCAGGGTGCGTACGGTGGTCAACGCTTTTGAACCCAATTTTACAAATGTGCGTCCCAGATATCTGGCTCCGCTATGAGCCAAGCCTATTAGGCCAGCAGCCATCGCCGCCCATCCCAGCTTCTTCGCCAGTTCAGGATTGCTCTGTTGCACCGATACCTGCGCGATGGTCAAACCTGCGTACGCCATCGTCGATCCATACATCATCGCCTTCGCCACCCCGGCCATCTGCGAGCCGAATGCCGGCGCACTGGCCAGTGCCATCATCACTTGCCCCACAGGTTCCAATATCCGCGACAGCTCCGGGTTCGACTGCCTCAATGCCATGCCCGTCGCGGTGACTGCGGCACCCGCTGTGTAGGCGATCATCAGGCCTGCGATCACCGGCGCACTGAGGGTGCCCGTCGAACCTATGATCATCAGTGCGCCAAAAATGGTCAGGCCAGCGAACAACAGCCATTCCCCCAGGCTGGCAGCCTGAGGCGGCGCGGTTTCCGTGCTGGGCGTCAACGCGGCAATAATGGTATCGAGCCTTTCCAGGCTGGCTGCCTGGGCCTGGCGGTTGAGCATGATGTGGCCACTGGGGTCCGCGAAGTTGACCGGGTCGGCTTTCGGGCAGTAGGCGCGGTCATTCGGGCCGGCTGCACCCAGGGGGCTCCAGTCGTCGGGCTGGCAGAACACTTTGTGCAGGGGGTCGTAGCAGCGGTAGCCGTCGCCCAGATGGAAACCACCCGTCACCCGATCCACCCGCTGGCGGTTGTAACCGACGCCCACCGATTGAGCGTTGAGGGTGGCCAGATCGGTTACGCCCCAGGGCGTGAAGGTGACCGAATGGCGAACCCAGGCGCCATCCTTGCACTGGTATTCATCACCTCCACCGGTCTGCGGGTCGCCGAGCACGAACAGCCACTGACCGTCCAAGGCCACCGCAAGGCCTGCCTGGTCATCCAGCGTCAGGCGCTTGAGCACCTTGCCTGCACCATCCAGCCAGGTTTCCCCACTCAGACCATTGGCCCCATAGTTGAGGATGCGCCGCTGGTTGTTGACGACATCATACTGGGCGATCAGCCGGTCATGTTCGTCGTACTCGTAATAGGTCAGCGGCGTCGTGCCACCCTTGGCAGTCACTGACCGCAGACGACCGCTGTCGGTGTAGGCCAGGGACTGTTCCCGCTCGTTGGTCGCCAGGTTGCCGTTGGCGTCGTACGTCAGGGTGACAGTGCGTGTATTGGCTTTGCCGGCAAGGGTCGTGATGCAGGTCATCGTGGTACGCCGAGTAGGATGCATCGCATCGTCGTAGGCATAGTTGCGTACCCGCGTGTCGTTGTTGCTACGCGTGGTCGAGCATTGGGTCATGCTGCCCAGCTCGTCGTATTGGTAAGTCTCTTGCTTGATGGCATGCCCTTCTTCATCCTTGACCTGGTCGCCATCCACTGCGTCCACCGTCCATTGCTGCAATTCATCGCTGGTGCCGGTCACGCTGGTGTAATAGACGAATGTCTCGGTTCTTGCCCGCGTGCCGTCACGGTACAGCGTTTTGGTCAGCAGCTGACTGGCCGGTGACCAGGTTTGCTCGTAGCGCACCTTTTCCTGGCCGTTCAGCGCATAACTGAGTGTGGTTTCGCGGCCGAAGGCATCGTAGTCGTGCAGCACCTGCAAGTGCTGGCCGCTGCGCAGGTCTTGCACCGTCAGGCAGGCCAACTGGCCCAGTGCTGTGTACGTGTAATGGTACTCGAGGGGGCCGCGGCGCAACCGGCTGCGGTAGCCTTGGGCATTCTCCCAGGCCTGCAGAGGTAGGTTGTTGCTGTTCCATGTGCCGGTCAAGGCGCCGCGCAGAGAGGCCGAGGCCTCATCGTGCTGCTGTTGCCCGTGCACCGTCCGGTTAAAGCGCCAGGTGCCCAGCAGCAGCGGCTGCAAGGTTTCACTGGTGACCAGGCTTTGATGATCACCCTGCACCGGGCGTTCGGCCTGCAAGGCCTGCGTGACGGTGTTCAACTTGAAGGTCACCAAAGGTACCCTGCTAGCGGTGCTGTTGCCTTTTTGTGCATTCCAGGACCGGCTGCCATCATCGTTGCGTGCATGGTAAAGGCTGGTGCCGTCTGGCTTCACGTAACCGTCTGGTCGGGTTCGCAGCGTTTGGCTGGTATCGCTGCCTCTCACCAGCGTCGACACGGCGCCCTCATTGAATGTGCGGCTGGCCAGTACCCGTTCCGGCGCGGTCGCCGACTTTTTCACGCTCATGCGGGTGGGGGCGTCGTTCAAGCCTTCATAGGCCCAGGCAATGATCGATTTGTCCGGTTGGGTCAGTTTCTCTGGGCGCCCCAGGCCGTCGTAGCTGATATCCCAGGTTCTGGCTTGCTTGGCATAGCCGGGAATGTCCTCGGTCACCTGGGTGCGCTGGCCTTTCTGGTTGAGGGTCTGGGTGGTTGTGATGGCAGCGCCGGTGGCAGGTTTCTCCAGGCCTTTCCAGGTTTCGTGCGTCAGGGTGACCGCCCCGTCCGGCTGGTTGCGCTGGGTGGTTTGTTGCGTGGTCAGTGCGCCTTGCGAAATCAGCCCCAGGGTGGAACGGGTAGTCAGCGACACATTCTGCTTTGCATCGGTAACCACCGGGTCATGCCCGTGGGCCTGCCAGAACCAGTCCTTGCTCTGCTCGGGCAGTGCTTTGACATTGTCGATGCGCAGGCCACCCGGCAAGAAGTCGAACATCACTTGGCCGGCCATTTGCCCATCGCTGTCCCAGGCTGTTTTTTCCACCGTGCAATAGTTGTCGGCACTGTGGTCAGGCCCTGGCACGCGTTGCAGCTCACGGCGCACGAGGCGTTGCTGGCCATCGTAATAGCACTGCTGGTGACGCCCCTGCGCGTCGCAACTCCTGACCCAGTTGCCCTTGCCGTCTTGCGCGTAGTGGATGGATTGCGAGTGGGTGGCTTTCAGCGCAGTCACCAAGCCGCTGGTAAAGGCCTCTTCAGTGGACGCATCGGCTTTATTGAACGCATAGGTGTCACTGCGCACCCCCCGGCCCAAGCTATCGTACTGATGGCAGGTGAACGCTATGGTGTTGCCCTCGCTGTCTTGTTGGGTTTCACGCAGCAGGCGGCCGGTGCGCGCCGATACGATCTGGCGTTGCAGGATGGCCGTTGTCGTCGAGTAGGGCGTGGTGCGCAGCAGTTCGTAAGTGGCGGCTTGTTTGCCGGTGGTCACCACCTCGATCACGGTCTGGGTGCTGCGGGCGTCGTCGTTCTTGTACCACTGGGTGGCGATGCGTTCGCTGCTGCGGACCGCGCCGGCCTGGTGCTGGTAGTTGACCTGCACCAGGGAGACGGACAGCGCTGTCGGTTCGGCCAGCTTCACGTCGTTCAGGGTGTCGCTGTCGTCAAAGGCTTCGAAGCCTTCGAAGGTCAGCACGGTGTTAGGCAGCAGGGTGCCGTGCTCGTCGCGCTGGTTCAGGGCATAGCCGAACAAGGTCAGTACCGGGGCCTGGCGGCTACCGTCGGGCAGCAGCAGGTACTGGTATTGCGCGCACAGTGGCAGCAGGCCTTTACCAGCCTCAGGGCGCTGGGTGCAGGTGAGCCGCTTGGCATCGTCCAGCGTCCTGCCGGTGGTGCCCTGCGTGGCGTTGCTACCGGTAGTGACCTTGGCCAGTGTCAGCCCTGCAACCAGCTTGCTGATGTCCAGTGGATGGTCGTCGGTTTCGTAGTACCAGAGCCGGGTGTGCAAGCCGTCGTCAGTGATGAAGTGTATAGGTTCCAGGCCGCCTGGGCGGTAGCGGGTAAGCGCGGTTTCCGTGGGCGAAGTCGATGGAAGGGCGGGCGATGGGCTGGAGGTGGTCTGATCCGTGCTGGTCATGGCTGCTGTTCCTCGGCAGTGGCGGCGACGCGGAGATCTTCGACGATGATGTGCTGCTCTGTTTGCCGCGGCTGGCGTAGCGGCTCGGGCACGGTGTTGTCGGTCTGATAGACATGGTGCGTGATGCGCTGCTGCTCGCCGGGGACTTTCTCGATCAGGCGCGTAAGTTGTGTGGCACCGTCAGCACTGTGGGACCACTCCCAGCGGGTGGATGGAACCTGCTCCAGGTCGCTGCCGACAGGGGCGTGCGCGTAGCGGGTGGCTGCGGTGATCCGCTTTTCACCTTCCCAGGCCCAGGCGTGGTGGATATTGGGTTGTTGACCACCGGGGACGAGGGTGTGCAGTTCGACGCGAGGTAATGAATAGCAATCTAGCCAATCGTAGGCGACTACTTCCCGTGAACCATCGTCCTTGGCAATGCCGCACAATACATTGTCTAGCGTTTCCGACATGGTGTACTGGAAGTGCAGGCGCTGGTCGGGCTTGTCGGTCTGGGAGCCGCTGGATCGAGTCAAACGCCTGAGCAGGCAGTCCTTGATGTCCAGCGTGATGCAGCAGCGCTCATCAGTCTCTGGCCAGAGGGTGAAAACGCTCTTTACGCTACCCTTTAGCATCGGCTCGGCGGAGTGTTCGGCCTTGAGCAGAACGTTGACACCGTCCTTTATGCTATTCAGGCGGACATGGCCCTTCACGCCTTGCCAGGCCAGTTGCAGCGCTCGGCTGTCTGCCTTGAGTTGCAGGGGGACCAGGATCAAGGCATTGAGCTCGGCCTCGGCGAGTGCCAGCGCCATTTCGGCTTTCAGTTTGTTCAGCTCTGTTTTATTCGCGGTGACCTGTTTAAGTTTTTCCAGATCCTTACCTAATAAGTCGGCGCCCCATAAGGTGCTGATAGAGCCAGCGATAATGGAAGAGAGTTGTATGTGCTGGGTTTTTTCGTAGTCATCGACTTTTGATCCTGCCGCACCGCCAAAGACTCCGCCGAATAAAAAACCGACAATAGTCCATATCGGCGGTTTATCTTTTGAGGGCGTTTTCAGCTCTTCCAGTGCGCTATCGATCCTCGCGATAACTTCATTGATCTGGCTTTTAAGGTTGTCTTTATACGCCCCGCCACTTTCCAGGTTGTCATGAGCCTGGGGCAGGCCAAGTACTTCCTCGTGGCCGTTCAGATACTCGATCGTGAAGGCCGTCAGGTGATAGACCTTTCGTTTGCTACCTTCAGCGCTCAGCTCATGAGTAGTCCCTTGGCCCGCTTTGAGGGTATAGCCGAGGCCTACTATCGGCTCGCCATTAATCAGTTTCTTGATATCCTCAATGCTGAGCTCAGCCACGGTCCCGTTGCCCAGTACCAGGCGCCGCTTTCGATTGTCGTAACTTGAAAAGCCGGTGAGCGCGAAGCCATCGCCGAGGGCGCTTTCGTTGGCACGTAACGGCGAATAGTTGAACGCCAGAGGGATCGCAGGCGTGTTTCCGGAGAGGCTGGAGAGCGTTGCAACTGGGTGATGGAAGTGGAACAGGCCGGTCTGGGGAGAGACACCATGAAGCTGCGAGCCGCTAGAGGCAAAGAGCTCGAATCCTTCGGTATTTGCCATGTCCGCACACAGAGTGTCGTGCGCAGGTTCTTCCATATTTGTTTCTTTTTCTGTGTTGCAGCTTTGAATTTTTCTCCAAAGAAAATTAGGCGATAGGATGCCGATCAGGATTCCTGCTGAGGCGCTATGTTCGTCTGGTTCGAAAGGGATGTTGAGGTCGAGTGCAAGTCCGTAGTCATTTCGGCTACAAGAGACTAGAGAAAAGCGTCTATCAATGGTTTGAGCATCAAGCACAATGCAAAGTTGCTCACGTGATGAAGAGGTGTGGATGTCAATCGTTGCGAAATGGCATTGAGTGCTTACTAGATTTGACAGATTTTTTTTTATGGAGTCTCTGCAGGCGAAGGCCTTGAAAATAGCGGAAACGTGCTTGTCAGTTAGCCTGTCTTCAAGGTGGAGAAGTATATTTATCATGCTATCGCAAATAATCTGGGCGGCCTTGTATGTTGAAGACTTTTGAGGGATGACGCCGATGTCTGGTTTCGACTTAGTAGTGCAGAAATAGAGTGCGCGACCCAAAGCTTCCTCTATGGCGCTAGCAGAATTATCTTGCTCCTTATAGCTTGGTTTGTCGCGCTGTGATATGCCTATATTGATTTGCGTGGATTTTTGGTTAATCGCTTCTTCGATCAGACCGGGGAGGTCGAAGTAGTCGGGCGTATTGTGAAGTATTTTTGAGTAAAAATAATAAATGTCGTCTATGGGGTGTTCGAAATCAAGGTCGTACAAATTGTGTTGCAGGCGTGAGGCAATATCGCTTAAGGCATTTGAAGCGAGCGGGTCGCTCCATAAAGGCGATTCGGCTATGTTGGCTGTGCGAAAGGTGGTATTATGTGCCTCAATTGGACCATTCGTAATAAGTTTATGGATGTGGAAGAATAAAGGCTCAGTGTCTTGGTCTTGGTCTTGGTCTTGGTCTTGGTCTTGGTCTTGGTCTTGGTCTTGGTCTTGGTCTTGGTCTTGGTCTTGGTCTTGGTCTTGGTCTTGGTCTTGGTCTTGGTCTTGGTCTTGGT
>PJTY01000186.1_pt1 | contig 43343 bp, 46 predicted proteins | sample 1512121 | NCBI WGS metagenome assembly PJTY01 (sample SAMN08177680, study PRJNA422409) | Soil metagenome, whole genome shotgun sequencing project. | isolation source: Soil enriched (2) on filter paper: alkali lignin treatment | place: USA: Madison | collected 2015-01-15 | reverse complement strand
TGATGGCTGCTCCTTCACTGTTGAACCTGAATTTGACCAGATGCGCCGATGCCAGCGCCCGGTGGCTTTGGGTCATCAGCGTTCCCATGGGCTGGTCAGCTGCTACTGGCTTACCGGCATACATCGGGCCGCCGGCCCCGACCATCACGGGGCTGGCCATCATCAGCTCGCCACGGTTGGCCGCAGTAACTGTTGGTAGTGGATCGCCCGGGTTGTTCACTCGGTCGGCGCCCTGGTGTGTTGCTGGAAGAATCACCGGGCTTGCCATGGCGAAGGATCCACCGCGCGGCCAAGAGGTCACCGTGCGAAGTGGCTCATGCGCCGACTGGGCCAGTTCGCCCGACCAGTTGGCTATCGGCACGATGAAAGGCTGCGGGTTGTCCAGCACGAACTTCTTCATGCCCTTGGCCACGCGTCGAAGCGTTGCAGCTGCCAGCTCCTTCTTGCGACCGAAGATGCTCTTGCTCGGCACGTTCCAGTCGATGCAGTCGGCGGCCGTGCGCCACTTCTGCTGGCCCTTGGCTGGTTGCTTGGCGTGGGTAGGCTCTGGCCACACGATGGGCTGGCCGTCGCAGCGGGCAATCATGAACAGCCGCTCCCGGCTGGTTGGTGCGCCGAAGTCGCATGCCTTGATGATCCGCCATTCAACCTGGTAGCCCATGCCTTCAAGCAGGTGCACGAAGCGGCGCCAGGTGATGCCGCGGCGCTTCGGGTCTGGCACGAGGAACTGCTGTTGCACCGGCACACGCTCTCCGACAGCAGCGACCGTGCCGTCCAGCTTCATCACCCGCCCGGTGTTCTTGTCGCGCTTGGCCATCAGCGGACCCCACTGAAGGATCTGCTTAACGTTCTCTAGGCTGATCACCCGAGGCTTCTTCTTGCCGGCCCACTTCAGGCCGATCCAAGACAGGTTGCGGATCTCGCGCTTTCGCGGCTGGCCGCCAGCAGCCTGGCTGTGGTGAGTGCAGTCTGGGCTCATGTGGAACCAGCCAACCGGCCGGCCCTGGCATTCTTCGTCCGGGTCACCTTCAAACACGTCGGTGGTGAAGTGGCGCGCTGCAGGGTGGTTGGAGGTGTGCATGCTGATGGCTGCGGGGCTATGGTTCTTGGCCACGGTCACCGGCCGGCCCAGACCCATTTCCAGGCCGGTGCCGGCGCCGCCGCCACCGCAGAAGAAGTCCACCACGATCTCATCGTCTTGCGGGTCGAAGCCAAGGCCGTACTGGGTTTTGAAGTCGAGCGGGTTCTTTTTCTGGAATGCAGACATGCGCGGTCCTCGCCAGGGTGGCGTGATTCGTTTATGTGGGGTATTTAGTCGACAAGCGGCATGGGGCCGCATTGGAGCAGACGTGAATACAAAGGAACTGAAAAAGTTTTTACGGATACCAGACCAGCATGAATTCAGGTCTGGGGACGGCGTCATGGAAATCACCGCCGGCGTAGATACCTGGAATTTCTACGAGATCGACGAGAATGGAAAGACAATCGCTCACTACCTGATCGTTGAAACCCATGATCATGAAGGCAGTGGAAGCCTGACCTGGAAGAAAACCAAAAAAGGATGAGCCCCAGTTATCTCACGCTGCTAGCTTGGTGTCGTGAAACACATCCATCTGCGCGGAGCCCTGCGCGTAGGCGCCGCCCTCACCGGGGGGTGCTTGGTAGTGGCAATTTGATGTCATTTGGGTTATAGGATTGTAATCCCATCCCAGCGAGTCGAATCCCCAGATGGACCGCGAGCCAACAAACCAGGAAGTCGCAGCAGTTCTCGGAATTGATGAGGATCAGGTTGATAAGTACCGTCAGGAAGCTGTGCTATTGGGCGACGGTTCCTGGCTGATCCACTTTTCCTACGACATGCCGCGAGAGCTGCGGCACAGCTTCACCGGGAGCTTCACGGCGATCGTCGAATGCGAGGCATCTTCTGTTGACGCTCGCTCAGTCGACTGAGGCTGGCGGGTAGCGAAGGACAGTCAGGCGGCGATCGGGAACTGCTTGGCCAGGACCTGCTGAACTGTCGCGATGATGCGGCAGAGGTAGGCCCAGTCCGGGTTCGGCTCCATGGCATCGGCCGGTAGGCACCACCACTCATCACCGAAGATTCGATGCATGAATTCGCGATGGGCACCGCCACACTCGTCGAGCGAGTTGACGAAGCGTACATCCTCGGCCTCGTCGAAAAGGCTCCTGGCATCCTCGCCATCCAGGTCGCGCTCACGGCGCATCCGCAGGATCATTTGCCGGGCCCTGAAGGCCAGGGCATCACCGCTGAACCGCCGAGAGCTGAGGGCGCGGTCGAAGTAGCCGATGATGTAGGCCTCGTTCAGCTTGCAGAAGAACTGGCCGATGTTCAGGCCATCCCACATGCCGCCCCAGTAGGCGTGCCAGGTCTTGTCGAAGCAGCTGACAGTGATCTTGCCTTTACAGGGCGCGAGGTCTTCCAGGTAGACGCTGATCGGGTCCAGGCCCTGAACCTCAGTGATCAGCAGCTTGGTGACGGTCGATGTCTCGACGTTCATGGCTTTCTCCATGCATGCGCCGCCCTCCGTGGCCGGATGCGGCATGGTGGCAATTTGGTGTAGTCTTCCCAGCTCGTGATTTAAGGAACAGATCATGGCGACGACCAAGCAGCACGCATCAGATTCCAAAAAGCAAAGTACCACTGAAGAGGTTGTCAGAAAAAAGGCATTTATAGTAACTCCAATAGGAGGCGCGGACTCTGCAACTAGGAGAGCTGCGGATGGATTAATAAGCTCGGTCCTCAAACCCCTACTAACTGAATTAGGTTATGAGACATACGTTGCGCATGAAATATCTCTAACCGGGTCTATCAGTCGGCAAGTGATAGAGCATATTTTGGAGGATGATTTGGTGATTGCAAATCTCTCTGAATTAAATCCCAATGTCATGTATGAACTTGCAGTCCGCCATTGTACTGGGAAGCCTGTAGTCGCAATTGCCGAACAAGGCACCAGACTGCCGTTTGATATTGCTGATGAACGAACCGTGTTTTATACGAATGACATGCGTGGTGTAGTGGAATTGGCTCCCGCATTGCGAAACGCAATCCAAATGTCTGTGGCCAAAAGTGAGCAGGACAACCCAGTGCTTCGCGTTAGACAGCATCGTGCGCTGATGGAGTCTTTGGATCAAGGTGATGCGAAAACTATATTAATTGATAGGCTTGAAAATATTGAATCTTTATTGAAGCGGCTGAGCTCCATGGAGAAGGATGTAGGTATTTCAAAGTCGGGTATTGTTTTTATTGTGGAGGGTGAAAAGCAAAGTATTGAAGCATTTGTTTCAGTGCTTGCCTCTTATAATCAGGCAATAGAAATGAAAGCTAAAGTTAAGCAGGATGGTAAGACGGAGTTTTCCGTCAAGGTCTCAGGGGTAAGTAATGTCGATGTGCGCAGGATTCAGTCAATCGCAAGCGACAATGGAGTATCAATTATTCGAATTGAATATGGTTGATTAGATTTCTGGGGTGGTCGCTAAAAGTTGGCCAATTACAGTAGGTTTGTACTAATAGCAAGGCGTCAGATCATTAAACTTTGTGTACGGATCTTGAGGCGGCGTTTTTAATCAAGCAGAGTTGCGCCTGAGCTGCTCCACCAAATGCGTCGGCAGGTGCTTGATGGTCAGACTGGCGCTGTCTTGTTCGAACTTGACGCGCTTGCCGAGCAGGTGCGCTTCGAAGCTGATCGACATGCCTTCGGCGCGACCGGTGTAGCGACGGTACTGGTTGAGGGTGCGCTTGTCGGCTGCGAAGTTCTCGGAGATCCCGTATTCCCCTGCCCGGATAAATTCGACGAAGGTCTTGGGGCTGTCCTCGTTCATCAACTCGGATAGTTCGTCCAGGCTGATAGGCTCGCCGATCTTTCCTTGTGCCTGTGCGTAGGCCATCAGGTTGTGGCTCTTCTCGCTGGCGGTGTCGTCTGCCAGATCCTCGGCCTTCACGAAGTCGGCGAAGGCCTTGAGCAGCGTGCGTGTCTCGCCGGGGCTGTCGATACCTTCCTGGCAGCCGATGAAGTCGCGGAAGTAGTCGGAAGCCTTGCGGCGGTTCTTGCTCTTGATGAACGAGATGTACTGGCGCGAGGCTGGGTTGTGCTTCCACTCGCTGAGGTTGATCCTGGCTGCGAAGTGCAGGGCGCTGGTGTCCAGGTGGCGCGACACGGACACGGTGAGGTCATCCGCAACCGAGGTCGTCTCAGTCTGGCGCAGGATTGCGATAGTCAGGTAGTCGGTCATGCCTTGCTGGTAGAGGGCGAACAGGATGTGCCCGCCGACTGACAGGTTGGATTCCTCCATGAGGCGGGTGAGGTGCTCCACCGCAGTGCGAGTGAAGTCGATGAACTCCATGTCGCCGCTCACAACCTTGGCCAGCCAGCCGCTGAGGGGATAGGCGCCGGATTCGCCGTGGAAGAAGCCCCAGGCCTTGCCGGTCTTGGCGTTGTAGCCGTCGTTGACATCGTGCACCAGGTTTTCGATGGCGCCGCTTACCGGCAGGCTGGCGCTGGCCATGTGCAGGGCTGCGGGGCTGCCGTCCGGCTTCTTGTCGATGAAGTGCATCACTGCGTGGCGAATGGGCATGGGTGATCCTCCTAGGCCGGCTGGCGGCATGGTGGCAATTTGGCTTGGGATGGGGTATTACGGATGACCGGCATGGGGTCGGATACAGGGCGTTTAGATGGCTTTCGAGAAGAGAACTCGCAAATTCATCAATGGCATCGACAGCGCTAAAGCAGCTGCCGAAGCAGATGGAATAGAGTTAACGGCCGATGAGGCTGCTAAAGCTGCGCTACGCAAAGCGCTTGGGGCCAAGAAGGGGAGGCCCAAGAAAAAGAAGCGCCGAGGAGGATCAATGTTCTTGCCCGGAAGCTTTGAAAGTTCTTCCAGGTGATACCCCGCCTAGTGCTGCATGCCTTGCGCGTGCTCGATCACGTAGATTCCTGTGTCGTCCGGATCGTCGCCGAGAATCAGATCAGGCGCGCGCAGCTCGCGACCGATGCGGAACTGGTCGAGTCGTCGCGCCACAAAATCCGAAACAACAATTTCGTGGCGCGGCGCACTAAGGAAGTGGCGGGCCGCTTCAGGCCCTAATTCATGGATGCGGTGGATCATCAGGGTCATGGCTTCGCCGTTTTCCTCGACGCTGGCCCAGGTCTTTATCTCGGTCAGTGCCTGTTTAGTCCCTGGTCGAACCTTCAAGCGCAGGTCTTCTTCCTGCAACCGTGCGGCTTTGGCTCGGCGTTTCTCGTCGCGCTCCTTGGGTGACATCGCCATACGGCACCTCCATGATTCCGCTGGGCGGGATGTGTATGTGCAGCTGGCGGCGACGCTGCTGCGTGAGCTTCTGGATTCGTCTCATGGGTGGCACACCTCAATGGGCGTTTTCTTCGTCGAGCCAGACGGCATAACCACCAGTAGACGCTTGTTTCCTCGGTATACGCCCCAAGGCTGACCAGTGGACCTGGCCATGGCCGCCGCGTACTTCACGGCGGGCACAGGCTGAGACAGGGTGGCGATCATGCGCCCGCCAGGTGGTGGAGCGGGGCGAACGGGATGTCGTCGTCGAAACTCTCGTAGTCAGGCGGGGCGGACTGCTGGCTCTGCTGAGGCGCCGGTCGCTGCTGGTAATGCTGGCGCGGCTGCTGCCGTTGCTGCTGTGGCTGGCGCTGTTGTTGCTGGCCGCCGCCCTGGTTGTCCGGCCGCCCGCCCAGCAGCTGCAGGGTGCCGCCTATGTCGACGTTAATTTCCGTGGCGTATCGCTTGATTCCGTCCTGCTCCCACTCCCGCGTCTTCAACTTGCCCTCGATGTAACACTGCGAGCCCTTGCGCAGGTACTCGCCAGCGATTTCCGCGACCTTTCCGAATAGGACCACGCGGTGCCACTCGGTCTTCTCAATCTTCTGGCCGGTCTGCCTATCGTTCCAAGATTCGCTGGTGGCCAAGCTGACGTTGGCGACCGCGGTCCCGTTCGGCAAGTAGCGGATCTCCGGATCCCGGCCGCAAGTGCCGACCAGGATGACTTTGTTGATGCCCCTCATGCTGCTTTGCTCCTAAGCTGTTTTTCAAAGCCATCTACCAACAGCTTGAACTCCCACAGGTCCTGCTCAAGCTGCTCGATGTAGTCGTCATCGCGCTTGAACTCACGCCACCAGAGCTGGCGGCCTACCGGCTTGAGGAGGGGGCAGTACATCCCGATGTGCCACCATTTCCGGCCAGTGATCCACATGCAGCCCTGCACCTGGTCGATGACATCACTGGCGTCGTTGTCGATGTGGAAGGCGCGGAGCTTGTCCGGGGCCAGGAAGCACTTGTACTCGCTTCCGCCGTCTTCACCGATGAAGCCGTCCGCGCTGGCGCCGAACGCGCCGTCGTCTGTTTTGACCAGGCCGACCTGCGTGACGATCAGGCCTGTCTGGATTTCGTGCTCCATCCGCGCCTCCGGCTCCAGTTCATGGCCGCGGCGCATCTGCCAGGTCTCGAACCCTCCATCGAGCGGGGCGCCCCCGATGCGCTCGACGGCCAGCTCGAAGGCGTAGGTGAGGGCGGCATTCGATGGCTCGCCCACCTTTTCGCCATCCAGCGCCCTCTGAACAACCTCCGCCTTCGGCCCGGCCTTATATCCGGCAAGATCGCGCGCCTTGGCTTCACTGTGCCCCGCCAGAATGGCGTCGACGTAGGTTCGCTGCTGCGCGGTCAGCCCATTGACCTTCGAGCGGGCGGTGCTGAACATGCTGGCGGTGATCACTCCAGCGCGGGCCTGCAGCCACTCGGGCGAGCCTTGGGTGCAATTGACGATGATCATGGGGTGGCCTCCAGTACTGTTTTCCGCTTGGTCACGGCGATCTTCACCGCGTCGTATCCGGCTTTGTCGCCGCTGGCCTGCATGACCTTTACGGATGCCTGCCATACATCCTTGAGCTCGTCGGGGGTTGCGGCTGCTTCGACCTGGGCCAGGATGTCGCCCAGCGCCTGGGCCCGCATTTCCGCCGTATCTGAGCCATCCGACGATTGCGCATCGTCGTCCCTGACGTCGCCGGTTGTGATGTTCAGCAAGGCGCACATCACGTAGCGCTTGCCGTAGGTGGTGGACGAGCCGACGGCTTGAACATCGTTCCGGCCTTTGCCGATGTCGGCCGGCAGGGTCATGGTTGTCTGCTCGCGGTGGCCGTCGCGGTGCATCAGGATGCCGGTGACGCTGATCGACTTGTCCTGGTTCTCCACCTTGAAGGTGATCGCGAAGCCGTGCCGCTGCATGATCGGCTTGACCACCCGGGTGATGTCGTCGAGCGTGGCGTAGGCGTTGCCGGTGTGCAGATTCACCGCCGCTTCGAACACGGTCGGGATCTCGCATTGCATCTGCGCCATGCCGGCGTTGAAGGCGGCTTCTGCTGTCTTGGCCTGCATGCGCTCATGCATGGCCAGAAGCCGCTCCATCTTCTCGATGTCGCAGGCTGGGTCGGCGGCTGCTCGGCTGATCACCGCCATGATGCTGTTGTCGACGGGGCCGGGCGCAGCCACTGCCTGGCGGCGCTGTTCCGGCACAATGATTGCGCTGGTCATGGTCTGTGCCTCAGTAGGTGATAGCGATGTTCGGGATCTTGCGCTGGGCAATCAGGGTGATTGCCTGCTTGGCGCATTCCTCGGTCATGCCGCCGGCGACGAAGGCCTCCAATGCGGCGCGGTTGATGCTGGCCCGGTGCGCCTTGTCGCGCTCGCGGGCCTCTTGCTGCCGGAGGATTTCGGCTGCTGCTGCATCGGCGCGGCGACGTTCTTCCTGGCGCGCCTGCTCGGCTGCCTCCTCTTGCCGTCGAGCGGCGTCCTGGCGCTCCTGCTCCATTCGCTGCTCGGCCGCAACGCGGTCGGCCTCGGCCTGAATCCGGGCGCGCTCGGCTTGTTCGGCTTGCAGCTTGAGTTCCAGGCGCTGGTTCTCGGCTTCGCGCTCTTGTGCGGCAGCCTGGTCAAGCAGTTCCTGCTCGCGGCGGGCTGCGGCTTCACGCGCTGCCTGCTGCTCTTGGGCCACACGCTGACGCTCCGCCTCAACTGCGGCCTCCTGTGCCAGGCGGATACGGTCCTGCTCGGCCCGCTCTTCTGCTTCGCGGCGCAGGCGGGCCAGTTCGGCCTGTTCGGCGTCGTACTTCTGGCGGGCGACCAGGGCGGCCTGCACTGCATTCAGCGAAGCCTCTTTGGTCCGAGCTGCCTCAGCCTCGAATTCCTCCCACGCTTCGCCCAACTGGAACGCGGAGAGCTCACTGAGGCGCGCCTGCAGCTGCTCGGCATCCAAGGTGCCCAGCTCGGCGGCCAGGTCCTTCATACGGTTGATTTCGTCGTTGTGGCGGTCGATCCGAGCATCCTCGGCAGCTTCCCACTCGGTGAGCGGCCGGCGCGTTTCATCCCGCAGCGTGTCCATCTTGGTCACGAAGTCGCGAAGCTCAGCCTCGACCACCTTCGGCATTTCCTTGAGTCGGCGCAGGTAGTCGCGCCCGGGCTTCTCGACGGCGGTCTTCGACTTGCTGACCTTGGCGGCCAGGCTGGCGATGCGCTCGCGGCCTTTGCGGGTGGTCAGATCGGGCACTTCGCCCTGGATCTCGCCCTTCACCAGGTCGATGAATTGCTGCAGGCCGCCGGCCACGTAGATGGCCGGGGCGTTCGCTTCGCTGATCTCTTCGATCGCGATCAGTTTCTGTTCCGCGGACATTGGAAAACCTCGCGCCAGGCCGGCGCCGTCAGTTGGGATAGGGAAATGCCAGGTCACCCAGATTGGAGGTACGCTCCAGGCCCTGGCTGCGGTGGATGGTTGCGCGCTCTCGCCGCTTACGCTCCGGGTAGGTCCGGTTACCCCCTAAGGGCCCGCCGGGCTCGGGTGCGTGTGATTCAGGAAGTGATGCTGCCGGCCAGGGCGCTGGCAAGCATGAAGAAGGTGCAGGCGAAGAGCATGGAGAAGGAGCCGCGCCAGAACGCCCAGCGTCTGGCCTGCTGACGGCTCACGCGCGGACCTCATAGGCGAGGGTGCACATGCCGCAAAGGTAAGCGCGGCCCGACCAGGCAGCAGGATTCTCGATATGAGCCAGGCGCGCCTGGTTCATGGCGTCCTCCATGGTCAGGCCCTTGAACACCAGAAGGATGCGGTCATCTGGCACCGCCTGGGCGACCTCTGCCACCTGCTCGTCAACGATCGACATGAAGAGCCTGCTCCACCGGCTCCAGATATAGACCCGATTACCGCTGAGATACTTGAGGCCTACGGCCACATTGGGAGGTCGCGGCAGTACGTCGGGATGGTTGGGGCGCCCGCACCGATCTCGCCTGCAATCATCGGTCAGTATTTGGAGCGGTACCCTTCGGCAATTTGCCGGGATGAGTTTGACGCCTCGATATTCGCGCTAGACGACGAGTTCAGGCGGCATTGGGACGAGCAGCAGGAGAAGGCAAGGAGCAATACGCATCCGAAGAAGCGATAGCGGTTTGAGGGCTTTGTAGCATCCAGACATAGTGGTAAATTGCTGCCATCACCCAAGGAGCAAGCTCATGAATAAGGGAAGTATCTTCGCTGCACTCGTCATTCTGGCTACTCCCTCCATCGCCAGCGCTACTGCTGAATCCAGCTCTATGCCTATGAGCTTTGAGAAGTGCCAAGCTACCCAGGCCAACACCATTGCGCAACTTAATGTTCCGTCAGGCGACATTGTTCAGATAGTCAACACCAGTTCAATGACCATGACGAGGATCTATGTTGACGATGGCAGCGTCCTGATTACGTGTAGTGCGCCTGATAACAAGATGGTTATAACTAAGTCATCCGAAGGGCGCTGATCTAACGAGGAGAAAGAATGCACATTTTGATTGGTGTAATCCTCGTTTTGCTTTTCCCCTTTCTTCTGGCCATTGTGGCCGGTGCATGGGTAAGCTATTGGGTTGTGCTGGCTTGCTCCATCCTGGCCTACGGAGCATTTTTGGCGTTGCGTCATGCGATTATGCGCTATTGGAGTATTGCTGCTGACATCCAGTCCGCGGCGGTTGAGCAGTCGCGAGCTGATAACAAAGAATCATTCGTTGAATCCACTTCCTGCCTTACTGGTAATGGTCAGAGCAATCCCTTTGAGGGAAATTCAAACCCATCCAAGGTTGCTCGCCGTCTAACGGCTTGCGGTGCGTGTGGAGAAGGTATCGAGAGGTACAGTATCTACTGCCCTAAGTGTGGAAAGGACCCAAGGATCAAAAGTTAACCTACAAAACCCGCCATTAGCGGGTTTTTTTACGTCTGGAGAAAGGCATGGTCCAGGAGTCCCGCCTCGCGATAGTCATCGACTCGCGGAACGCAAAGCAGCAGGTCGATCAGCTCAGGACTGGCCTGGGTCGTCTTCAAGGGGCTGGTGACGATGCAGCAGAAAGCACAAAAGGGGTAGGTGATGCCGCGCGAGCAGTTGGCAGTGCGTTAGCTGCTCTCGGAGTGGGCGCGGTAACCAGGGAGGTTCTTCGCCTAACTGACTCGTTCAAGTCCATGCAGGGCTCGCTGGCCTTGGTCAGCACCTCGACGACGAACGCCAATGAGTCTTTCCAAAAGCTGCTGGCGATGGCCAACAACACCGGCAGCTCGCTGGAGTCGACGGTGTCGCTGTACACCAGACTGGCTAACGCCACGCGCGGCGCAGGATTCACTCAGGAGCAGCTGCTAAACGTCACGGACGCGCTCAACAAGGCGTTCGTGATCTCTGGCGCGACGATGCAAGAGGCTTCGAACGCTGCTATTCAGCTGTCTCAGGGGCTGGCATCTGGCACTCTGCGCGGCGAAGAGCTGAACTCTGTGATGGAGCAGGGCCCGCGCATTACCAGGGCCTTAGCGGAGTACCTGGGCGTCACCAACGGCCAGATCCGGCAGATGGCAGCAGAAGGCAAGATCACATCCGATGTGGTCACCAATGCCCTACTGCAATCGCTTTCTTCGCTGAACAGCGAGCTCGACAAGATGCCGCGCCGCTTCGAGCAGGCGTCTGTCGCACTGAAAAACAACTTCCTGGCCGCTATTGGACAGATCAACGTAGATCCGGTTGTTAGCTCGGTAGACGCCCTTGCCAGCTCCCTCGCAAAGCCAGAAGTGGTTATGGGCATTCAGAGCATCGCGAATGCGCTCGGCAGCCTTGTTGCTGTCGGCGGTGATGGGCTGAAGACCGTTGCAGAAAACACTGACGTGCTGATGGCAATCACCGGCGCTTATGCTGCCAAGGTTGGCGTTGGCCTCGTTGCGTCGCTCGCTGCGGCAACCAAAGCAAGGTACGCAGACCTTGCGGCCACTCAGCAACAAGTAGTTGCCGATAAACAGGCCGAAGTGGCTTCGACCGCTGCAACTGCCCAGGCTACCCGGAAGGCAGTGGCTGACGAGGCTGCTGCGGTTGCTGCTACTCAGCGATCTCTTGCCGAAACGGCAGCGGCTCGCGCGGCTCAGGCCAACACCATTGCCCAACTTCAAGCCGTCCAGCAGCAGCTTGCGGCCGATCGTGCGCTTGAAACACAGCGACTGCAGGCCCAGATCAACGATGTTGGGCGCCAGCAGTCGCTAGGCCGTCTTGCAGAAATACGCAGGTCAGAGGCGGCCATCACTCTGCAGCAGGCAGCGGCAGAGCGAGCGCTCAGCCAGGCTGCCGGCCAAGAGGTGATCATCCAAGGTCAGCTCGCAGCTAGCCACGCCAGGCTTACCACTCTTCGGGAGGCTGATGCAGTCGCAGTAACGGCTCAAAACGCGGCTCAAGTTAGCCTGAACACCTCGCAGTCTCTTGGCGCTCGTGCTTCAGCAGGCTTGATGGCTCTTGCTGGCGGCCCTATTGGGTTGGTAACTACCGCGCTTACACTGGCCGCCGGGGCCGCAATTTACTTCGCGTCGAGCACAGACAGTGCAACTCAGTCTCTGATCGACCAGAACCTGACGCTTGACGATTCGATCTCCAAGTTCAAGCAGCTCAGCGCTGAGCTGCAGCGCTTCCAATCTGCCAAATGGATGGAGGCTCAAAGGGATGCTACCAGGGACGCCAGCAGTGCTCTCAACGAGTATTTCACCAGGGCGTTCGACGGCCTGAACTCTCTGGGTGCCAGCGGAGTGGAGTCGGCGGACACCTTCAAGCGGATGTTTGAAGAGGTCAGGAACGGACAGCGCTCACTTGACTCACTGACAGGATGGCTCACCAGTAACACCCAGATTTCCAGCGTGTACCGTGACGAACTGGTCAAGATCGGCGCCGAGTACTCGGCCAGCAGCCAGAAGGCTGACGACTACGCCCGCCTGCTTGACCGCAGCAAGACCGCAACTGATGGCGCTGCCAGCTCTGCAAAGTCCCTGGCGAGCGCGCAGCAGGCCTCGGCTGCGGCAGTCGGTGGTGGTGAGCAGGCGTGGGATAAGTACATTTCCCAGCTTACGCAGACCCGCGACCTGATTGGCGCAAACACCGCCCAAGAGGCGGCATATACGGCTGCGAAGGCCGGCTTCAACAGCCAGCAGGTCGAATATGCTCGCCTGATCGGCGAACAGACAGATCTCCTCAAGAAGTACGAGGAGGCCGTCAAGGATGGCAAGAAGCAAGACCAGGAACGGCTGCGCGTTCTGCTGACGGCATCAATCACCGCGTCCGAAGCCATCAAGACTCAAATGGAGAGCCAGGAACGCTCCATGAAGACCATGGCCGAGAACGCCGAGTCGAGCGCCAAACGCCAAGTTGATGCGATTCAAACCGTTATCGACCAGACGGTTCGGTATGCGAAGGGTCTTTCTCTGGTAGAGAAATACGAGCCCAAGCAGAATCTGCAAGGGGCAAGCCTGCTGACCTTCGGCCAGGCCCAGCCTGCCGCGCAGCCGAAGTCGCTGCCGAAAACCAAGACGGTTGCCGAGATGGTTCAGGATGTACTAGATCAGATTGACGGCAATACCACTACGAAGTCCGGAAATGCAGGGTCGCCGCAAGGACAGAAGGGTCTTTCGAGCAAGCTGAACGAAGCTCAGACCGCTTTCGACAACCTGTACAAGGCGGCCCAGCCGGCCAAGTTCGCCCTGCAAGAGTACGTCGAGCGCCAATCCCAGCTGGAGCTTCTGCTGTCGAAAGGGAAGATCACCCAGCAGCAGTACAACGAGGCGCTGGCTAAGTCTTCGTCGATGTATGCCGAGGTTGTACAGGGTCAGGATGAGCACCTTGCCCGACTAAAGCAGATCAACGACCAGTATGTGAAGGGTCAAAGCCTAGCAGAGCTCTACGCTCAGAAAGCGGCAGCAACTGGAATCCAGGGGCCGGCTGGTAACATTGCCAGGGCAGGCATTGACTCATCGATCAAGGGTCAGATCTTTAGCGGAAAGCCGAATACCTCTGTGATTTCGGCAGAGGTCGGCGGGCCTAGCTCAGAACTGACACGCATGGCTGAGGAGAATGCTCAGCTTCAGGCGTGGTACGACCAGCGGATAGCGATGTACCAGCAGTACCGCGAACTTGAGGTGGAGAATGCTGCTCAATATGACGAGACAATTCGTCAGCTCGAGCAACAGCGTGCCGCCGACACCATGAGGAACGAGCAGGCAATGAGCATGGCTAGAATCGCCATCGCTCAGGACATGTTCAGCGACCTGACCAGTGTTGTTGGGACGTTTGCTGGCGAGCAGTCTTCAGCCTACAAGGCGATGTTTGCTGTCTCGAAGGCCGTGGCAATCGCTCAGGCCTTGATCAATGCCCCGAAAACAGCGAGTGATGCCTACTCAGCAATGGCTGGCATCCCAATTGTCGGACCTGCGCTCGGCATTGCGGCCGCAGGCGCTGCCCTCACTGCGCAGATGGCCCAGGTTGCATCGATTCGCTCTGTTAGCCTCCCGGGCTTCGCCACTGGCGGTTACGTCTCCGGCGCCGGCACCGGCACCTCCGACAGCATCATGGCCAGGCTCAGCGACGGCGAGTTCGTGGTAAACGCCGCGGCTACCAGGCGCAACCGGGCGCTACTGGAGGCGATCAACTCGAATGAGCGGGTATCGGTGGCTGGTGGTGGCGGTTCGGTTGTTTCGACCCAATCATCCGGCAGTACCCAGGCTCCCGTGGTCGCCCAGCCAAACGTCACCGTGAACCTGATCGAAGACCGGTCCCGTGCCGGCAAAGTCGACCAGCGCACCGGCGACAACGGCCAGCTTGAGATCGACGCCTTCGTCGCTGACATCTGGGGAGACGGCGAGCGAGCTCAGGCGCTTCAGGCGGCCTTTGGTCTTCAGCGCGTTCCAACGTAAGGAAATTACATGACCACCGAAACGGAAGAGGCCGATACCGGGCCGGGCTCAACTGTGCCAGAGCCTGTCGCGCCGCCTGACGAGAAAGAGCTTCTGCTGCAACGGCGACTCGCCCGCATCGAGGAAGCGTTGGGCCTCAGCCCTCTCACCTAAAACAAACCTCAGCTGAGGAATGGCAATGATTCAATACCCGGCAGAATTGCCACTTCCTCTGCAGGAGGGGTATGGCCTGAGCACGGTTGATCCGATGCGGGCCACGCCGATGGTCACGGGGCGGACGCGGTACCGGGTTCGGCACCGCTACGTCCCGACCGAGGTGCGGTTCAACTTCAACTTCAGCCAGGCCGAGGCAGGCCTATTTGAGGCGTGGTATGCGCGGACCATCAACAACGGGATGGAGTGGTTCGAGATCCAGCTGCAGACGCCGGCCGGGTTCACGACCTACGAGGCACACTTCAAGAGCATTCCTGCAGGACCCGACCTGACGCAGATAACCCGGTGGCGGTACTCAGCGGTAGTGCAGCTCAAAGAGCGGCCACTGATCCCGGATGGATGGGAGCAGTTCCCTCAGTACTGGCTGAACAAGAACGTGATCGACCTCGCCATGAATAAGGAGTGGCCTGAAGCATGAGCCTGATCGAGGAGTGCTACGCCTCGGGCAGAGGCGAGCTGGTCGACACTATTGAGGCGCGAGAGGAGGGCGGCTCCGTCTCTCACCTCTACTGCTCTGGCTGGGAAGACCGGGTGTGCACCACCGAGGACGGCCGCACGCTCACCTTCATCGCGATGGCCATGGACCTGGCCCTGCCGAAGAACGACAACAGCGCGTTCCAGAACCTGGTGCTGGGCCTGGACAACGTCACTGGCGAGGTGCAGGAAGTGGTGGAGGCGGCCAAGGCCGCCGGCAAGCGATTCATCATCACATTCCGGCGCTACCTGGCTGAGGACCTGTCGTTCCCGCAAGAGCGGTACCGCATGACGCTGCTCAGTCGAGAATATGAAGACGACGTGGCCAAACTCACCGCTGGCTTCTTCGACCTGCTCAACACCAACGGTCTGCGCACCGTCCTGACCACCTCCCTGGCACCCGGCCTGAAGTACATCTGACCATGATCGAGAAATACATGCGCGCCCCGTATCGCGAGGGTGCACGGGGGCCTATTGCCTTCGATTGCTGGGGGATGTGCATCGCGGTGCGCCATGAGGTGTTCGGCCTGCCGCTGCTGCCCAGCCTGGGCGCCGTGGGCAAGAACAAGCTTAGAGCCAACACCGAGGCCTATCACGACCTGCGCCAAGGCATGGAGGAATGCCGGCCAGAGCCCGGCGCCATTGCCGCCGTGTTCCGCGGCGCGCTGTGCCTTCACGTCGGCGTGGTGGTGGAAAGCGAAGGGCGCCTGAAGGTGCTGGACACAAACCCCGGGGGCGCCTGCCTCCGGACAACCGGCGAGTTCGAAGCCGCTCACCCCAAGGTGGTCTATTACCGTGATCGAGTTCTACCCGAACAAGCTCAGTGACACCGCGCCGCTCGGCACCTGGAAGACTGACCACCGCATGTCCATCGAGGAGTGGCTGAAGTCCCTGGCTCCGTCGTACGAGCGTCGGGAAAGCCCGCCGATCAGCGTTGTGCTCAATGATGAGGTGATCGAACAGCACCTGTGGCACAAGGTGAAGTTCAAGCCGGCTGACCTGCTGCAGATCTACCGCGAGCCGAAGGGTACCGACCCATTCTCCATCACCTTCGCCCTGTTCAAGGGGGCCAAGGCGGTGCTGAAGTCGATCATGCCCAAGATGCCCGGCATGCCATCCAGCGCCGGCACCCAGCAGGGTGACCCCCTGACCGAGGCCAGCGCCAAGGGCAACAAGGTCAAGCTTGGCGAGCCGGTGCGCCAGATCGCGGGCCACCAGCGGGTATATCCGTCGTATCTGACCCAGCCCCGCCGGGCGCATGTCGCTCCGCGTGACCAGCGCGTTGAAATGCTGCTGTACATCGGCGAGGGCGAGTACGACGTGCCATTGGCTAAGGTCAAGGTGGGCGAAACCCCACTGATTTCCATGGGCGCAGACGCGACATTCACCATTTACCCGCCAGGCGCTGACCTGTCGGGCGACCCGGCCCACATCAACTGGTTCAACGTGCCTGAAGTAGGGGCAAGCTCCAGCGGCTCGGCCGGCCTTGAACTGACCATGGCCACCGACCTCACCAGGTCGGCCACGGCTTCTGCGTATCAGTTCGTCGGCGATACCATCAGCGTTCCTGCCGGTGCCGGTCAATTCCCTGAAGACTGGTCCAGCGGGATCATTATTCGGGCTGTGGCTCCGTACAGCTACGAGGTGGTCGACGGAGGTTCCGGCCGCGACGTCATCCGCGGGCCGCTGGAGATGCTTAATCCAAGCCTGGGTATGCCGATTGAGATGACTGGAGCAAATGCTGGGATGTATGTGGTGCATAGTTTCACGCCCGCAGTTCCAGCGGTTCCGGCTGATCCAGGGTCGGCTTCGACGCTGACAGGATCCGCAGCACCAAGCCGTTACGACTTCGACGTTACGCCGCTCGGCTTCACCATCTCACACGCGGGAACGACCTATCCAGTAACCCTTAACTCCGCAACAACAGACATTGCAGGCCTCGTCTCGGCGCTGAATGTGCAACTGACCGGCGTTCCGATCATGGCCGAGCAGTCCTCTGGGGTGGTTCGCTTCGTAGAGCTAACCCCGTTTTTTGGCATGCCAATCACGGCGACCGGTGCTTCAGTAGTGCTTGGCTCTGCACCAGTAGGCGTCACCGGTATAGCCACTACCGGCGGCACGCCTGCGCAGCCGGCCGAGATGACCCTGAACTACGATGGCGGGGAGCCAGTTGTCGGGCTTGCCCTTGGTCAAGGTCTGGCGACCATAGGCCCGCGCGGGCTTCGATACCGAATCACGGCATTCAGCACCAGCTTGATCGAGGTTGAACGGCTGAGCTCTTCTGGATCGGCTGATGAAGACTGGCCCGGATTCAACTCCATGCAGACAGTGAACGGCCTGATCACGCTGGACGCCTCGAATCTACAAGGCGGCTATCGGGGGCCGTTCGCTTGCTGCCCGGACAACGAGAAGGTCATCGAGTTGGAGTGGACCGTAACCTACGCCAATGGCCTGTGCGGCATCGGGCGTGAGGGACAGATCTACGAGATCCCGACCTACTATGTGTTCGAGTATCGCGACATGGACGTAGCCGGCGCATGGACGCAGGTGCAGTACATGAACGTGGGCGGTTCGCTCGACGCTCAGGGCTTCACCGAGCGCGTATCGCTTCCTTATGCGATGCGAGCCGAGGCGCGTATCCGTAAGCAGTACGTGGACCGGCCAGGCCGGATCAACGATGAAGCGCGGGATGACGCCACCTGGACGGACCTGCGCGGGCGGATGCAGAACTCGCCAACCAGCTATCCGGGGCTGACAGTTATCACCTGCAACATCCGTGGCGGTGATCGGCTGTCTGCGCAATCGGAGAGTCAGGTCAGCGTCGAGGCGACCCGCATACTTCCGCTGATGGAGAGCGGTACCGGGCCAAGCCGCGACATCGTGCCCTGGTGCATTTACCAGCTGAAGCAGCGCGGGTACACGGACGATGATCTGGATCTGCCGGAGTGGCAGGCGTTCCACAACATCTGCGTAGCCCGGGGTGACACCTACGACGAGACGCTGGATTCGACGATCACCGTCAAGGACATGATCAACAATGCACTGGCGTGCGGCTTCGGCGAACTTGTGACCTTCCGGGGCCTGCTGCGACCGGTTCGAGACAGTGCCAGGGCCGCGTTCGACGTGACCTACGGCCCAAAAACTCAGACCTACTCGCCGCAGAACATGACCAAAATGCTCAAGATCAGCGGCGCCATGCCGTCGATCAACGACTTCGACGGCGTGGATGTGCAGTACTTCTCGCGCACCACATGGGCGTGGGAAACGGTCGAGTGCCGGTGGCCTGGTGACTTGGGCACCAAGGTCGAGAAGATCAAGATGCCCGGCATCAGCGACAGGACCAGGGCCTGGCGGATTGGTATGCGCCGGCGTGGCCATCAGAAGTTCAGGACCGACATCTACACCTGGGAAACAGAGATGGACGGCAGCAACAGCGGCTACCTGAGCTTTGCGGCCGTTGCGGATGACGCGCCCAAGCGGTGCCAGAGCGCGATTCTGCTTGCCTTCGAGGTGACCGGATCGGAAACGCTGCTGTCATCGTCCGAGCCCTTGGACTTTAGCGCCGGCGGCGAGCACCTGGTTGGCGTGCGCAAGCTTAATGGCACGCTGTCCGGCCCATGGACTGCCAACCAAGTGGATCCGTATACGGTCCGCGTCGACGCCCTCGACTTCACACCAGAGGTCGAGGGCCCGCTGGAGCCGCCGCACATCCTGTTCGGGCCGGCCACTCGCTGGGCATACCCGACCCTGATCACCAGCTCGGACCCCGCAAACGGCAACGTTGCCATGAAGGGCATGCCCTACGACGCCCGCGTTTATACCTACGACGACCAATTCCCGGGCGTTTGAGCTCCCATCCATTCTCGCCGGTATAATCGAGGCCATCTCAGAAAGAGGTTTGGTCACGATGATTAATCGCCGGCAAATGATAAAAATCAGCGCGCTAGGCATCGCATCCACTGCGGTGCCGGCGGCTCACGCCATGAGCGATTTGACCATGAGATACAACACTGGCAATGCTGTCGAGCCAAATGGCTCGTCTCACCCGTTCGATTTGTTTGATAACACTGCCAACATGGACTTGGCTGCCAATGGCGACGCCTTGACTTGGACAGACCGTAGGGGCCGAGTTCGTAAGTCGTTTGCCGGTATGGAGCTTGATTTTGGTGCTGCCCAGGCGAGCCGTGAGCAGGTATTCCAAGATTTTCTGTTGAGTTCTGGCTACATCGACATCGGGGATTACGGCCCGCTTCTCCAGATTTCCCTGAGGAATCAGGTGTTCCGGAAGGGGGGCGAGTATTACCGTATCGCTGCTCCTGTAGAGCTGCCCTACACGACCACCGGTGATTGGGAATCGGAGAAGGGTTTCTTCGTCCAGGCGGGTGACGCAGTTCTCCGCCAAGATCTGGCTGAAGAGACTGGCGCCGAGTTGGTTTCCATGGATGGCCGCAAGATCGCATACACCCTCCGGGATAGCGTGAACGTCAAGGACGGTCGTTTCGGCGCAATCGGTGATGGCCAGTATCACCCGCTTTCCGAACGTTACTCGTCGATTAACGCAGCCAAGGTGAAGTATCCATTCGTCAAGTCCCTTCTCCAGTCGATCGACTGGGCGGCCTGCCAGAAGGCTGTCATGACGGGCAAGCGCGTGCGCGCTCCATCCAGCGTGTATGTTTGGACTGACAGCCTGCGCATGACCTCCTCTCAGCGATTTGACTGCGATGGTGTCGGCTCATGGAACCACCTTGATCCATCCATTCTGAAGACGAATGACTGCGGCACGCACTTCATTATGTACGGCGTTGGCGAGAAGGAGCACACGCTTTGGGGCGTGACCGACATGCGTACAGCGGGAGGCGTGGTTTCTAACCCGGACTCCATCAACTCACTCGATACAAAATATGAGCTGAGCAACTTCCATAACGATGATGCGGCAGATGGGGTTGAATCTACCCTGCGCAAGTTTTCTTGTGCGATCTATGTCGAGCCAGGGTCGCAGCGCGGGGGTATCAGCAACTTCAGGGTGCACCCGAACTTTGATGGCCTAAATGGGTACAACGACCAGATGACCACCGGCCTTGGTGACAACTGGGATGTCGGGATCTTTGCTGACAACTGCCCATTCTTCAGCATGGATAACGTGCAGTGCGTAGGATACTGGCGCATTCGCGGTGTACTGGTCGGCTGCGTTTCCAGGGACGGCGTCCAGGGTGCCAACTACTTTACCAACATCAATCGCTGCGAGATCCAGGCAGGACTGGAAATCCGTGGCGGTGACCAGTCCAAGGTGTTAGCTACTACCGCCAACACCATCGACGTACCTTGGGCAGATAACCATCCATACCGAAACAGCGGCACCGTGAATACTCCGCGGGGGAACTTCACCTATACGTCCACCAGTAAGGTGGCCGGGACGCTTAACGGTACGGTGCTTAGGTTTAACGGAGTATCCCCAAATCCTGTTACGACCGGGCTGGCAAATGGTCCTGTGCGAATATCGTCCGGCAGCGGCGTCGGCGGCATGACGATCACGAACAGCATCATTACCGGACTTGATCACAGCAGTATGCTGCTGGCGTCAAACCCGCTGATTGGCCACGGCGTGTCTACTGCCCTGATGATTAGCGGCACTTTGCGGCAACCATGGTTCTTGAACTGTTACATCCAGACCCGAGAGGACGTTATTGCGCATTTTCATGCCTGTGATGACATCAGATTCTCTATGGGGCAATTAGAGGCCAACGACTTCCGCCTTGTGCCTGGCGGACCATTCTCGCCAGTCCATGGGGGGCGAGTCATTGCGTCTCCGCAAGATATTGCCAACCCGATCGTGACGGCGTCCGGGGATACTTCTCTGTCTCTGTACCAACTCCACTGCGCCCCATATGTGGACATGTTCCCGAAGGTTGCCCGAACAGCCAACAGCAAGTTCACGTCTTCCACTGGACTTTTCAATCCAAGGAAGCTGCAGTACCCGGATCTTCAAATGCCGGACAGCGATCATCTGGACGTAAATCCGCTGCTCACGCAGAACCTTCGCCATAACCTGGCTCCAGGTATGCACCAGCTAACGAGAGATTCCGCCGGGAACAGCTTGCTGACCGTCTCCGAGGCGAGTGGTGATGTCGTCGTTGTTAAGGGGCGGTTCACGATTGCCGCGGGTCAGCTGTCATTCCCGAATTCTAGCCCTGCTTATCTGAACGCGGGGACAGGCCGTGAGTTCTATTTCAGGCAGGCGCTCGAAGAGATGTGGCAGATCACCGCTGCTGGCTCCTGGGTTCCTGGAACTGACGCGAAGCCCAACATCGGATCAGCAATTAAGCGAGTCAATAACTCCTTCTTCGCTGTGGCCCCTACAGTTAGCTCGGATCGCAACCTGAAGAAGACCCGTGGGCTACTGAATGATGCTGAGCTTGCCGTCTGTGAAGCAATACTTCCTCAGGTCTACCAGCTTCTGGACATGGTGGAGGCTAAAGGCGAGGACGAGGCTCGCCTGCACTTCGGCTACATCGCGCAGGATGTGCAACAGGCCTTTATCGACCAGAATTTGGACCCAGCGCGCTACGCCCTGTGGGGCGAGGATGCTGTCACCAAAAAGGTGAAGAAGATGGTGAAGGTCGAGCGGCAGAAAGTCGAGAAAGTGATGGAGCCGCGCGAGTTCATCGAGATTCGCGAGGGCCAGGCTGTCTTGGTGTCGTATGCCGAAGAGGTCCATGCCCCCGTAAGTCAGCAGGTTCCACTGGTAAACGAGGATGGCAGCCCGGCCTTGGATGAGAATGGTCAGGCTCGCTATGCCACTATCCCGGTAATGGAGGAAGTCGAAGAAGAGGTTGAGGTCGAAGTGCCAGACGGGTTCCGCCAAAGCCTGCGCTACACCGAGCTGCAGGTCCTGAAGGAAGCCTATCTTTGCACGCTGATCTCGAAACAGGGCATGTTGATTGAGGCTTTGGAGCAGCGCATTCACGCTCTCGAAAGATAAACCCAAAATACCTGATTTTTCTTGTTCAATTTGATGGCCCGCTTGGCGCGGGCTTTTTTACGCCTGGAGAAAACATGGCCAGACTCACCGAATCCCAGGCCGGCAGCCCAAACGTGCTCCGTTTTCTGGATCTCATAGCCTTTTCCGAAGGCACCTCGCCAATCAAGGCCAGCGATGACGGTTACAACGTGCTGTACGGCGGCGGCCTGTTCCAAGGCTATGCCGATCACCCGCGGCGCAAGCTGACTTTTCCCATCAACGGCAAGCCGGTCACCAGTACCGCCGCTGGCCGGTACCAGTTGCTCGAGCGTTACTGGGATGCATACCGGATCAGCCTGCGCCTGGCTGGCGGTTTCACACCGGAGAACCAGGACCGCATTGCCCTACAGCAGATCCGGGAGCGACGGGCGCTTGACGACATCAAGGCCGGTCGCATTCAGCAGGCGATCGCCAAGTGTTCGAACATTTGGGCCAGCTTCCCGGGGAATACCTACGATCAGAACCCGCATCGCCTGGACAAGCTGCTCGGGCGGTGGATGGAGCTCGGCGGGGCGCTGGCATGAACTGGCTCGGCGCGGTACCGGCATGGTGCTGGTGGTTGATCGCGCTTGTGCTGGTCGCTGGTGGCCAGCAGTACCGGGTGGTGGTCGCCCTGGGCGAGACAGCCGAGGCTCGTACCGAACTGGCCGACTACCGCTTGGCGGTCGCGGAGAGCAGCCGGCGAGCAGCAGCACAAGCGCGCGCTGAGGAGCAACGCCGCCAGAAGGCGGCAGACGAGGAGGGGGAGCATGCACGCAAGAAACTGGATGAGGTTGCCAGCCGCGCTTCTGCTGCTGAGTCTGCTGCTGGCGGGCTGCGCGGGGAAATCGAACGACTGCGCGCCGGCCACCGAGCAACCTGCGATACCATCGCTACCCAGCAGCGCCAGGCAGGAACCTCTGCCGTCGTGGTGCTTGGGGGATTGCTTGAAGAGTCTGACCGAATGGCGGGCAGCTGCGCAGCAGCGCTTGAGAGAAGCCGAATAGCCGGCCTGGCTTGCGAGGCTGTGGTTGAACGGATGAAGCGGCCATAGATGACCCGCAGAAAAAACGAAGCCCCGGATGCTGGCGTCCGGGGCTTCTAGCTATCTTGGTCCCTATGAGTGGAAAGCTAGCGTGGCCAGATAATATCAGCCTGATGCCTTAGAGTCACCAGCAGACCCCGTTCTACATACTCCCAACCGGTCCTATACTCAGCCCATCAACTGGACAGGGCATCGCATTTTGGACAAGCGCACCTTCATAGGGATGGTTGAGGCCGGCGAGCCGCTGATTCAGCAGGCTATCGACGCACTGCGGGAGTACCACCAGGCTCAGGATTGCGGCGCGCCGGCGGAGGAGATCGAGCGCCTGCGTCTGCTGGCTGAGTCACTGTTCCAGGTGGTGTCCGATTACCAGCTCCGCGTCATCGCCAAGGCCAGAGGCAAGGATTTGCCACCTCTTCACTGATCCGCTGACCGGCAATTGCCCGCGACCGATCCCGCCTATACGATACTGTTTATCCATACAGTATTGGTGCCCTATGTACTTCCTCCTCGTTCGCCGCCGCGTAAATGGCGTGGCCATCCCTACGAATCAGCTCGGCAAGATCACACCCATCCGGGCCGACATCCACATCGGCGACCACCACAGCGAGCCGCTGGGCCGGGTATCGACCCAGGCTTGGGTGTTCAACCCTGCGCCTGGGTCGGACATCATCCCGCGGCTGCACGATGCCAAGGTCAACGGAATGGCCCAGCTCGGCATCAACATCAACGGGGTAGAGGAGGTCGACGGCGTGCTCTACGCGCAGTCCTGGTGGTGCAGGGCAGAATGATGGAGGGGATCCCGAAAGCATGGCTAGATGAGCTAAACGACCAGTTCTCTTTGATAACCGATCCAGACGGCCGCGCCGCTGTGCTCGATGAGATGGCCTATGCCGCTCACCGCCGGCGTGAAGTGAGTTCGGAGAACCTAGTCGATATGCTGGACCTGTCCGAGGCCGCTCGTTACTGGGCGCTGACGGAGTTCGAAGAGGCCTATCACATCGGCCTGTTCAAGTACGAATCGTGGGAGGGGATGGGGAGTGATGAGCCAGGCCGGATCATCGTTGGCAGAACGCCAGGGTGGGGGTGCTGATGCTGTCTAAAACTGCTCGATAGCTTCTCGGTTTTACTGGGTGAAAGTCGCTGAAACTGGCCGAGCTGTATTAGACAAGGGCGGTGCACAGGCCGCTTTTGGCGCGGCCTGAGGCCCGAATCTCACGCTACTGCTGCATTACTGGGGCCTAGGTCCTTGTTCCTTAGAGTCATCATAGAGAGCAGGTGGCGCGGTAGGAATGGGTTGATCGCGCTTAATCCAGAGGGTGTAAATTGCGAACACTGCTACACAGCCTCCAACCACCAAAGCTCCAGTCTTGCTCGCATAGCTAACCGCTATAGCTGCGGGTATCAGGAATGGGTAAAGGTAGGTGTTTGGTTCTCGGATCGCAGCAATAAGCCACATCACTCCTACAAGCACGATCGCCACCTTGATCGCTATTGCGGCCACGACCAGCGCGGTAATCACCTTCCACACAACGGGCTTTCTTAAGAAAGATTTCATAGCTGTCTGCTCCACAATGACCGCAATAATATAGGAAGTGTGGCGTGTTGCCACTGGTCACGCAGACCTGAGCAAACGGACTTGGCTGAGAGCGAAAATCGGTTCCAAAACTGGAACGGGTATGACTCACCCACATAGGTTACAAATCAGTTCACGCACATAGGTAACAGTCTTTAACTGGCACGGTCTTGAAATCCGCTGACTTCGCTCGGTATCGGTGATGATTATGCGTGTACGGCATGAGGGGTCATGGATCCGCGTCGGACCAATTCGCGAACCAACCGATGCGTTTCGGTGAGGGATTGAGGGTAGCTTTGGCCAGCAAAATCAACACATCCCCACCCGCTGAACCCCATGGCATAGCGCATGGTGATGTTAGCGGTAGAAATCAAGTGCTTGTCCTGCGGGGGTTCCAGAGGTGTATTTAGGCCCTGTCGTCAGTCTTGGGCCAATTTGGGGCCAATTCGACTCGGGGCGTCAGCTTCTCCAGCTCCCTCCAGTCCGAGGAGGAGCTGATCCATTTCGCGTAGGTAGAGAGCAACATCTCGACGCTGTGGCCAAGCTGGCTCGCGATGAACGCGGGGTTCATCCCAGGCATCAGGCATAGGGTGGCGTAGGTGTGGCGGGTGTCGTACTGACGGCGTTCACGGATGTTCAGCGCCTTCAGCGCCGATTTGAAGGGGCGGATTGTAACACTTGGCTCGTTGATCCACAGCCCACCTTTGCTAGGTTGCAACACGAAGGGGCTAGTCGGGTGGGCCGACTTGGACACCATGCGACGAAGGGTAGCGATTGGCTGGGCATGGTTGAAGGCGTTCAATGCGCGCTCGTTTAACAGGACCACCCGATGATGCTTGGTTTTCGTCTGGTCAGGTTTTCGCTTTGGATTGATCGCGGTCGGTCGTGATTATCAGCTTTCGCCCTTTATCGGCCTCTAGTGAAAGAGTGTCCCCCCTTCTATTGATAGCGTCGATTAGAAGCCATTGTTAAACAAAGGAAGCAGTTGTATTCAGAACATCTAGTCCTGATGCTTGATAACAGCACTGCATCTGATAGGGAAGTTGACTGAGTTGGCAATAAAACATTCGTGGTGAGCATCGTCATGCAGGCGTCTTGCAAGATCCAGATCTGACTGGCTGCTGATAATGACCTGAGGCCTTAACTCAGCGTCTTTGAAATGGCCCTTGCGCTGGCCATCCCCTTCAAGCATCCGGCCCACCGGGTAGTCGACATATTCCAAGACGTTCACGTTGTTGACTGCGCACAGATGAAGATACCAAAGCTTGTGGCAGGCCGAGATCGAGGCCAGCAACATGTCTTCAGGGTTCCAGCGTTCAGGGTTCCCGCGAAAGGCGGGGTCGGCAGAGCCAAGGATAGGTGCCTTGCCTGGAGCCTCCACGTTGAAGTCTCTCTGGTACGCCGTATAACTGGCAGTACCTTCACCCGTGTTACCTATCCAATTTACGGTGACAGCGTAATGGTGTTCTTTCATGGTCACTCCTGTGTCGAAAGACGGCCGGAAAATCTTGCCCATCGCTTGGGTGCGGTTATCTTGCTCTCGATTGAGGGCTCTTCACCAGCATCTAGTGTTTGCAGCGACGCATGAGCAATCCGAGCACATGCAATGATCCGAACTGCGAACAGTCCTGATTGCTGATTTCCTCGTGCTCTCTGTCGTGTCCTTGGCTTGAGGGTATCGAAACCCTATCTCAGGCTTGGGGCCTCAACACGCACAGTGGTGCTTCAGCTCAACGGAGCCTTCGCCGCCGCCTCGATCGCGTCGAGGTCCAACGCATGTTTCGGGCATGACGATTCCTTGGCCGCTCTTGCGACCGGCCTGTGCTTTAATGTGCGATTGTTGAAATGGATTTTTCTAGCGAGGGATAACGCTTATGTTTGCTGTCGGAATTGCGCTTCTTGCCGTTGGATTAGGCACTTCAAATCCTGGGCTCTGGATACCGGGCGCCGCGCTCATGGCTGCCCGCGTCGTGAAACGAGCACGCAGCTGACCCCATGGCCGCCATATCGCGGCAGTGAATAGAGGGGGACAGGGGCTACATCAGAAAGAGTACGGATTTGCCCTCAGATCAGAAAGACCTGCGCTGCGGTGCCGTCGCCCCCGGCTTTTGCCAGGACGTGCGCCCACCTGTATCTCGAAGAAGTAGACCAGACGGTGCTCACGGGTGATGCAGGGGGGGCGTAGACACACGTCAATTAGGCGGCTGACGTTGCCAAGGATGGTGAGGTCGGCACTCTGCCAGTGGCAGTTATCCTCGCTGCAGCAACTCCATAACGCGCATTGCTCCCGAGCGGGTTTGTTTTAGCGGTCTGCCACACCCGGTGCTGCGGCACACCGAGGTCGACCCACTCGACAATGTGTGGCGCCACCTGATACCCCAGTGCCTGAACAATCTGCAGCCAGGCGGTGTAGAGCACTCAGTCGGTGAACTCTGGCACATTCTCGATCACAGCCGCCTGCGGCCGGTGGAACTCCAAGGCCGATACCGACTCCCAGGTCGCGGTGCTTGCCGAGCTCGCGATTTCTACGCACCGACGCAGCGACGTGGACGCAGACCAGTTGGATGCCATGCTGAAGTTCACCGAGGCAGCAAGGTTGTGGGCGTTGATGGAACATGCAGAGGCAGCTTGAACTGCAATGGTATGAGGACAATCCTGCTTGCCATCGCGGCCTTGTTGATGGGAACGATTTCCGATAACGTCCTGCGCCCAACCAACACATGGCAAGGATTCCATTGTGCATCAGAGATTCAAGATTGGATTCATCGTCAGCGTATTGATGTTGACGTCCTGCACTTCGTCGACCGCTACTACGGTCAACACGGATCAAGCGCGCACCTCCTCACAAAGTGAGTCGGCCTATGAGCTGGGCGTCGAGGCATACCTGCGTAAAGACTATCCAGAAGCGGTGGTGCAGTGGCGTCAGGCAGTAGCGCAAGGAAATCGGTTTGCGCTCAACAATTTGGGTTACCTGGCCTACTATGGTCTTGGCATGCAGGCCGCCCCATCCTTCGCTGTCGATCTTTGGCGTAAAGGCGCAGTTCTCGGGGTTTCTGAGGCCCAGTGGCATTTAGGCCTTGCTTACCAAGAAGGTAAAGGTGTTGCGCCAGACCCCGTTCAGTCTTACTCGTGGGTGCGTTGTTCTATCGATACCGCCACACGCAATGCAGTGCACGGGCATAAGGAAGCCGAGCTGAAGATTGCGAGGGATGCCCGCGAGAGTCTGGTGGACATAGTTGACAATATTCCACTTGAGAAGTTGGCAGATGCCCGGAAAAGCGCATTGGCCTGTATACGCGCCTACAAAGCTCTTTGAGTTGGTCACTTGGGCTAGCCAGTACAGCGGGACAGTAGCCAGAAATGCTAGCGATGAATAGTCCAGGGCGTGAAGATGAGTTGCGACCCCATCCTGTTAACGTAGCAATTAGGGACGCCCTGATGGTTGAGGATTATCTTCAGATCGTTTGTTCTGATGGATCTGTGTTGTCTGTCTACAATCCATTTCTGTGTGAAGGCATTAGCTTTGCCGATCTCAAGGGCTGTAGCCTCGGCGAAATCCGTGAAGATAAAGAAGCCAACGTTATCGTATTGGGCTTGGACAAGGGCTCCCTCCGGGTCAATGTGCACCCAGAGGCCTGGGCAGGGCCTGAAGCAATGACGCTCCAGCGGCCAGGTCATTCGATTATGATCTGGAATTGACCGCTACTGGGTACCTTGGAACGGGCTATCTATATCGGGTCGAATGCAGCCAGTCCCGGAAAGGCTGCAATCGACCCATAGCTGCCATTCGTGAAGGGCAGAAATCGGCCAGAAGCAGTCGCACAGGCAGGACTGCTTTCGATCCAAAGCTGCCCTTCCCGAAAGGCGGCAACCGGCCAGGAGCGGACGGTGGACTCTGTGATGGCAAATTGTTAACGTCAACCACAACGAGCATCTGCCTCGTAGTAGTTAGGTGCTTATGGAGTCCGTCTTATGGGCTCTCGGCTACTTCAGACTTTGGCTGTACTGGGAGGATTGATGAGTTGCTTACCGAGTCACGGCAGAGTCTCCTGCTCGCGTTGCTATAGTGATATTGCGCCACAATTCGATGTATCTAAGCGCGCGGAGGGAGATTGGCGAATTACAGCAAACCCTCTGGCATAGGGTAGCACTAAGCCCGAGGTTGTTGTACTTGGCTTTTCCAAGGGCCCGACTCAGACTGGAGCACTCGCTTCTAAACCTCACGACGAAATTGCGTACAAGGGCAATCGCCTCAACGTGGGCAAAATTCTGGCTCACGTCGGGCTCATCCCCACCGACGAGTCCGATATGCTGAAGAAACATGTAGATCGTCTTATCGCGGATAAGTCCGGGCGCTTTCATTTCGCATCACTCATTCGTTGCACTGTAGAGCGCTATGACCATAAGTCTGCATCTTGGAAAGGATCAGGTGGCGGCATGCTGGACAAGTTCATTGGTACCCCGTTCGGCACATCGGTCGCGACTAACTGCACAACTACCTTTCTCCGTGACCTGCCGGAAGAGACTCGGCTCATTGTCATGTTTGGCTTGGGCACGGGTCTGAACTATGTAGTGTCCGCTTACGATCTATTTCGCCGCGCTCGCCCTGGCGCTTGGAAAATGATCAACTCAGTTGCCTACACGGACGGAAGAATTACAGTGGTTCATGTTGAGCATTTTGCTGCCCAAGGTGCTTTGATTCCTAATTGGCTAGGGGAAAAAGCTCACCTCAGAAGCAACCTTGGCCTCCTCTCAAAAGCGGCGATCGAAGCATCAGGAGTCGGTATTTAACAATTCATCCAGGCCGGAGGTCATAAGCCAGATTAGTCCAACTGGCATTAATTCTAATGGCCTCTCGTGCTCATTCTTACTCAGCTATATCCCATTGGAAAAATCAGGTTGGGGAGTACGCATGACCGATGAACCAGCGTTTGAGGGTGTTCATTTTCAGGAAATCCTCACAAAAGAGCCGCTGAAAGAAGCAACTTTCTTTTGTCAAGGCTCTAGCAGCATGTTGTTTGAGCGTGGCGACAGACTTTATCGTCTTACTCTCGAAGGATGCGGACACAACTTTCTCGCCCAGCAGTCGGCTGAAGGCAACCGTAATGTTGTCGAGATCATTCACGACTACGGCGCAGTCGGCCCCTCTGACTCTTCACTCCCAGGAAGCGCTAGTGAGTTCTATTGGCTGGCCCAAGTGGAGAGGTTGGCGAGCGTAGATGAGACCAGTGAGCCTTTACTTGCCGGCATATTGTCGGGGTTGCTCGACGAAAATGATGATTTACCTGCCAATTGCGTGCTTTCTGAACAATGCTGGGCCTTAGCTGACGAGTATCCAGATTTAGCAGGAGTTTTGATAACTCTCGCTAAGTCGGCTGAATTTGCGGAGCGCCATGAAGGTAACGTCGATGCCAAGCTTGACAACATTATGAGACGACCCGCTACTGGGGATCTGGTCTGGACTGATCCACTTGGCGGCTGCCTTTATGAGCCATAAATCAAAAGAGGGGCCAGTTGCTGAGCATCATCCAGTTTACTGGTGCCGCGAAGACTCGAGCCCACAATGACCGCTACTGGCCGACAGCGGTCAAACGCGACCGGCTGCATTCGACCCGTTGCAGTTATTCATGGAGGTCTGCAACCGATCCGAAGCGGGCGGTGCATCAGTCGGAACCAGCGTGAAAACACCTCCCCTGAGCATCGGTATTGCCATCAAACCAGGGCGGCGAAGAAGTCACTTATGCTGGTCCAAACCGAGACAAAGAGCGGGCTCCACAGTGTGACGAGGAGCGCCAGAAAAGCGAAGCAAATCGGGAAAATATACTCCGTAAAAAATGGAGTCAGCAATCCGCCCTTGATGAGTGCGCTTAACCTGGCCCGCCGCTTGACCCACGTGGAAACGCGGAAATCGATAAAGTCATCGATGGGGCTATTGATCATTCCGCAGCGAAACGAATAACCAAATCGAACATAGCTTACATCGATGGCTTTGAATAGCTGAAAATCAGTCACTTTCCCCACGGTGGCCCCTTCACTAACGGGGGCATAGCGCTCGGGCACGCTGGCATACTCGGAGGCTTCGAACTTTTCCCGGCATTTAACGAGCACCTGCTCACGATTGGACCGATAAGTCAGTCGAATCAAATCGTTCGCATAGAATTCGCACATTTTGCCATCCAGCACTCTCCAATTCTCTGGCAAATGCTGGACATAGCGACCGAATAGATAGAGCAAGATGATCGTCCACACGACCCATAGGTGCGCTACGTTATCGCCAAACCTTACCGCGTTACCGAGTAGGGAAATGCTTTCCATTTTGGCATCAAAATACCAGACCGCCACAAGCAAACCCGAAAAAACAAGCAAGAAGCTCCTCGTCTTTTTGAAGCTCCCCTCATCGACATCCGGCCCCATCTCACCCCGCCCTTGTAATACATCCCAGTGATCAATCAGGAATAGTATCACATTGCTACTACTCTGGTAGGTGGAAGGAACGCACGCGAACAGCGGGTGGCAAGCGTGTATGGCAAAGCCACTTTTGCCCATTCAATCTGAAGTGCAAGCGCGGCCGCCTTCGACTATGAGTTTCGATGAAGAGATCGGAGACCACGTCCCAGACCTCGTCCGAGAGTTCGTAAGGCTTTGCCATCACAGAGGCCCTTTCCTTCGATGGCAGGGGAATCTACAAAATTTTAGCGTTCGGGGGGCGGCTGCGATTGGTTTTCCCGAATTGCATAGGGTGCTTAGAGAGTCACAGAACGGAACTATCGGCGGACTCCGACTAAAATTGAGCCGCCTGCTTTTAACCGACAGCCGACTTTCCTGGAGGGCCGCTATGGGTCGATAGCCCACTACCGCTTCACTGAAGCGGCTGTATCAGCTCGGCGCCTTGGTTGCGCACATTGCCAATGGCTGTGCTCACTCGATACCACTCGAAGGCCTCGGCTGGCTCACCCAGGTTCAGCACCATCTGCTCGGCCTGTTCCCCGGGCATCGCGGTTTGCATCCACTCACGCGCAAGGTCTGGGGCCAAAACCACTGGCCTGCGGTCGTGCACATCCACCATTCCGCCCTGGGCATCGGCCGTAATGATGACGAACCCATCATGCTCGCTGCCAGCGAACTGGCCGATGCTGGCGCAAAGGGAAGGGCGCCCGTCCCGGCGTCGGATGTAGTACGGCTGTTTCTTCGGTCCGCCTTCATCGACCCATTCATACCAGCCGTCGATCGGCGTTATGCCTCGGTGCGGCCAGATCGCCCGGAAGAAGGGGCCGTGTGCCACCTTTTCGACCCTGGCGTTGATCGGCGCGGCACGGTCGGTCGCCCAATGCGGCCGCCAGCCCCATCTCACCAGGTCCGCCCGCGGGCCTGCTTCATCCACTCGCAGCACTGCCACCGGCGTGGTCGGCGCAACGTTGTACCGGCCAAGTGGCTGGTCGCCGACGTTGTTCCGCCAGGCCTCTGGCAGGCTCAGGGTTTCGACAAAGTCGTGTATGCCTCGGTACTGACTCAATCTTCCACACATGCGCAACCCTCCTGCCAGAGCAAGCATAGCGCTTGGGTGTATTGCCGGTGTGGATGACGCCGACGTGGTGCTGTACGCGCAGTTCTGATGGTGCCGGGCTGAATGAGCGCCCCACCTCCTTCAACACGGCGCCAAGTCTGATCTTCCAGGCGTTATAGGGTCGTTCGAGGGAACCCGAACGAAAATGCAGTACTTACCACCCTCCATCGATTCAAAGGCCACCAGCTTTTCCACCAGCGCGGCGCTCAAAACCTTGCCGGCGTTAAGCAGCAACATGCCGTTGTCGGCGTTCAGGTTGCGCGCAAGCACCATTCCCGGCGCCAGGTCACGGGTGGTACACACCTGGACTTCAGGGTCCACCAGGGTGATATCGCTGTGGAACGAGGCGCAAACCTGGACGAAATCCTCAAGGAGCGCCGGGTCATACAACCGGTCGGCGTACTTGCGCAGGTAGAGCAAGGCCTCATCGCTGTTCATCTGCCGTTCAAGAATCAAACCCCGTTGCAGCTCAACGAAGTCCACGGCCAGCTTGAGCAAGCGAGCGCCGAACGGGATAGCTTCACCTTTGAGCCGGTCCGGGAAACCGCTGCCGTCCCAGTGCTCCTGATGATGCAGGATCAGGCGCGCGGCATCTTTCATGGGCTCAAGGGTCATCAGCAGCGCTTCACTTTGGCGTGGGTAGTCGCGATAGCGGTCGCGGTCGCCGTGCATCAGCTGGTCCGATGGGGCTACGATCATGCTATCCGGCCAACTCAATTTGCCTATGTTGTACAGCGCCGCAGCCATGGCCAGATCGCGGCTTATCGCCTCGTCCAAGGCGTGGACCCGACAGTAGCAACGCACCAGTTCGATGATCTGTCGATTGGTCTGCTTGGCTGGAGGCAGCCGCAGATTAGCCAACATCGAGAACACCTCGGTCCCGGTCACATAGCTGTGTTTCAGTTCTTCGTAGGCCAGATCGAGCATGTCAGCGGTCTGCTGCAGCTCCGCGGTACGGGCTGCAACGCGTTTCTCCAAGTCGTTATTGAGCAGTCTCAACTGGGCGTTCTGCCGACGTGCCAGCAGCTCCAGGCGTTGGCGCTCGCGTTCGGAATGCTGGTGGTCCAGGGCCTGGCGCAAGGTCATCAGCAATTCGTCGTCGTTCCAGGGCTTGCTGATGTAACGGTGGATTTGACCGTCATTGACGGCCTTGATGATTGCGCTTGGGTCGGCATAGCCGGTCAGCAAGATCCTGACGGTCGATGGGTGATGCTGATTGATCTGTGCCAACAAGGTGGCGCCGTCCATCCCGGGCATGCGCGCATCGCTCATCACCAGATCAACCGGGCCCTCGGCCATCTGCGCCAGTGCCTGCTCTCCGCTGGTCGCCAGCTTCACGTCATAGGGTTGGCCACGCAATAGCCGACGCAGACTGTTAAGGATTGACTCCTCGTCGTCTACCAGCAACACGGTCGGCCGATAGGGTGAAATCAGGGGCGGTTGCACGTCCATGGCAGGCCTCACGTGGTCGATCGATGGAGGCACTCGAGCTCAACGAGCGCTTAGGTCAAAGGCTAGTTCATTTTTCCGTGACAGGTGCCGGGCAAGGTGTGGCGGGTGGCAGGCAAATTGTCTGGAAGGCATCTAACCTGACGGCATGGCACCACCCTTCTGTAAGTCCGTCAGCCCAGGGAAAAGGATTCTCCCGGATGTCAGCGCGCACAACCTGTCGTTATCGTTCCGCTCTTCACCTGCAGCGCTTGCGCCGTTGTCTGGGCCTGTGGGTGCTGCTCGTTCTGAGCGGAGGCAGCGGGGCGGAGCCGCTGGACGAGCCGCTCAAGCCGCTGCCTCCGATACCCACTCTGACACCTGGGCGTGTCGAGTTGGGCCGCCAGTTGTTCAACGATCCGCGGTTGTCGCGCAACGGCACACGGTCCTGCGCCAGCTGTCACCGTCTGGACAAGTACGGGGCCGATGACCGGGCGTTTTCCATGGGGGCAGATGGCCTGCCGCTTACGCTCAATACGCCAACGGTACTCAATGCCAGCCTTAATTTCCGACAATTCTGGAATGGCCGGGTCGAGTCACTCGAGGAGCAGGGGGAGGCCGTGATCACCAGCGCTCACGAGATGGGCGGAGACTGGCGCGTGATCGAGCAACGCATCGCCGCAGACGTGCATTACCGCCAGGCGTTCAAGGATGCCTACCCGGACGCGGTGACAAAGGACAACATCCTCAGCGCGTTGGCCGATTACCAAAGGACGCTTCTTACCCCTGGCGCGCGCTTCGATCGTTACCTGCAGGGCGATACCGAGGCGCTTACCCTGGAGGAAAAATACGGCTACCAGCGCTTCAAGGACTATGGCTGCATCGCCTGCCACCAAGGGGTGAATATTGGGGGCAACATGTTCCAGAAATTTGGCGTGTTCGGCGACTACATCGCGGACCGCGGCCACCCCACCGAGGCGGATCAGGGCCGCTTCAACGTGACCGGAGAGGAGGCCGACCGGGGCGTGTTCAAAGTGCCGAGCCTGCGCAATGTGGCGATGACCGCGCCCTATTTTCACGATGGCTCGGCGCCTACGCTGGAGCGTGCGATCGATGTGATGTTTCAGTATCAGCTTGGACGAATCCCAAGCGATGAGGACCGCAGGCTCATCATGCTGTTCCTCAAAACCCTTACTGCTGAAAAGGCGGGTCAGCCATGAGGGTGATTTCCCGGCGCACAAGCCTGATTCTATTCAGTGGATTGGTCCTTGTACTGGCGTCGATGCTGCTGTACCTGTACCTGAATTCCGGGTCAGAGCAGACCCAGACCTACAACGAATCCCGAGATCTCATTCGTCAGCTCAAGCAACAGGATGCTGTGTGGGAAAACGAGGTGCTCAAGGCCCGGGTAGCCGTCTCTCATAACTATGATCCACTCGTGACCCCCCTCAAGGAGATGAAGCGGCTGTGGGCACGATTCGACAGCCGGGAAGCCGAACAAGGGCGCGTTGACGCAGACCAGTGGCGCGATGCCTATGACGGTTTTCTCTCTGCGTTTGGGGAAAAGGCTCGGCTCGTGGAGCAATTCAAATCGCACAATGCCTTGCTGCGAAATTCGTTGGCATTTCTACCCACAGCCGAGGACGGTATTCAGGCCCAGATCAACACCATGCTGGCCCCGAATCGGCCGGAGGTACACGTATTCGTTGCTGACACTTATGACCTGTTGCTAAGTGCCCTGGAGTTCGCGCAGGTTACCTCTGTGGAAAGGGCTGCCGAGATAGAGGTGGGGTTAGGTAACCTGGCTGTTAACGCGGAGAACCTGCCCAAAGAATTCCACACGCCCCTCAATTTGTTGAGTAATCACGTGGCGTTGATCCTGCGCGAGCAACCTGTCGTCAACCGCCTGCTCGAACAGATCGAGGCGATCCCGGTTGCCGAACGCCTGGATACGATCACCAGCCTCCTGGACAGGGATCAACAGCAGGTTGAAAGGATCAACCGTAAAAACCATCTCTACACGTTATGGCTATCCGGCTTGCTGATGTTCTCGGTCATTTGCCTGGCTGCGCTGCTGGTGCGCAGCTTCGCCGAGGTGAGACGGGTCAACAATGCGTTGCAAAGCGCCAATGACGTCCTGGAACAGCGGGTCGAGGATCGCACCCTGGAACTCAGAAACGCTCAGAGCGAATTGCTTAACGCGGCGCGCCAAGCAGGCATGGCGGAGATCGCTACCAATGTGTTGCACAACGTGGGCAACGTGCTCAACAGCGTGAACACATCCTCTGATCTGATCGCTCGAACGTTGCGCAGCAGCAAAACCCAGGGTTTGGGCAAGGCCATGCAACTGTTCCGCGAGCATGCCACTGACATCGGTCGGTTTCTCGACGAGGATCCCAGAGGCCGGTTGCTTCCCGGCTACCTCCACCAGCTGACCGAGGCGATCGCCGAGGAGCAGAAGGAGATGGTGATCGAGCTGGAGCGGATGAACAAGAGCATCGACCACATCAAGGAAGTGGTGGCCACCCAGCAATCCTACGCCGGGGCTAAAAATGTGCCAGTGCCGCTGTCGGTCAACGACCTGGTCGAGGATGCGCTGCGCATGAACGCAGGCGCGTTGATCCGGCATCAGGTGAGGGTAGTGCGCGACTTCGCAGATCTGCCTCTGGTGATGGGCGACCGGCATCGGCTGTTGCTGATACTGATCAACCTGATCAGCAACGCCAAGTACGCCATGTCCGGCCCCGGCAGCGACCCACGGACGATGATCCTCAGGACGCGCATCATTGAGGGGGGCTTGCTGGAAATGAGCGTGCTGGACGAAGGCGAAGGCATTGCGCCCGAAAACCTGCAGAAGATCTTTGCCCATGGCTTCACCACGCGCAAAGACGGGCATGGCTTCGGCTTGCACAGTTGCGCCTTGGCCGCCATCGAGATGAATGGTCACCTGACCGCACACAGCGACGGCCCTGGCCTGGGTGCTGTCTTTACCCTGAGGATCCCGCTGATCGCGGTGACGGAGCCTGCATGAGTGACCTGACCAATCGCCGGATCCTGCTGATCGATGACATGCCGACTATCCACGAGGATTTTCGCAAGATCCTTGCCCCGGCCAAAGCGCAGAACACAGAACTGGACGAGATGGAAGGGTTGTTGTTTGGCGAGCAGATCAAGAACGACCGACCGGTATTCGAGCTCGATTCAGCCTATGGCGGTGAGGAAGGGCTCGGCCTGCTGAAGCGTGCGCTGCAGGCCAGCAAGCCTTACGCGTTAGCCTTCGTCGACATGCGTATGCCAGGTGGATGGGATGGCGCTCAAACCATTGAGCACCTGTGGGAAGAGGACCCGCTGTTGCAGGTAGTCGTCTGCACCGCCTACTCGGACTATTCCTGGGATGAGTTGCTCGACCGGCTGCAGGCCCACGATCGCCTGCTGATCCTGAAAAAACCGTTCGACAACATCGAGGTCCAGCAAATGGCCAGCACCTTGCTGACCAAGTGGGAAATGACCCAACGAGCCTCGCTGAAAATGCACCAGCTCGAACAGCGGGTAGAGCGGCGTACCCAGCAACTGACCCAAGCCAGCGAGGCGCTGCAGCAGGAGATCGAGGAGCGCAAGCAGCTGGAAAGCCAGCTGGTGCAATCGGAGAAGCTCGCCTCGTTGGGGCAGATGGCCGCCGGCGTGGCGCACGAGATCAACAATCCGATCGGTTTCGTGTCCTCCAACCTGGGCACTCTGGGAGGGTACTTTCAACAACTGTTAGCGATGCTCGACGCCTATCGCGAGGCCGAACTGATGCTCGGCGCAAACGAAACCACTGGGCGCTTGCAAAGGCTTCGTGAGCAGACTGAGCTGGAGTTCCTCATGGAAGACATCCCGATCCTCATCAAGGAGTCCAAGGACGGAATCGGTCGAGTGGCGCATATCGTCAAGGACCTCAAAGACTTCTCGCGCGTTGACAACGCTCAGCAGTGGCAATTAGCCGATTTGCAGCAGGGCATTGACTCCACGCTCAACATCGTCGCGAGCGAGCTGAAACATAAAGCCGACGTGGTAAAACGGTACCAGCCGTTACCCCCTGTCGAATGCCTACCGTCCCAGATCAACCAAGTGATAATGAACCTTGTGCTCAATGCCGTCCAAGCCATGGGCCCCGAGCGGGGCACCATCACATTGGGCACTGTTCATCAAGGCGGCTGGGTGTGCATCGACGTTGCGGATACAGGCGCTGGGATAGCACCGGAGAACATCAAGAAAATCTTCGATCCTTTTTTCACCACCAAGCCCGTCGGCCAAGGAACCGGGCTAGGCCTGTCCCTTTCCTACGGCATTGTAAAGAAACACGGAGGAGAGATATCCGTATCAAGCCAGGTCGGAGTGGGAACAACGTTTCGTGTACAACTGCCGGTTAAGCAGAGCGCAACGCTGTGACAGGGCACACAAGGTGGGTATACCACAACCCAACTAGGGCAGGGGGCGTGCCCCGGCGATCCCGCCAACCAGTCAATGTTTTGCGGTGGCGAGTAGCCGATAGCGTGAGAAGGGCGTGCCGTCGATATCCACCTCTGCGTCAAGGCAAAACCCCAGGCGAAGAATACCTTTGATTCGAGTTCTGGTTGATGGAAGCAATAGGGTAATGGACGCTAGCCCCATCTCCTGGAAAGCGCGCCGTACGATCTCATCGAAAATCACTCTGCCAAGCCCCCAGTAGTCTGGATGAAGCACCAAGGCAAGATCAGCGTCGCCGTCTTCCTGCTGCAGGCCACCCCAGCCGGCGAATTGACCATCAACGAAAAAAGCCCAGGGACCATAGCCATTCAGTGCCCATTGGGCCTCTTTTTGGGCAACCCACACCTTGCATTTGCGTTCGTCAAAGTCGGGACGACCCAAGGGCATTTGGCGCAAGACATCGGGGTTGTTGTTGAGTGCGATGATGTCGGCGATGGGGGCGTCGCTCAGACGCCGGAAATGCAGCTGCATGATGTGCCTTGTCGAACGGCTTTAAACCTGATTTATAGCGCCTGCCATTGCCCCTTTTCAATCTTCAGATTCGTACCAGCTGAGACAATTCATGACATCGAAGAAACTGGGCCGAATACTCCGACGCTGAGTTCTGCGCCCTGGCCGAACGGTATTAGGCAGGATCGACGCATAGGCCGCCAATGGCGCGGCCTGAGGCCCGATTCTCGCGCTAGACCACCGCGCCAAACAAGTGCCCCACCAGTGCCGTGACGCCCATGGCCAACGCCCCCCAGAAGGTCACCCGCCAGGCGCCCGTCATGATGCTGGCCCCGCCAGCCTTGGCGGCAATAGCCCCCAATGACCCGAGAAATACCAATGACATGCCCGATATCCAGGGGCCCACGCTGTGCTCCGGTGCGACAAACGTCACCGCCAGCGGCAAGGCGGCGCCCACCACGAAGCTCGCGGCGGACGCCAGGGCGGCCTGCAACGGTTTGGCGGTGAGCGTGGCGCTGATGCCCAGTTCGTCGCGGGCGTGGGAGCCCAATGCGTCATGGGCCATCAATTGATCGGCCACTTGATGTGCCAGCTCGGGTGCTACCCCACGCTGCATGTAGATGTTGGCGAGTTCGGCGTGCTCAGCTTTCGGGTCGCTGGCCAGTTCTGCCCGTTCGCGGGACAGGTCCGCCCGCTCGGTATCGGCCTGGGAGTGCACCGAAATGTACTCGCCAGCGGCCATGGACATGGCCCCGGCCATCAGCCCCGCCATTCCGGTGACCAGCAACGTGGCGTGGCTGGCGTTGGCCGCCGCGACCCCAATCAGCAGGCTGGCGGTAGAGACAATGCCGTCGTTGGCACCCAGGACAGCGGCGCGTAGCCAGCCGATACGATCACTTCTGTGTGCCTCGGTGTGCCTGTGCATGAATTTCATTGTTTGACGCGGCTCCCTGTCATCAGGCGGTTCACGTTGCACGGGTGCCGAGCGGGTCGGCAGCCGGCGTCAGCGGGCTTCAATTTGCACCTGCAGCTGTCCGCCGACAATGGATATTTCCCTGAACTGCTCACCTTCGCGCAGCACGAACAGTGCGTCCATCCCGCGTTCCTGAGCCAGACGAGGGCCCTCGGTTTCGCCCAGGACCATCAGCGCCGTGGCCCAGGCATCGGCGAGCATGCACGAGGTCGCCACCACGGTAACGGCGGCGAGCGCGTTGCACAGTGGTGCGCCGGTGGCCGGGTTCATGGTGTGAGCATAGGACTGACCGGCTATGTCGACCCACTGCCGGTAGTCCCCGGAGGTCGCGATTGACATATCGCTAAGCGCCATGACGCCCATGACTTCCCGCACGCCCCTTTTGGGCTTTTCCAGCGCCACGACCCAGCATTGTCCGTCAGGTTTGACGCCCCGGGCGCGCATCTCGCCATCGATACCGACCAAGTACCGCGTGATACCTGAACCTTCCAGGCAACGGGCCAGTTCATCCACGCCAAACCCTTTGGCAATCCCACTCAAGTCAAGGCTCAGCGGCACGCGCTTGCGCACCTGGTTGCGTTGTGGCTCAACCTCCAATGCGCCGCTGGCTAACAGCCGGGTGCGCGGCGCAGGGGAATCGATCACCTGCGTTGTGACCTGCCGCGCCGCTGGGCCGAAGCCCCACGCGCTCACCAGGTCACCGACAGCGATGTCGAAGGCGCCGCCGGATTGCCGGCTGACGCGCAATGCAGCAGACAGCACCGTGACCAGTTCCTTGGGCACCGATACCCATTCCTGCTCGGGGGCGGCATTGAGGCGGTTAAGGTCCGACTCGGGTTTCCAGGTGGACATTTGCTGGTCCACCCGGGCCACGGCGCGGGCCAGCTGCTGGCCAAGTTCGTCGGTATCCATCCCGGCCCCGGCATAAAACAGGGCGGTGTAGCGGGTGCCCATGGTTTCGCCGTTCAGGCTATAACGCTGCAACTCAGTAGACATCTTCACGGTAGCGTCCTTGTGCCTTGAGGATCAGCACGCTGAGGTGGAGGGGCGCCAAGACTTCATCCAGGGCCTGCATCACGCCTTTGGCCATTTCGCGACTGCCACACACCAGCACTTGGGCACCTTTTTCAATCAGCCGGCGCAAGGCGAGGGCATCACTGATCAGCCGGTCTTGTACGTAGCTGCGCTCCTGGACTTGAGAAAAGGCGGCGTGCAATTGCGTCAGGCGGCGGTCCGACAAGTATTGGTTGAGCTCCGGTTCGTAGAGAAAGTCCGAGGCCGGGTTGCGCCCGCCCCAATACAGGTGCATCGGGTGTCGGGCCTTGTTGTTGCGGATAAAACCGGCCAAAGGACCAATACCGGTACCGGCGCCGATCAGGATTACCGGGTGCGTGCCCGATGCCGGACGAAATTGTGGGTTGGGCTGAATGAAGGCGTCAATCTGCGCGCCAATGTCCAGGCCGTGAAGAAACTCCGAGCACATGCCCCCGTTGTGTTTACGCACACAGATCTCCAGCACGCCGTCCTGGGCGCCACTGGCCAGCGAGTAGAAGCGCGGGATTGGGCTGCCCGGGGGCAGAATCCCGACCAGGTCGCCGGCCAGAAAATTCGGCAGTCCGCCGCGAGCGTTGAAGCGCAGGACATGGGTCGGTGCATTGACCTGTTCGCCATAGGCAATCCGCTCTGTCAGCTCCAATGAATGGGTGCGCGGCTGCTGCGGGGTGTGAACCAGCGCCAGCGCCTGCCCCAACACGTCGCCCAGCGCGTGGCCCCAACGCGCAAACGCCTGAGGGCACTGGCGGTTGACGGTCTCCAGCCCCAGCAATGGCGAGCCACCGGCCTGCAACATCGCATGCTGCACTTGATGGGCGTACCGACAGAATCGCGCAAATTGGCGGTCGCCCAGGCCCAGTACCGCAAAGGGTAGGCCGGGCTTGACGCCGGTTTTGGCCAGCCGCGTCAGGAACTGCGAAGCCGAGGCCGGCGCATCGCCGTCACCGTGGGTCGCGGTGAGGATGAACACTCGTTTGGCATTAGGGTAATCGCCCAACCAGTCATTCATCGCCGCGCTGTGCACCTGATGGCCGCTCTGGTGCAAGGCGTCATGCAAGGTTTTGGCAAAACCCCAGGTGCTGTTGTTTTCACTGCCCACCAGAATCACGCTGTCGGCGGCATGAGCAGGGCTGTTGTGGCGGAGGCGCGGGCCAGCTTTGCGGCGGCGCCACCATAACAGAATGCCGGTCACGCTCATCAACGGCACGCAGAGGGCGCAGAGCCCGAGCAGCAGGCCCAGCCACCAGAGGCCTTCGCCAGTGTGCAACTGGTAGATCAATTCATAGAGGTTGAGCATTGGGTCGTGGGCTTGATAGGACAGCAAGGCGCCGCTGGCCTGGTCCACGTAGCCATCGCCCTGTGCTGTGCGCAGGGAAAACACATCGCGAGGGTTGCCGGGGCTCGGGTAGACCAGCTCGCGCAGGTCGTTCAGGTCGGTGGCTTGCAAGGCCTGCAGTTTTGCCACCGGCAAGGCCGGGCCGGCGCTGACGTGGGCAGGGAAGGCGGGTTCAGCTTGACTGCCGTCGGCGATAAAACCAAACGTGGTGGCGGACAGGTAGGCCCCGCTCAGTGCCGACAACAACAGCCCGAGCAAGGCCAGTCGCCCGACTTCAGCATGCCAGCGCTGGCTGAAAGTGCCCCGCAGCGGCCTTAGCAGGTTGCGCCAGCCACCCAGGCGTCGGGCCAGCAATAGCGCGCCGGACACTGACAGCGCCAGCATGAGCAGGGCACCAACACCCGACACCCCATGGCCCGGCGTGCCAAGGAACAGCGAGCGGTGCAGGTCTTTCACCCAGCGGGTGAACGCGGATGGCTCGTAAGGGGCGAGCCCTTGGCCGGTCAGTGGGTCGACCTTCTCCGCCCCGGCCTTGCCGTTCTGGTTGTAGTAGACGATCACCGTGCCGGACGCTGAGCGCTGGATCTGCTCCACCCCCGTAAAGTGGTTGGCCACGCGCCCGGCAAGTTGGCCGACGTTGAGTTGCCCGGCAGAAGTGGACGTGCTGTGCAGACGCTCCAGCGCCGGCTCGACAGACAGAATCGCGCCGCTGATGGCCAATACCATGACCAGCAGGGCGGCGATCAGGCCAGGAAGGGAATGGAACTGACGAAGCATGTTCAGCCTCCGGAGGTGGCGGGTGCTACAGGTCGTAAGTAAAGGCGTCGACGTAGGCATTGCCGGTCGTGGGTTTGCCTGCGCCCTTGGAGGTCAGCGGCACGCTGACATCGCCCCGGGCGTCGCGTTTGTCCTCGACGGCGCTGTCGATGCGGATCTGATACCCGGCATCAATCAGCGTGTCCGCCAGTTCTACGCTGACTTTCAGCGTGCCCCCACTGCCGACGCTGGCGCCGCTGACCCCGTCGAACTCGCTCGGGTTCATCCCGCTGCCCCGGGCCCAGTCGGCCAGGTGCTTGTAATATTTGGCCTTCTTGCCGGCCACCCAGAGGGTTTTCTGGTACTGGCCATTGGCGTCGGTGACGTAGATCGCCAGGTAGGCATCATTGCCGCTGTAGTCCTTGAGCTGCGTGGTCAGGGTTACTTCACGGGCCTGGGCCAGCGCCGGTAGGGTAATGGCGCCGATGAGGCAGGTTGCTGCGATGACTTTCTTCATGAGCGTGTCCTCTTGATCGTCAGGTCGAGAGCCTGGACCTGCTGGCTGACAGCAACCTGAAGGGCAGGAAAATTGATAGACAGGTGAGTTGTCATTCGGCGAGCGGGCTGCCGAGATAGTCATTGGCATCGCCGTCATTGCGCAAATGGACCTCGAGTGTCTTCAGGCGCAGCGATGCCGGGGAGTAGCTGGCTTCGA
>PJTY01000185.1_pt1 | contig 43354 bp, 31 predicted proteins | sample 1512121 | NCBI WGS metagenome assembly PJTY01 (sample SAMN08177680, study PRJNA422409) | Soil metagenome, whole genome shotgun sequencing project. | isolation source: Soil enriched (2) on filter paper: alkali lignin treatment | place: USA: Madison | collected 2015-01-15 | reverse complement strand
CGAACGAGTTGCTCGCCGATATCGACAAGAACACCGTCGATTTCGCCGACAACTACGACGGCTCCGAAAGCGAGCCGACCGTGCTTCCCGCGCGCTTCCCGAACCTGCTGGTCAACGGCGCGGGCGGCATCGCGGTCGGCATGGCCACGAACATTCCGCCGCACAACCTGGGCGAAGTGATCGACGGCTGCCTGGCCATGATCGACAATCCGGCCACGACGATCGAGGACCTGATCCAGATCATTCCCGGCCCGGACTTCCCCACCGGCCCGCTGATCCTCGGCCAGGGCGGCGCCCGCAATGCCTATATGACGGGCCGCGGCTCGATCATCATGCGCTGCCGCCACGAGATCGAGGAAGGCCGCGGCGATCGCCGCTCGATCGTCCTCACCTCGATTCCCTATCAGGTCGGCAAGTCGAACCTCGTCGAGAAGATCGCCGAAGCCGCCAAGGAAAAGCGGATCGAGGGCATCTCCGACATCCGCGACGAATCGAACCGCGAAGGCGTTCGCGTCGTCGTCGATCTCAAGCGCGATGCCACTCCCGAGGTCGTGCTCAACCAGATCTGGCGCAACACTCCGGCGCAGTCGAACTTCGCCGCCAACATGCTGGCGATCAAGGGCGGCCGCCCCGAAGTGATGAACCTGCGGGACTTCCTCCAGGCCTTCATCCAGTTCCGCGAAGAAGTCATCACCCGCCGCACCAAGTTCGAGCTGAACAAGGCGCGCGACCGGGCACACATCTTGCTGGGCCTCGTGGTCGCGGTTTCGAACCTCGACGAAGTCGTGGTCATGATCCGCAGCGCCCCGAACCCGGCAACGGCCCGCGTACGCCTGATGGCCAAGGAATGGCCGATCGGCGACATCGCGCCCTACATCAAGCTCGTCGAGGCGATCGAGCCCAGCGCCGAGCAGGACGGCGGCACCTATCGCCTGTCCGAGATCCAGGTGAAGGCCATCCTCGACCTGCGTCTGCACCGCCTGACGGCGCTCGGCCGCGACGAGATCGGCGACGAGCTCAAGGAACTGGCCGCCGCGATCGAGGAGTATCTCTCGATCCTCGCAGACCGCGTGAAGCTCTACGGCGTCATGCGCGATGAACTGGTGGCGGTGCGCGAACTCTACGCCACCCCGCGCGTCTCGCAGCTGACCGGCGCCGCCGACGGCATCGAGGACGAAGACCTCATCGAGCGCGAGGAAATGGTCGTGACCGTCACCATGGACGGTTACATCAAGCGCACCCCGCTTTCGACCTTCCGCGCCCAGGCGCGCGGCGGCAAGGGCCGCGCCGGCATGGCGACGAAGGACGAGGACGTCGTCACGACGATGTTCGTCACTTCGACGCACAACCCGGTGCTGTTCTTCTCCACCGCTGGCAAGGTCTATCGCCTCAAGGTCTACAAGCTGCCCGAAGGCGGCCCGACCACGCGCGGACGCCCGATCGTCAACCTCCTGCCCTCGCTGGACAAGGACGAGACGATCCAGACCGTCCTGCCGCTGCCCGAGGACGAGAAGGAGTGGAGCAAGCTCTCGGTCGTCTTCGCCACGGCCAAGGGCAACGTGCGCCGCAACGCCATGGACGCCTTCGCGAACATCCCCTCGAACGGCAAGTTCGCGATGAAGTTCGACGACGACAGCCAGGATCGCCTGATCGGCGTCGCCCTGCTCGACCAGTCGGACGACGTCCTGCTGGCAAGCCGCCAGGGCAAGGCCATCCGCTTTGCCGGCGATCTCGTCCGCGAATTCGCGAGCCGCACGTCCACGGGCGTCAAGGCCATGACCCTGAAGGACGACGACGAGGTGATCTCGCTCTCGATCCTTCACCGCGTCGGCGTGCAGGACCAGGACGAGCGCGAGGCCTACTTGCGCTTCGCCCCGTGGAAGGGCGAACGCGACGGCGAGAGCACGCTGGACCCCGAACGTCTGGCCTATCTCGTCGAGAAGGAGCAGTTCATCCTCACGGTCTGCGCCAACGGTTACGGCAAGCTGTCCTCGGCCTATGAGTACCGCCGCACCGGGCGCGGCGGCCAGGGCATCACCAATATCGACAATATCGGCCGTAACGGTCCAGTCGTCGCAAGCTTCCCGGCCACCCGCGCCGACCAGCTGATGCTCGTGACCGACCAGGCCAAGCTGATCCGCCTGCCGCTCGAATCGCTGCGCGTGATCGGTCGCGGTTCGGCAGGCGTGCGCCTGTTCAACGTCTCGAACAACGAGCACGTCGTCAGCGCCGTGCGCCTTGATGAACCGGCCGAGGAAGACGTCGCCGAAGCGGCTGTCGAAGGCGAGACCATCGGCGAAGGCGAAGCGATCGTCACCGAACAGGCTCCGGAAGCAGGTTCGCCGGAAGGCGAAGCGCCGGACACCGAAGCGTGACCGATACCGTCGCCTACAAGATCCTGACCGGAGAGCAGCTGCAAACGCTGCTCTCCGACGGGGTCTTCACCGGAGCGCCGATCGATCTGGCTGACGGCTACATCCATATGTCGACCGCCGTGCAGGCGCAGGAGACGCTGGACAAGCACTTCGCCGGCCAGACCGGCCTCGGCATCGCCGCCGTGGACCTCTCCGCGCTAGGCGACAGTGTGAAGTGGGAAGTCTCGCGCGGCGGCGCGCTGTTCCCGCATATCTACGCCGACCTGCCGCTCTCGTCCGTGATCGCCCATGGTCCGGTCGAACGGGACCTTGACGGAAAGCTGATCCTGCCGGGCGCCTGAATTTCGGCGCGCCCGTCGATGTCCAAAATTCCCTCGTCATTGCGAGCATAGCGAAGCAATCCAGAGCGGCGTAAACCGCCCCTGGATTGCTTCGCTATGCTCGCAATGACGAAAGTGGTTTTTTCGACATAGTTATGTGAAGGGCGCGTTTCGCCTGAAATCCCGCGCGCCCTTCCCTGACGGCGCGCAAAGGTCTAGGCGCTGGCGCCATGACACAAGACGTCCATATCATCGGCGGCGGCCTCGCCGGCAGCGAAGCGGCCTGGCAGCTCGGGCGGCGCGGTTTCCGCGTGCGCCTTTCGGAAATGCGCGGAACCGGCGAGCGCAGCCCGGCCCACCAGGGCGACGGCCTGGCCGAGCTGGTCTGCTCCAACTCCTTCCGCTCCGACGACCACGAAAAGAACGCCGTCGGCCTGCTGCATGAAGAAATGCGCCGCTGCGATTCGCTGATCATGTCGGCTGCGAACAAGGCGCAAGTGCCCGCAGGCTCCGCCCTCGCGGTCGACCGCGACGTGTTCTCGGCCGAAGTCGAGGCCCGCCTTTCCGCACTTCCCAATGTCGAGATCGTGCGCGAGCGCGTCGACACGCTGCCCGATACCGGCACCACCATCATCGCCACCGGGCCGCTGACGGCGGATTCGCTCGCCGGCAGCATCGGCCGCGCGACCGGTGCCGACAGCCTCGCCTTCTTCGATGCCATCGCTCCCATCGTCTACCGCGAGAGCATCGACATGGACGTGTGCTGGATGGCCTCGCGCTGGGACAAAGGCGAGACCAAGGACTACATCAACTGCCCGATGGACAAGGAGCAGTACCTGGCCTTCCATCAGGCCCTCCTCGACGGCGAGAAGACCGCCTTCAAGGAGTGGGAATCGAACACCCCCTACTTCGACGGCTGCATGCCGATCGAAGTCATGGCCGAACGCGGCGTCGAAACGCTGCGGTTCGGGCCGATGAAGCCCGTGGGCCTCGACAATCCGCATTGGGCGACCGAAGAGCATCCCAAGGGTCGCTGGGCCCATGCCGTCGTCCAGCTGCGGCAGGACAACAAGCTTGGCACGCTGTGGAACATGGTCGGCTTCCAGACCAAGCTCAAGCACGCCGAACAGGTGCGGCTGTTCCGCACCATCCCCGGCCTGGAAAATGCAGAATTCGCACGGCTCGGCGGCCTGCACCGCAATACCTTCATCAATTCGCCGGTCCTGCTGGACCGCCAACTGCGCCTCAAGACCGCGCCGCACGTTCGCTTCGCCGGTCAGATCACCGGCTGCGAGGGCTATGTCGAAAGCGCAGCGGTCGGCCTGATGGCGGGCCTGATGACGGCCACCCAGCTTGTCGGCGGCGATTGGCAGGCCCCGCCCCGCACCACCGCGCTGGGCGCCCTGCTCTCGCACATCACCGGCGACGCCGAGGCGGAAAGCTATCAGCCGATGAACGTCAACTTCGGCCTCTTCCCACCGCTCCACGACGTGAAGAAGAAGCAGCGCAAGGAAGCCTATACCGAGCGCGCCAAGCAGGAAATCGTGCCCTGGCTCGAAAGCCTGACGCCCGCAGCCTGATCCGCTGATATCAGCAACTGCACTTCGGCCGGGGCTTCGCCTTGGCCGGAGGCGGTGCGGTCTTGCGGAACTCTTCCGGCGACAGCCACTGGTCGTGGTTGGTATCGGCGCTGTCGAACCTGTTGACGGTCGCCACTGCCCATTCCTCGAAAGTCAGCAGGTTGTTGCCGTCCTTGTCGAGCTTGCGGAAGGCGTCGACGCGCGTGGACAGCATCTCGTTACGGGTAATCCGCCCGTCGCGATTCCGGTCGTAGCGACTGAACCGGCGCTGCTCGCGCGTCTGCTCGGTCGCCTCGGGCAATTCCGGCCCTTCGAAATCGCCGGGGTCGGCGCTGGGCATATCCTGCGGGGGTGGCGCGCTGACCACGGCCTGCGGCAGCGGCGCAGCCTTTTCCACTTCCGCCCTTCCCTGCCACCAGAACAGCCCGACGGACAGCATCACGAATGCCGTAATCCCGCCGAGGATGAAGCGCTGCATCGCCAATCTCCCTGAAACCGCGCGCGGCTTATCCACTCGGGCGGGCGCAACAGGGAAATTACATGTCTGTTATCGGGACTAACTCAGCGCCCGAGGAGGCCAATGCGCATGGCCTTGAGTACCGTCCGCGCCGAGCCCTGCCCGCCGCTGGCCAGATTGTCGCGGGCAAGTCCCTCCAGCACCGCCAGCGGTCGCAGCACGCGCGAAACCCGCGCCGAACGCCCCTGCTCGGCCTGGGCAAGCCGCCGCACGACAACGCTTTCTCCGGGATGATTGAGCTTGGTGGCGAGGTCAGCCAGCGCCCAGCGGCGCCCAAGCGCACGCGCCGTATCGGCCTCGCTCTCCCGGCCCAGTGCATTGGCGAGTCCTGCAAAGGCGGCCGCGCGACCGTCGACCATCTCTTCCAGGGCTTCCGGCGCCAGCGGCGCTTCCCCGGTCAGCGCTTCCCAACCATCGACCAGGGCAACCAGAGCAGGATGCCCGCCATTCCAGCTTCGCAGTGCCGCCAGCAGCGGCTCGCCTTCCGGCCATTCCCCGGCATCGCGTTCCAGCGTCTCGCGCCACCATGCGAGACGGATCTGCGCCATCATCGGTTCGCGTGAATGGCGAAGCAGTCCGGCAAGTCGCTGGTCCAGTGCCAGCAAGGCGAGCGTCGGCAACTTCGCGCGCGACGGCGCATAGGCCAGCGCAAGCTGCATGGTCTGCGGCAGCGCGGGGACCAGCAGGTCTTCGGGACGGCTTATCGGGGCAGTTGGCTCGGACACCGGGCCTCTCTAACCCGCCCGGTTCTTCGCGCAAGTCCGTAAGAGAGCCGGTAACGCAAAACGGCGGCGAAGCTTTCGCTCCGCCGCCGTTCTACTTGTTACTGCTCAGGCAACGAGCAGCGCCGGCACCTTAACGATAGCAGACCTTGCGGACCGCCTCGACGATGCGCGGCGTATCGATCAGCGCGAGCTTTTCGAGGTTGGCCGCGTAAGGCAGCGGCACGTCCTCGTTGCAGACGCGGACGACCGGGGCATCAAGGTTGTCGAAGCCGTCTTCCATGCAGATCGCGACGATCTCGGAAGCGATCGAGCAGACCGGGAAGCCTTCCTCGGCCACGACCATGCGGTTGGTCTTGGCAAGGCTGGCCAGCACCGTTTCTTTGTCGAGCGGACGCAGCGTGCGCAGGTCGATGACTTCGGCATCGATGCCTTCGCCCGCCAGCTGCTCAGCGGCTTCGAGCGCGAGGCCGACGCCGATCGAGTAGGACACGATGGTCACGTCCTTGCCTTCCCGCATGATGCGCGCCTTGCCGATCGGCAGGACGTGATCGTCGAGTTCGGGCAGTTCGAACGAACGACCGTAGACCAGTTCGTTTTCGAGGAACACGACCGGATCGTCGCTACGGATCGCAGCCTTGAGCAGGCCCTTGGCATCCGAAGCGTCGTAGGGCGCGATCACGACCAGGCCGGGCACGTTGGCGTACCACGGGCCGTAGTTCTGCGAGTGCTGTGCACCGACGCGGGCCGCTGCGCCGTTCGGGCCGCGGAACACGATCGGGCAGCGCATCTGGCCGCCGGACATGTAGTTGGTCTTGGCGGCCGAGTTGATGATGTGGTCGATCGCCTGCATGGCGAAGTTGAACGTCATGAACTCGATCACCGGACGCAGGCCGCCCATGGCGGCGCCGGTGCCGATGCCGGCAAAGCCGTATTCGGTGATCGGCGTGTCGATCACGCGCTGCGCACCGAACTCTTCCAGCAGCCCCTGGGTCACCTTGTAGGCGCCCTGGTACTCGGCCACTTCCTCGCCCATCACGAAGACGCGGTCGTCGCGGCGCATTTCCTCGGCCATCGCGTCGCGCAGGGCTTCGCGGACGGTCGAGGTCTTCATGTTGGTGCCGTGGGGGACCTCGGGGTCCTTCTTCGCGACCGGAGCGGGCGCTTCGGGGCGAGCGGCAGCCGGAGCGGCATCGGCGGCGGGAGCAGCCTCTGCCTTCGGTGCCGAAGCCGAGACCGCCGAAGCGTCCTCGCCTTCACCGGCGAGCACGGCGATGACCGTGCCGACCTTCACGCCCTCGGTGCCTTCGGCCACGAGGATCTTGCCGACGGTGCCTTCGTCGACGGCTTCGAATTCCATCGTCGCCTTGTCGGTCTCGATCTCGGCGAGGATGTCACCGGATTTAACCTCGTCGCCTTCCTTAACCAGCCAGCGGGCAAGCTTGCCCTCTTCCATCGTCGGAGAGAGCGCCGGCATCTTCAGTTCGATCGCCATCAGTAGCGCTCCACCAGGACGTCAGTATAGAGTTCAGAGGGTGCCGGCTCGGGCGAGTTTTCGGCAAAGTCGGCCGATTCGGCGACCTGCGCGCGAACGCGCTTGTCGATTTCCTTCAGCGCGGCTTCGTCGACGCCGAGGGCGGCGAGGTCCTGCTTCACATGCTCGATCGGATCGCGCTTCTCGCGCACGTCCTGCACTTCCTCGCGGCTGCGATACTTGGCAGGGTCGGACATCGAGTGGCCGCGATAGCGGTAGGTGTTCAGTTCCATCAGAACCGGACCATTGCCCGCGCGGACGTATTCCAGCGCCACTTCGGCGGCCTTCCGAACTTCGAGCACGTCCATGCCGTCCACCTGCATGCCGGGGATCCGGAACGCGGTGCCGCGGCGGTAGAAGTGCGTCTCGGCCGAGCCGCGCTTCACGGCGGTGCCCATGGCGTAGCCGTTGTTCTCGATCACGAAGATGATCGGGAGCTTCCAGAGAGCCGCCATGTTGAAGCTCTCGTAGACCTGGCCCTGGTTGGCCGCGCCGTCGCCGAAGTAGGCCATCGCGACGCCGCCGTCTTCACGGTACTTGTGCGCGAAGGCGAGACCGGCGCCCAGCGAGACCTGCGCGCCGACGATGCCGTGACCGCCGTAGAACTTATGCTCGACGCTGAACATGTGCATCGAGCCGCCCTTGCCGCGCGAGATACCGGCTTCGCGGCCGGTCAACTCGGCCATGATCACCTTCGGATCGATACCGTAGGCAAGCATGTGGCCGTGGTCGCGATAGCCGGTGATGACCGAGTCGCGGTTGGAATCGAGCGCGGACTGAAGGCCCACGGCAACGGCTTCCTGGCCGATATAGAGGTGGCAGAAGCCGCCGATCAGGCCCAGGCCGTAAAGCTGGCCCGCGCGTTCCTCGAAGCGGCGGATGAGAACCATCTGCTCATAGAGGTTGAGAAGCTCTTCCTTGTTCGGCGTGTAGCGCCGATCGGCCGCGAGGGCCTCCTGGAGGCTATGCAGCGCGAAGTCTTCGTCCTGTGCCGGTGTTACGGCTGGCTCGGCGCCGGACACGGCGTCAATCTTTGCTTTGGGCAACGGGGCTCCCCATCGTTGGTGCGATTGATTTCGGGCCGCTTATAAGACGCCCAGCGGAAATCGAAAGCGCGATGAAGGAAATTTGCCGCGAGAAGTACAAAAATTATGGCCACCCGCAACAGAATGGCCACAATTGGACGGACTTCCTAGCTTTCCAGAGTCTCGGGCCAGTGTCTGGAGCGATAAATCCGATCGGCACGTGAAGCGCCGCGCCGCCCTCACTTGTCGAGCATCATCACCATTTCGTCGGGCCGCACGACATTGAGATTGCTGCGCAGCAATTCACCGGCGAGATCGGGGTCGACATGGTTCTGATCGAGCAGGCCCACCCGGTTCTTCAGGTGATCGCGGGTGATGCGAAGTTCGGCCAGCTTCGTGCGGCGCTCTTCCAGCATATGCTGGTTCTCGGTCCAGGCGATCAGCCCGCTGGGACCGGCAATCACGAAGGCCCCCATCAGCAGGAGCAGCGCGAGCGCAATGCCCTGGACCAGGCGTTCCTTGGCAAGGCTGGCGTCCTGACGCATGACGGGAGAGTTAGGCCTCATGAAAATCGATAGAATCACAAGTGATTCCGCGTTGCAAGCGAAATTGATAACCGATTCGCACGGCTCCGGAACAGGCCGTAACAGAACCTGTCATCGCAATCCGGAGCATATTGGTGTTGATAACTCCGGTATAGCTTTCCGGCGCGTTCACGGGTGCACATAGCGCCGTAGAACACGCAAGTCGGAAGATGTTTCCCACCGCGCGCAAATCCTCTAGGCGCTCCCGATGCTGACGATCCGTGACATCACCGTCCGCCTTGGCGGGCGCACCATTCTCGACCAGGCCGCTGCCACCATTCCCAAGGACGGGAAGGTCGGCCTGATCGGCCGTAACGGCGCGGGCAAGTCCACGCTGGTAAAGGCGATCATCGGCGAACTGGAACCCGACGAAGGTTCGGTGGACATGCCGCGCCGCGCCCGGCTCGGCTATATCGCGCAGGAAGCACCTGCGGGACACAAGACCGCGCTTCAGGCGGTGCTCGATGCCGATGCCGAGCGGATGTCCCTGCTTGCCGAGGCCGAAACCTGCACCGATCCGAACCGCCTGGGCGACCTGCACGACCGACTGATCGCAATCGATGCCTATACCGGCGAGGCCCGCGCCGCGCGCATCCTCGTCGGCCTCGGCTTCGATGAGGCGATGCAGGGCAGCCCGCTCGACAGCTTCTCCGGCGGCTGGAAGATGCGCGTGGCGCTCGCCGGCCTGCTGTTCTCGCAGCCCGACGTGCTGCTGCTCGACGAACCTTCGAACCACCTCGATCTCGAAGCCACGCTCTGGCTGGAGAACTTCCTCCAGACCTATCCCAAGACGCTGATCGTCATCAGCCACGAACGCGACCTGCTCAACAATGTGGTCGATCACATCCTGCACCTCCAGCAGGGCAAGCTGACGCTCTATCCCGGCACTTACGACAGCTTCGAACGCATCCGCGCCGAACGCGCCGCGCAGGCCGTCGCCGCGCGCGCGAATCAGGATGCGCAGCGCAAGAAGCTGGCCGATTACGTGGCCCGCAATTCCGCCCGCGCCTCCACCGCGAAGCAGGCCCAGTCGCGCGCCAAGATGCTCGCGCGGATGCAGCCGATCGCAGCCATGGCGGAGGATTCGTCGCTCAGCTTCGATTTCCCGAGCCCCGACGAGCTGCGCCCGCCGCTGGTCACGCTCGACCTCGCCTCCGTCGGCTACGAGGCGGACAAGCCGATCCTGCGCCGCCTCAACTTGCGCATCGATCCCGAGGACCGGATCGCCCTGCTCGGCCGCAACGGCAACGGCAAGACCACGCTGGCGCGCCTGCTCGCCCGCCAGCTCGAACCGATGGAAGGCTCACTCACCTTCTCGCCCAAGATCCGCATCGGCTACTTCACCCAGTATCAGGTGGAGGAACTGCCCGCCGATTCGACCCCGCTCGAACTGATGACCCGCGCGATGGCCGACAAGCCGCCGGTCGCGGTACGCGGACAGCTCGGCCGCTTCGGCTTCTCCGGTCCCCGCGCGACGGCCGGGATCGGCACGCTTTCCGGCGGTGAGCGCGCGCGACTCGCTCTCGCGCTGGTGACCCGCGACGCGCCGCACATGCTGATCCTCGACGAACCGACCAACCACCTCGACGTCGACGCACGCGAGGCGCTGGTCCAGGCCTTGAACGACTTTGCCGGCGCGGTGATCCTCGTCAGCCACGATCGCCACATGGTCGAACTGGCGGCGGACCGCCTGGTGCTCGTCGACCAGGGCACTGCGGAGAACTACGACGGCTCGATGGAGGACTACATCGACTTCGTGCTCGGCCGTAACCAGCCCAAGGGCGACGGCAAGGCGCAGGGCGATGCCAAGCCCGCTCGCAAGAACGGCGCCGTCGCGCGCGAGGAACTCAAGGCCCTGCGCAAGAAAGTCTCCGAAACCGAGACGCGGATGAAGCGCATCCAGCAGCAGATCGAAGCGCTCGACACGGCGCTGGCCGATCCTTCTTCGGTCAAGGGCGATCTGGCCAAGCTGGGAATCGGTGAGATCGGCAAGCGCCGCACCCAGGCCGCCGAGGAACTGGAAGCGGCCGAACTCGGCTGGTTCGCGGCCAACGAGGCCATGGACGAATACATGGGCGGCGGCGCGTGAGCGTCGCCTTCCGGCGCGACGGCGACGAGGAACATCTCGAACCCAAGTTCGAAGTGCCGATCCCGCCGGGTCCGAACCTCGTCACCAGCGCAGGCCGCGCCCTGATCGACACGCGCATCGCGGCGCTGGAGGCGGAAATTCAAACTCTCGCCGACGAAACCGCGCTCAATGCCGCCAAGCGCGACTTGCGCTACTGGCGCAAGCGTCTGGCGACGGCGGAAGTGCAGCCCGCGCCTTCCGGCGATGTGGCGATGTTCGGGCACCGCGTCCGCTTCGTCCTGAACGGCAAGGAGCGCGAAGTGCATATCGTCGGCCACGACGAAGCCGACCCGGCAAAGGGCGCCCTCGCCTTCACCGCCCCGCTCGCCCGAGCATTGCTGGGCGCCGAAGTCGGCGAGTTCGTCGATTTCAACGGGCAGGAAGAGGCTATCGAAGTGCTTGGCCTGAGCATCTGACGCTTTCGCATCGGACAGCACTCAAAGAAAAAGGCGGGGTGGAAACCCCGCCTTTTTCGTAACCTCACTGCCGATCAGGGCTTACCAGTTGCCCTTCTTCGGCTTCTTGTGGAACGGCTTGCCGCCGCCACTGCGTTCGGGACGAGCGCCGCCGGTCGGACGTGGCTGGTAGCGCTGGCTTTCGTAAGCACCGCGACCACCTTCTTCACGGCCGCCATGCGGCTTGCGGCCACGACCCTGCGGCCCTTCGCGGCGACGCTCGCGAGCGACTTCGCGCGGCGTGTCCTGCGCCTGCACGATGCGGATGGTGTTCTCCACGTCGCCGCTATCGTCATTCGCCGTGCGCTCGACGGCGCGGACGAACTGTTCGGCCTGCGCGCGCGGGATCTGGAAGTAGGTCTCGTTGGTCATGATGCGGATCTGACCAACCGCGTTGCGGGTCACGTGACCGCGGCGGCACAGCAGCGGCAGAATCCAGCGCGGATCGGCATTCTGCTGGCGGCCCACGTCCATGGTGAACCACACGACGTCGTCGAAGCCCGGACGCTGGCGTGCTTCACGCGCTTCGGGGCTGTTGCCGATCAGCTCTTCCGGCTGCGGCATGGCGGCGCGGTGGGCGCGGACCAGCGCAGCGGCGAGATCTTCGGCGCTTACCTTTTCGAGGATTTCACGGGCGATCTCGCGATCTTCCTCGTCCGCCTCGACCGGTGCCAGCAGCTTTTCCATCAGGCGGCCACGGTCGGCGGCGCGGATGACATCGGGGGTCGGCGCGGCGATCCACTCGGCCTCGATCCGCGCACCGCGCAGCATGCCCTCGACGCGGCGACGGCGCGGGAACGGCACGATGAGCACGGCAGTGCCCTTCTTGCCGGCGCGGCCGGTGCGGCCCGAACGGTGCTGGAGCGTCTCGGCATCGCGCGGAATTTCCACGTGGACGACGAGCGTGAGCGAGGGAAGATCGATGCCGCGCGCGGCCACGTCGGTGGCGACGCAGACGCGGGCGCGCTTGTCGCGCAGCGCCTGGAGCGCGTTGTTGCGCTCGTTCTGCGAATGCTCGCCCGACAGCGCCACGGCAGAGAAGCCGCGCTCGGTCAGGGTCGAGTGCAGGTGCTTCACGTTGTCGCGCGTGGCGCAGAACAGGATCGCGGTCTCGGCGTCATGAAGGCGCAGCAGGTTGACCACCGCATTCTCGACGTCGGCAGGAGCCACGGTGACGGCTTGATAGGTGATGTCGCCATGGCCGCGATTTTCGCTCACGGTCGAGATGCGCAGTGCGTCGGTCTGGTAACGGCGAGCCAGCGCCTCGATCGGGCGCGGCATGGTGGCCGAGAACAGCAGCGTGCGGCGGCCCTCGGGGCTGGCGTCGAGCAGTTCCTCAAGGTCTTCGCGGAAACCCATGTCGAGCATCTCGTCGGCTTCGTCGAGCACAACGACGCGCAGCGCCGAGAGGTCGAGCTTGCCGCGCTCCAGATGGTCGCGCAGGCGGCCCGGCGTGCCGACGACGATCGTCGCACCGCGTTCGAGGGCCTTGCGCTCACGCACGGGGTCCATGCCGCCGACGCAGGTGACGATGCGGGCGCCGGTCTTGCCGTAGAGCCATTCCAGCTCGCGGCTGACCTGCTGCGCCAGTTCGCGCGTGGGGGCGATGGCGAGGGCCAGCGGCGCCTCGGCGTAAGGGATGGAGCCGTCAGCCAGCAGTTCGTCGCTCATGGCGATGCCGAAGGCGACGGTCTTGCCGGAGCCGGTCTGTGCGGAAACCACCAGGTCGCGCCCACGCGCCTCGGCTTCGGCGACGGCGGCCTGAACCGGGGTCAGATTCTCGTAGCCCTGCGCGGTCAGCGCATCGGCGAGAGGTTGGGGGAGCTGGGTAAAAGTCATGCGTTCTGAATCTGTCCTGTGCCGCTGAAGCGGTCTGTAATGGCTGGGCCTGGTGCGGAGTGTGCGACCCATCGGGCCCTTCTTGCCGCGCTCCATAGACAAAAAACTCGGCTTTGGCGCGCACCAATTTCACAAAAGGCAACAATGGCCTTGCGCGGCATGCGAATTTTCGCTCGCATCGTCGCAATATGATGCCATTTTCCGGTCGTTTGGCCGCGAAAAAGCCGTGCCGTCATGCGGCTTTCATGGAGCGCACCTACCCGCATCGCGGTGTGCCCGGAGCCAGCCATGACCGAAGATACGCGCAGTAAACGCCTGCTTGCATCGATCCACGACGTCGGCCCCGGCTCGGAAAAAGCGGTCGTCCAACTTGCCGACCTGTTCGAACGCCGCCTGGGCGGTCCGCGCTTCGCAATGCTGGTCGTGCCCAACCACTGGGGGCGCCATCCGCTTTCGGAAGACCGAGCGTTCCAGCGGCGCCTGCGCCGGTGGGCCGAGTCCGGCATCGAAATGTTCGTGCATGGCTGGTATCACAAGGACGAAGCGCGGCACCAGGGTGCTGCCCGGTTCAAGGCCCGGCACATGACAGCCGGAGAAGGCGAATTTCTCGGCCTCGACGAAATGACCGCCTTCTCCCGCATGCAGGACGGCAAGGCGCTGATCGAGGACGTGATCGGCCTTCCCACGGCGGGCTTCATCGCACCCGCCTGGCTCTACGGCGACGGTGCCCGGGCAGCACTGCGCCGCGCCGGGATGCCGCTTGCCGAAGATCACTGGCGGGTCTGGACGGCGGGGAACGACCGGGTTCTGGCGCGCGGTCCGGTCATCACCTGGGCGAGCCGTTCGGCAGTGCGCACCGCATCGTCGCTGGCCTTCGCCGCGATTGCCCGGGCCGCCCTGCCCCTCTCCCGAACCGTGCGGATTGCCGCCCATCCCGGAGACGTCGGCAAAGCCTCGCTCCTCGCCAGCATCGATACCACGCTGACGCGCTTCGCCGCCACGCACAGGCCGTCGAAATATCGGGATCTGTACGATTTCATGGCGTGACCGTGACGCTTTCAAAGCACTTTCACGTCTCGTCCATGACCGCCTCCGCCGGAGTCACAAACGCGACATGTGCCCCCCATAGGAGCGCTTTCCGTATCGATATTCCCACCGGAGCCGCAGGGGTTCGCATGAAGGACAAGCTCAGGATCGCCATTCCGATCCACAGCCTCGATCCGGGCGGGGTCGAGCGCGTCGCGCTCAGCCTCGCCGCGCAGTGGCAGCAGGCCGGACACGAAGTGACGATCGTGCTCGGCCGTTCCGGCAGCCCCAATCTCGCGAGTGCACCGGCGCTGGACTACTGGCAGATCCCCTCCCGCGTGCCGACGGCCTCCTGGGAAACGCCATGGATGGTCTACTGCCTCTACAGCCATCTGATCGCGGAAGGGACCGATGTGCTGTTTCTTCCCGGAAACACATATGCCGTAGTGGGCGCAGCGATGAAGCTGCTGCTGGGCGACCATGCGCCGCCGATGGCGCTGAAGGTGAGCAATGCCCTGAACCGCCCCGACATGCCCGCGCTGCTGCGAAAGGGTTACGGGGTCTGGCTAAGCGTACAGGGACGTCTGTTCGAGCGCCTAATCGGCCTTTCCGAAGCCATGGCGCGCGAGATTCGCGAGACCACCGGCGCCGCGGCGGAGCAGGTCGACGTGATCGCCAATCCGATCCTGCCTCGCGCCCGGTTGCGGGCGCTGGCGAAACGCGAACGCCGACCGGCCTCGGTCTGGGGTACCCGCTACCTGACGGCGGGGCGTCTCGTCGCCCAGAAGAACCATGCGATGATGCTGCGCGCCTTCGCCCGCGCGGCGCGTCCCTCCGATACGCTGACGATCGCCGGAGACGGGCCCGAACGCGCCGCCATCGCGCGGCTCGCGGGTGAACTGGGGATCGCCGATCGCGTCCATCTCGCAGGGCACCTCGCCAGCATCGACCCGCTCATGGCCGAAGCCGACGCCTTCGTGCTGAGTTCCGACTACGAAGGCCTTCCCGGTGTCGTCGTCGAGGCGCTGGCGGCCGGGCTTCCCGTGCTCTCGACCGATTGCTGCGTCAGCATGGACTGCCTGGTGGAAGACGGTCGGACCGGCCTGCTCGTATCCCGAGGAGACGAGCGCGCCTTTGCCGAGGGCCTCGCCCGCATCCGCGACTTTGCGGGAGACCCCGAGCGCGCCCGCGCCATCGCCTCCCGCTACGAAGTGGAGGACGCGGCGCAGCGCTATCTCGAGATGATGACGCAAGTCCGCCGCGAGCGCGACAAGCGACGGCGGCGACGGCTGGGCCTGATTGCGTGGGCGAGGCACTCCCCCCGTCAGCGGTCGCTTTGACTTCGAATCCCCGCGCGGAGACCTTCGTGACAGAAACCGCTGCCGCCCTGGCACCCGACGCCTCGACCATCCGGCTTACCCCGCAGGACCGTGCTCCGCGCCTCGGGCGCAATGCCCTGTTTTCGATCGCTCTCTCCCTCGCGGTGATCGCCGCCGTGTTTCACGAGATGGGCGGGCTGGACATCCGATCGCTTTCCGCGATGGTTCCGGCAAACCCGGAGTTCTGGCTGACCTTCGCCGCGAGCTACCTCGTCACCCCCGCCAGCGAGTGGCTGATCTTCCGCCGTCTCTGGGGCATTCCCGGTTCGGGCATGCTCGCGCTGCTGCGCAAGAAAGTCTACAACGAGCTTCTGCTCGGCTATCTGGGCGAGGCCTATTTCTACACCTGGGCGCGCCGCCGCGTATCGCTCGATGCCGCTCCGTTCGGCGCGGTCAAGGACGTGGCGATCCTGTCGGCGATGACCGGAAACGCCGTCACCATCGCTCTGCTCGCCGTCATGGCGCCTTTCATGGGCGCCACGAGGCTCGGTCTGGACACGCGGATGGTCACGCTCTCGCTGGGCTTACTGGTCCTGCTTTCCGCCATCGCCATGGTTTTCCGCCGTCGGGTCTTCACTCTCCCCCGTTCCGACCTGTTGATGATAACCTGGGTCCACCTCGGTCGTATCGCGCTCACCACGCTGTTCAATGCCGTACTCTGGCATCTGGTCCTGCCCGAAGTGCCGCTGTCCTGGTGGCTGTTCCTGGCGACGCTGCGTCTGCTCGTGTCGCGGCTGCCGCTGATCCCGAACAAGGACCTGCTTTTCGCCGGGGTCGCGGTGCTGGCGCTCGGCCACGAAAGGGATATCGGCGCACTGATGACGCGGATGGCCGGGCTGATCCTGATGGCGCACCTGCTGCTCGGCGGTTTTCTGGCGATCAGGGACCTGACCGCGCCGGAGCCTTCCGCATGAAGATCGTCGACGTCTGCGCCTTCTACTCGCCGCAGGGCGGCGGCGTGCGGACTTACGTGGAGCAAAAGCTGCGCATCGGCCCGGCGCTCGGGCACGAGATCGTCATCCTCGCGCCCGGAGACGAGGACGCGGTGATCGAGCGCGGCCCCGGAGCCAGGATCGTCACGATCAGGAGCCCGCGCTTCCCGCTCGACCGCAAATATGGCTATTTCGCGGAGAGCCGGCAGCTTCACGCCGCGCTCGATGCCGAAGCGCCCGATTTCGTCGAAGCCACCTCCCCCTGGCGCAGCGCCGGTCTGGTGGCGGACTGGCCGGGCGCGGCGCCCCGCAGCCTGGTCATGCACGCCGATCCGCTGTCGGCCTATGCCTATCGCTGGCTGGGCAATATCTTTTCGCGCCAGACGATCGACCGGCAGTTCTCGGTTTTCTGGGAACACTTGCGGCGCCACAGCCGCAAGTTCGATCATGTCATTTGCGCGAACAGCGATCTCGCACGGCGGCTGGGCGACGGCGGCGTTTCGCATGTCACCACGATCCCGATGGGCGTGGAACAGGCTTGTTTCTCCCCCGCGCATCGCGATCCGGCATTGCGGGCAAGCCTGCTCGCGGATTGCGGCCTGCCTGAAAGCGCCGCCCTCCTACTGGCCGTAGGCCGCCTCGCACCGGAAAAGCGCTGGCCGCTGGTGATCGACGCGGTGAGCCTGGCCAGCCAGCAGACGCCGATCGGCCTCGTCATGCTGGGCGAAGGGCGGGAGCAACGCGCGATCCTGCGCCATATCGCCGGCAATCCGCACGTCCGCCTCTTCGCCCCCGAACGCAATCGCAGCGCCTTCGCGCGGATCATGGCAAGCGCCGATGCGCTGGTTCACGGCTGCGAGGCGGAGACCTTCTGCATGACCGCCGCCGAGGCGCGGGCGAGCGGCACCCCCGTCGTGGTCCCGGATGCGGGCGGCGCGGCCGACCATGCCGCCGACGGCGCCGGAAGGACCTATACGGCAGCCGACAGCAACGCAGCGGCCGAAGCGATCCTCGAAGTCGTGCGCGAACGCCCTCGCCCGCGCGCCAGTGCGCGTACGATGGACGAGCACTTCCGCGAACTCTTCTCCGCTTACGCCGCCTGCCTCGAACGACGGCGCCAAGCGGCCTGAAAAGCTTTCGCTGTCGTTACTTCCAATGACGACGCGGGGGACTACCGGCCCGGAAGGAGACGTGCTCCCTACTCCGCCTTCTGCCAACCGCCGCCGAGCGCCAGGAACACCGCGATCTGGTCGTCCACCAGCGCCGCCTGGGCCGCCGCATGATTGACTTGCGCGGTCGCCAGCGCGCCTTGCGCGCTCAGCAGGTTCAGGAAGTCGCTGCGGCCGAAGCGGAACAGCTTGCCCGCCTGCTGCGCCGACAGACCGGCACTGTCGCTCGCACTTCCGAGCGCTGCAGCGCGGTCGGTGTCGCGCGCATAAGTCTCCAAAGCGGTTTCGGTGCCGCGCAGGGCATCGAGCACGGTCTGGTCGAACTTGGCGATATCCGCCTCGACCTGAGCATTGGCGGCTTCGATCCGCGCCTTCACGATCGGGCGGTTGGGGAACGACCAGCTCAGCAGCGGCCCCAGGCTGAAGCCGAAGCTATGCGCCTTGCCGATGTTCTCCAGCTTGCCGTCGGTGATGATGCCGCCGCCGATGCTGACCGTCGGATAAAGATCCGCCGTGGCGACGCCGATGCGGGCGGTATCGCCGGCGATCGTGCGTTCAGCCTGACGGATATCCGGACGGCGCCGGATCAGCGCCGCGCCGTCACCCACCGGCATCGGTTGCGACAGGCGAGGCAGGGTCGCGCAGCTCTCGACGTCCCTGGGATATTCCGCCGGCGCCTTGCCGAGCAGAGTTGCGAGCAGATAGAGCGCCGTCTGCCGCTTGGCGTAGAAGGCCGGAAGGTTGGCCTTGCTGCTTTCGACGGCAGTGCGCGCCCGGCTCACGTCGAACGCCGTGCCGCGACCGCCGCGCTGCAAGCGGCCTGTCGCATCGAGCGTCTGCTGTTGCAGGGTGATGACCCGCTGCACCGTCGCGATCTGGAAGTTGGCCGCGCAGACATCGGCATAGGCCTTGGTCGTCGCCGCGGCGACGCTGATCCGCACCGCGTCCCGCGCCGCTTCCACCGCCTCGCGGTCTGCCAGGCTGCCCTCGATCGCGCGCCTGATCTTGCCGTTGAGATCGAGCGGATAGGACAGCGTCAGGCCGAGATTATAGGTCAGCACGCCGGGAATATCGGTTCCGGCTGACGGCGTGGAATAGTCCCGTTCGAGATTGCCTTTGGCACCAACGGCGGTGTTGAGCGCTCTTTGCCCGGTGGTCTCGCGCAGCACCGCATCGGCCTTGCGCAAGTTGGCATCGGCGACGCGGATATTGGCATTCGCGGTCAGGGCCTGTTCGACCAGGGTATCGAGCTGCGGATCGTCATAGAGCCGCCACCAGCGGTCAGGAAGTTCGGCCTGCGAGAATTCCGGTCCCTGCCCGGACACGAAAGCGCCGTTCGCGGCGGGCGTCGTCGCCACCGAATGCTCCGGCGGCGCATAGTCCGGCCCGGCAGTGGCGCAACCGGCCAGCAGCGCCAGCGCGATCAGGGAAGCTCCGTGGCGGATCACTGCGAAGCCTCCGCCGAAGGAGCCTGCACCGGCTGCGTTTGGACAGGCTTCGCGGCCTTGCGTCCCGCTTCGCCCGGCTGCTCGATGGTCACGGTCGCAGTACGGCCGGAGATCAGGCTGACGTCCTTGGGCACTTCGGTCAGGCGTACGCGCACCGGGATACGCTGGGCGAGGCGGACCCAGGTGAAGGTCGCGTCCACGCTCGGCAGCAGGTTGCGGGAGTCGCTGCGGGTGGTGTCGTTGATACCCGCCGCGATGCTTTCGACCACGCCCTTGAGCGGACGGTTCTCACCCATGAGCACGACGGTGACCGGCGAACCGACATGGATGTTGGCGAGCTTGGTTTCCTCGAAATAGCCCTCGACGCGAATGGAATCGCTGTCGATCAGCGCCATCGCCTGATTGCCCGGCGCCACGTAGTCGCCCGGATGCAGGTCGAGGTTGGTGACGGTGCCGTTGACCGAGGCGTGGACATTGGTGCGGGCAAGGTCGAGCTTGGCCTTGTCGAGCGCGCTCAGCGCCTGGTCGAGGGCCGCGCGGGCCGTGGCGACGGCGGCCACGTTCTGCTCGTGGGTTTCGGTCGCCACGAGGTCTCCCAGCGCCAGGTCGCGCTTGGCCTCGCGCTGGGCCTGTCCCAGCCGCGCCTGCGCGCTCGCCACGGCGGCCTGCGCCTGCTCCACCGCCAGCGAGTAGCGCGGACGATCGATCACGAAGAGCAGGTCCCCGGCCTTGACCACCTGGTTGTCCTTCACCTCGACCGAAGTGACGAGACCGCCGATGTCCGGCGTGACGCGCACGACGTCGGCGCGGACGCGGCCGTCACGGGTCCAGGGGCTGTCCTCGTAATGGCGCCAGAGCCAGATCGCGATGACGGCGGCGATGACGACGAGCACGGTGGTGGCAAGGCTCGGGGCGATGCGGGCAAGAAAGCGCTTCATTGGCGGAAACCGATCATGGGGGAGGCCCAGACGAGAAGCCCGAGCACGAGAATGTAGAGGCACAGATCCACCATCGCCCGATAGGCGAAGAGGCGGTAGAAACCGATGACATTGGCAATGCGCATCAGCACCAGGGTGATGACCGAGGCGATGATCGCAAGGACCAGCAGCGTGGGGAGGAAAACCCCGTCGAAGGATATCTCGCCCCTCATGCCGGCACCTCGATCACGTGCGCATCCCGTACAGGCGTGGAAGCGGGGAAGAGATTGCGGCGCAGGCTGACCAGCCCCAGCGCCCCCGCACGGCTGAGCTGCGGGTCTTCGTCGTTTAGGACGGCGGTCATGGCAATGTCGATATCCTCAAGCAGGATGGGGTCGGCGGGGGCGGGCCGGTCGGGATCGAGGCCCCGGTAATACTCGCCCACTTTCTGGAGAACTTCGGTCAGCGGCCCGCGCTTGGCGGGCGGCATGGCGAGGCGCAGTTCGCGCAGTTCGCCGATCGCCACGCCGGTGCGCAGATCGCGCAGCGCGTCGTAGAGCGGCGCACCGGGCGAGCGCCCCGCCATGGCCAGGCGCGGGGCCAACAGCGCGATGCGATCGAGCATGCGGTTGATCCAGGCGCGCACGTCGGGCGGGCTCATGAGGTTGGCGCGCTCGGCAATGTCGGCCCAGCCGGCCCGGACGGTGCGGCGGATCGCGGCGTGGGTGCCGGTCGAATTGAGCAGGCGGATGACGATGATCGCGAAGAGGATGCCGACCAGCTGGGCGAACGCCCCGTTCACGAAGCTGGCGAAACCGCCGACGTAGCGGTCCGATACAAGCACCGGCGAGCCAAGGCCCAGCAGCATCGGCAAGGCAATGCCGGCCCAGCGCGGGGACTGCATCAGCGCACCCAGCATCAGCAGCATCGGCGCCATGGCCGCGGCATATTCGCCGAAACCGTCGAGCCGGGGCATGAGCACGAAGCCGTAGAGCAGGCCGATAAGTGTCGCTATCAGCGTACCGGCAAAGAAGGCGCGCAAGGGTGCCAACGGATCCGGCGCTGCTGCAAAGAGCGCAGTAAAGACGCCCGCCAGCATGATGGCCGTGGCACCTTCGTGCCAGCCGGAACCGATCCACAAGGCGCAGCCGAGCGCGATGGTCAGGAACGCCCCGATCGCGCCGCGCGTGGCACCGCCGATATCGACGTGCAATTCGCGGCCGCGCCGACCTTCGACCAGTTCGGCAGCGCGCGGGCTGACCGGACGGGTGCTCGGGGTGCCGAGCTGCTCCGCCAGGATGCGGCAGTCGCGATGCGCGCCGATCAGGGAAGACAGGCGCGAAAGCAGGCTGAGCAGGATCAGTTCATTCCAGGAGGCATCCGGGCCGATCAGCGGTTCCAGCGCGCGGCTGCGCTGTTGCAAGGCGACGGCGGCTTCTTCGCGCTCCGCCAGCGACAAAGCGTTCAACCGGCCGAACCAGTCCCGCGTATCCGCAAGCAGTTCCCCAACCGCTTCGGGAATGGCATCGGCGGCATGAAGCTGGGCGATCCGGTCCGTCACGGCCGCGCCCAGCGGCATGATCAGCGAGAGCTGGTCCTGCAAGGCCCGCACTGTGCGGATACGCGGGGCGATCCGGGTGCTCTCGTAAGGAAGATGGATCGAGAGCTGGTGCAGTTCGGTCACGTCGAGCGCGAGACGCTGACGCTCCTTGTCGATCGCCGGATCGGTTTCCAGCCGCAGCGAATCGCTCGACCACCGCTCCGCATCGGCCAGAATGTTGGAGACCCGTTGCAGCATGAAGGCCGAGACCGATTGCGGCAGCACCAGCGCGTGGACGAAGCTGCCGCACAGAATACCGATGGTGATCTCCTGCACGCGCAGCGACGCGACGGTGAAGATCGTATCCGGCACGTCTACGCTGGGCAGCACGATGAGCACGGCGGTGTAGCCCGCCAGCACGAAGGCATAGGAACGCGGCGTCCGGTCCAGCAGCGAGATGAAGACGCAGAGCGCCAGCCAGGCACCGATACCGATGACCAGCAGTTCCGGCTTCTGCACGAGGTTCGGCACCAGGATGACCGCCATGCCCGCACCGACGAAAGTGCCGACCACGCGGAACATCGCCTTGGACACTACTGCACCCGCCAGCGGCTGCGCGACGATATAGGACGTGAGGAATGCCCAGTAGGGACGTTCCAGCCCGATCGACAGCGCAATATAGATGGCCAGCATCGAGGCCAGGTAGGCCTTCACGGAGAACAGCGCGGCGTCCAGTCCGAAACGCTTCGTCATTGCCGGGCGGCGCTTTCCGCAATGCGTGCGGCGATGCGATCAAGCACCCGCACGACAGTCTCGACATCTTCCGTTGGAATGCCATCGAGAAGGCTTGCACGCAACTCGATCAATCGCTTGTCGATGCGCTTTGCGGCAACCACTCCTTCGTCGGTCAGACGCAGGTGCTTGGCGCGGCGGTCGCTGTCGTCGGCGCGGCGCTCGACGAGGCCTGCATCTTCCAGCAGGTGGAGGGTCCGGACGAGCGAAGGCTCGGTCACGTTGATGACACGCGCGAGATCGCCCTGCCGCACCTCGTTGCCGAGGCGCAGCAAGTGCACCAGCGCCCAGCCCGAGGAGTTCGAGACCCCCAGCGAGGAAAGCGCCGAATCGGCGAGTTGCTGCCATGAACGCGAAACCGGCCCCAGCCTTGCAGCCAGAGCCTTCTCGCTCGATTGTCGATCTTGCATGCGACAGTAATTAGAGTGCTAACTAATCCACGCAAGATGGTTTGGCTTGGATATTACGGCAGAGTGATTGAGTTTATTGCAACGCGGTGAAACGCGCTTCCTTCTGCGCCGCAAGGAAAAAGGGAGGCAACCCAGCCGGGTGCCTCCCTCATTCGATTGCAGGTTTCCGAAGCGGCCTAGAAGTCGGCGGTCACCGTGAAGACCATCGTGCGCGGCGCCCCCAGGAAACCGTAGCCGCCGGAGATGCCACCGATATAGCGCTTGTCGGTGAGGTTGGTGACGTTGAGCGTGAAGTCCAGCGCCTTCAGCCAGTCGCTCAGGGCATCGCCCTTCACGCCTACCGTCAGGTCGGTCAGGAAATAGTTCTCGGCCTGCCAGGCGTTCGAGGCGTTGACGTAGCGGTCGCCAGTGTACTTGCCGGTCACGCCCAGCCGAACGGGGCCGTACTGGTAGTTCGCGGCGAGCACCCACATGTTTTTGGGGATACCCGTAACCCGGTTTCCGGCGCGAATGCCCTGCTCCGCGTCGAGGTCGGCATTGCCGGTGCCACGATAGGTCGCATCGATGTAAGTATAGGCGCCGTAGAGGTGCAGGCCCTCCACCGGGGTCAGGCTGGCAAGCAGTTCGAAGCCCTGCGAGTCGATGCCACCAGCGTTGAAGAACTTGCCGTCGCCCTCGCCCAGATAGTCGTTACCGGCCTGGGTCGAGTTCGGCACGAAGATCACCTGATTGGAGAACTTGCTCTTGAACCAGGTGGCCGAAGCCTGGATCAGCGGGGTGCTGTAGCGCAGGCCCGCTTCCCAGTTTTCGGCGGTCTCGGGCTTGATGCTGCTGAAGTCGGCATCGTTGTATTCCAGCAGCGTGTCGGAAAGCGCCTTGAAGTTCTCCGAATAGCCGCCGAACACGTTCAGACCCGCCATCGGCTCGATCTGGACACCACCCGATAGCAGCACCTTGGACTTCGACGAGATCCGGGCATTGTCGGTCTGGCCGAACAGATCGACGCGATCGATGTGGTTGATGAACTGCTTCACCCCGAAGTTGGCCGTGACCGGGCCGAACTCGACCTGGTCCTGGACGTACCACTTGAAGGTGTCCTGCGGATACTTGCGGTCGTACTGGGTCCAGTAGGGCGTGGCGTCATAGGCCGGGCCGACGGCGGTGTCGGTGACATTGTGCCAATCGCGCCATTCGCGGCGATGGGTGTCCTCGTACCAGAGACCACCGCGCAGGGTATTGTCGAAGGCGCCGAAGTCCATCTTCCACGCCGCGTTGGCCGTGCCGCCGAGGCGGTCCTTGCGGTAATGGGTGTGGCGATAGGATTGTACCGCGATCGCGCCCGCAGCATAGCACGATGGATCGTAGTTGGGGTCGGTGGTGCCGCCATAGGGATAAGTGATCGAACCCGTGCATCCCGCGCGGGGGCTCAGCGCCACACCGTTTGCATTCACGAAGTAGATCGAACCCAGCGGCGAACCGCCACGCACGGTTCCGGTGCCCGAGATTTCGCTCTGCGGATTGCCCGCGCCGTCGTTGGTCACGTCGACGACGTACTGCGGCGCCCAGTCACCGCGCCCCGCCATGTCGTGATAGTAGACCGTGGCGTCGAGATCGACGGCATTCGCGATCTTCGTCTCGGCCTTGAGGTAGGCGAAGAAGTTCTCGCGGTGGGTCGCCCAGACCTGGCGATAGGCCTGGTCCTGATAGGGAACGCCGGTCCAGACCCCGACGAGGCCGTCGCTGTTCGGATTGGCCGCGAACTGGGCCGCCGAGTAGATCTGGTCGTAGTTGTTCTCGTGCGCCTTGTCCCAGTCTACATAGCCGGTGATCTTGACCGGGGTATCGACGATGAACTTGGCTGCCACGTTATCGCGCCAGTTGTCCGCCGAACCCTCGATCCAGTCGGTGGCCTGCTGGTGGGAATAGGAGATCCAGGCGCGGGTCGTGCCGTTCAGCATCGTGCCGGTATCGAAGCGGCCGTAATAGCGGCTCGCGTCGAAATCGCCGACCGAGCCGGACAAACGCAGGCGCCGTTCCGCCAGCGGGTCGGACGTGACGAAGTTGATCGTCCCGCCCAGCGCCTCGTTGGAAAGCGAGCCGATGTCGGCGGTGCCCTGGAACACCTCTACGGTGCCGATATTCATGGTGTCGACGAAGCGGTTCGCCTTGGCGCCGCCGCCATAGCCCGAGCCGCCGTTCGGCAGACCGTCGATGGTCAGGCCGACCTGCTGCGTGTCGAGGTTGGTCTGGTAGCCGCGCACCGAAACGGTGGAGGACCAGTCGTCGAAACCGAAGGCGTCACCCTCGTTCACCTGCACGCCCGGAAGCGTGTCCACCAGATCGAGCGCCGAGACCAGCGGCGGCTGCTGGGTGATGAGATCCTCGGTCAGCGCCGCGTTGTTGTACGTCGTGCGCTGGCCGGTGACGACGATGGCTTCTCCGTCGAAGTCTCCCGCCGCGCTATCCGCCGGAGCCTCTTCGGCAAAGGCCGGCGCCGCCAGCGCCAGCGCCGCCAGGCTGGTGCCGACGAGATAGATGTTACGAATGGTCGATGCTCGCATCCTGGTTCCCCTGAAGACCTTGTTGCGGCGCAGCATGTGACTGATAATTCTGACTTCCCGTGGACAGTTCCGGGGCGTTTCCATGTCGTTATGACGACCGTCGGACGACGATCGGCACTTGGACACAAGACGAACACGAACGGGGTGGCGCGCCCCGGTCGACGACGCTAAGCCCCTGCAAATGCCTATCGTCTCCCGGAGAACGGCCTTGCGCCGACCGATCCTCGCCCTCGGCCTGTCCGTATCTGTGCTGGCTGCCACTCTCGCTTCGGTCCAGCCGGGGGCCGCGCAAACGACTGCGCTTGCGGAACGGACGGCCGTTGCGAACCGGCCGCGCGTCGAGCAGTCGGCAAACTCCCGTCACGCCATGGTCGCGGCGGCAAATCCGCTGGCGGTGAAAGCCGGTGTGGACGTGCTCAAGGCAGGCGGCTCGGCCGTCGATGCCGCCGTGGCGATCCAGGCGGTTCTCGGCCTTGTCGAGCCGCAGAGTTCCGGCCTCGGCGGCGGCGCCTTCATGGTCTATTACGAAGCGAAGACGGGGAAAACGACGGCCTACGACGGGCGTGAGACGGCCCCGGCCGGGGCCACGAACCGTCTGTTCCTCGATGAAAACGGCAAGCGCCTGCCTTTCGTGGAGGCAGTGCTGGGCGGCATCTCCACCGGCGTTCCCGGCGCGATCGCGATGCTCGACATGGCCCACCGCGATCACGGCAAACTGCCTTGGGCAAAGCTCTTCGGCGAGGCGCACCTGCTGGCGGAAGACGGCTTCATCGTCAGCCCGCGCCTGGCGGGCATGATCGCGAGCAAGGCGCCGCAGGCTTCCGCGCCGGATGCGAAGCGTTACTTCACCAAGGCCGACGGCACGGCCTATGTCGCCGGGGACCGCCTGAAAAACGCGGACTATGCCCGCTCGCTCGAACGGATCGCGCAGTACGGTGCCTCCGGCCTGCTGACCGGCCCCCTCGCCCAGCAGATCGTCGATCGGGTGCACGAAGGGCCGCGCCCGAGCACGTTATCGTTGGCCGATCTGGCCAACTATCGTCCGCATTCGGGGCCTGCGCTCTGCCAGCCCTATCGCCTCTACCTCGTCTGCACCCCGCAGGCGCCATCGGGCGGTCCCGGCTTGCAAATCGCACTCGGCGTGCTCGTACATACCGACATCGACAAGCGCAATGCCTCCGACGAGAAGGCCTGGTTCGAGTTTGCGCAGGCCAGCCGCCTCGCCTATGCCGATCGCGACCGCTACGTCGGCGATCCGGCCTTCGTGCAAGTGCCGCTGGCGGGCCTGCTCGATCCCGAATATCTGAAAGGCCGCGCGGCCGAGATCGGTGAAACGGCGGGGCCGGTGACTTTCGGCATGCCCAGGGGCGCCCCCGAGGTGGGACCCGATGCGACCGACGAACCGGGCGGCACCAGCCACATCGTGATCGTCGATGCCGAGGGCAATGCCCTGTCGATGACCACCACGGTCGAGAACATCTTCGGGTCCGGCCGCATGGTCGGCGGATTCTTCCTCAACAACCAGCTTACCGACTTCTCGTTCAATCCCACCGACGAGGACGGTGCAAAAGCCGCCAATGCCCCCGCACCCGGCAAGCGCCCCCGTTCGACGATGGCACCCACGATCGTGCTGACGCCCGGGCACAAGTTCGTGGCGGCGGCGGGATCGCCCGGCGGCTCGGCGATCCAGGCCTACAATCTCAAAGTGCTGGTCGCCTTGCTCGACTGGAAGATGACGCCGCAGGAGGCGGTCTCGCTGCCCAACCTCGTGGCCAAGGGCGACAGCTACAGTGCCGACAGGTTCCCGCAGCCGATCATGGACGGCCTTGCCGCGCGGAACATGCCGCTTTCGACCGCGAAGGGCGAAGAATCCGGTCTTCAGGCGATCCTCGCCACGCCGAAGGGCTATGTCGGCGGCGCCGATCCCCGGCGCGAGGGCGTCGCGCGCGGGTTCTGAACGCGGCCCCGCCTTCCGCAACCTTCCCTCACATTGAAAATGGCATAGAGTTCCCTTAGGGGCCGCAGCCTTTCAACCAGGGAAACGACATGCCGGGCGATCACGACGTACAAACCGAGGCTCCCGGCATCCGCTCCTCCACGGGAAGCCTGGGCCTCATGGCGGCGATCGCGCTGGTCATGGGCAACATGATCGGCTCGGGCGTGTTCCTGCTGCCCGCCAGCCTCGCCCCGTTCGGCTGGAACGGGGTGATCGGCTGGTTCGCCACGATCACCGGCGCACTGGTCCTCGCCTATGTCCTGAGCCGCCTGACCCGCGCGCGCCCTGCTGCCGGAGGACCGGCCGGTTTCGTAACCGAAGCTTTCGGGCAAAGGACCGGGTTCTTCATCAGCTGGATCTATCTGGTCTCGCTCTGGACTTCGGTGGTGACCATCGCCGTGGCCACCGTCTCCTATCTTTCCAGCATGATGCCGTTCCTCGGGCGCGGGGAGCATGTCCCCGCCCTCGCCGCCATCGCGCTGCTCTGGCTGATGACGCTGGTCAATTTGCGCGGTACCCGCGCGGCGGGGCAGTTCCAGATCGTCACGCTGGCGCTCAAGGTGATCCCGCTGCTGGTGGTTATCGTGCTGGCGATCTACGTCCTGTCGAGCGGCAAGGCCCAGCTCCCCGTCTTCGACGCCTCGCTCGTCCATACCGGCGCCATCAACGGTGCCGCGACCATGACGCTCTGGGCGCTGCTCGGCTTCGAGTCCGCCAGCGTAGCCGCCGCGCGGGTGCGCAATCCCGAGATCAACGTCGCGCGCGCCACGCTTTGGGGCACGGCGCTGACCGGCTTGCTCTATCTCATGGTCTGCTCGGCCATCGCCCTGCTGCTGCCGAGCGATCTCGCCGCGCACTCGGCCGCGCCTTTCGCCACGTTCGTTGCCCGCTTCCTCGACGGAGACGTCGCCACGCTCGTCGCAGTCTTCGCGGTCATCAGCTGCATCGGCGCGCTCAACGGCTGGACCCTGCTCCAGGCCGAGATGATGCGCGACATGGCGGCTCGCCGCCTGCTGCCGCAGTGGTTCGCCGAAATCAATGCGCAGGGCACCGCCCGCCGCGCCCTGCTGACTTCCGCCACGGTCGCCAGCTTCTTCGCGGCGATGAACGCCAGCCGGACGATGCAGGCCCTGTTCGAATACTTGCTGCTGCTCTCCACTTCCGCGACGCTCTGGCTCTATCTTGCCTGCGCGCTGGCGGCGCTGAAGCTGGGTGTCGCCCGCATTCCCGCACTGATCGGCGCCGTCTATGCGCTCTGGACGCTGTGGGGAGCCGGGATCGGCGCCAGCGGACTGAGCTTCGTGCTGATGGTGCTGGGCCTGCCGATCTGGCTCTGGCTGAAGCGCAACGAAGTCGATTGATCGCTTGGAGACCGACATGACGAAGCCCTACGATGCCGTCATCATCGGCGGTGGCCACAACGGCCTCGTCTGCGCGTTCTACCTTGCCCGCGCCGGATTGAGGGTCCGCATTCTGGAGCGGCGGGACGTGGTCGGCGGCGCGGCTGTGACGGAGGAGTTCCACCCCGGCTTCCGCAACTCGGTGGCGAGCTATACCGTCAGCCTGCTCCAGCCCAAGGTGATCGCCGACATGCGGCTGACCGAGCATGGCTATCGCGTGATCGAGCGGCCGATCTCCAATCTGCTGCCGCAGGAAGATGGTGGCTACCTGAAGCTCGGCGGCGGACTGGAGCGCACGCAGGCGGAGTTCCGCCGCTTCTCCAGGCACGATGCCGAAGTGCTGCCCGCCTATTACGACACGCTGGAAACCGTCGCCGAAGTGCTGCGCGACCTGGCGCTGAAGTCGCCGCCCAATGCGGGTGACGGCTGGCGCGGACTGATCGACGCCGCGCTTCAGGGGCGCAAGCTGGCCGGTCTCTCCATCGAGGCACAGCGCGATGTGCTCGATCTCTTCACCAAGTCCGCCCGATCGCTGCTGGACGGCTGGTTCGAGAGCGAGGCGGTGAAGGCCGCCTTCGGCTTCGACGCGGTGGTCGGCAACTATGCCTCACCCGATACGCCGGGCAGCGCCTATGTGCTGCTGCATCACGTCTTCGGTGAAGTGAACGGCAAAAAGGGCGCATGGGGCCACTCGGTTGGCGGCATGGGCAATATCACCCGCATCATGGGCGAAGTCTGCCGCAAGCTGGGCGTGGAGATCAGCCTGGAAAGCCCGGTGGAACAAGTGCTGGTCGATGGCGGCAAGGTCGCCGGCGTGCGGCTCGAAAGCGGTGAGGAAATCGCCGCCACCCGCGTGATCGCCAATGTCGGGCCGAAGCTGCTTTACGGAAAGATGATTGCCCGAAGCGACCTGACCCCCGATTTCCAGCGCCGCATGAAGGGCTTCAAGACGGGCAGCGGCACCTTCCGCATGAACGTGGCGCTCTCCGAATTGCCGAAGTTCACCTGCCTGCCGGAGCGTTATCCGGGTGAGGTGGGCGAGCATCACCAGTCCGGCATCATCATCGCGCCGACGCTCGACTACATGGACCGCGCCTTCCTCGACGCGAAGACCCATGGCTGGTCGAAGAAGCCGATCGTGGAGATGCTGATCCCCTCGACCGTGGACGACAGCCTCGCGCCCGAAGGCCAGCATGTCGCCAGCCTGTTCTGCCAGCAATTCGCACCCGAACTTCCTGACGGCCGCGACTGGGATGCCGAGGAAGACAAGGCAGCGGACACCGTGATCGACACGGTGGAGGAATACGCACCGGGCTTCCGCGCCTCGATCCTCGGCCGACAGGTCCTCAGCCCCAAGGGTCTGGAGCGCAAGTTCGGCCTTGTCGGCGGAGATATCATGCACGGCAACCTCACGCTCGACCAGATGTGGTCGGCGCGGCCGGTACTAGGCCACGGCGCCTATCGCGGGCCGATCAAGGGGCTCTACATGTGCGGTTCCGGCTCACACCCCGGCGGCGGCGTGACCGGTGCGCCCGGCCACAACTGCGCGCACGAGGTGCTTTCGGACAACAGGCGCATCGGCAACCGCTACGGTCGGTTCATTTCATAGGCATCTCAAACGTACCGCTTCGTCCCTTTCGCGGGTCGTTCTGCCGAATAGAGACAGACCTCTTTCCGTCCTGTTGGTTTGACGTAACGAGACGAACCGCCCTCGTATCCGGCCTTCAAGCCGAAAAACACAGGCAGTTCGGTGGGTTGCGACAAAATGGGAAGACGGTTTGCCTGAAACTCTCACTATCGACGCGCGGCGGCGGTCCGATGCCATTTCGGTCGCGCGTGTGATCTGTATCCTCGGCGTCGTCTATGTGCACGCCTGGACCGGGCTGACCGGCTACGATCTCCAACTGGCCCACGGCACCCCGCAGGAGAACTTGCGCTGGGTGCTGATGGACGTTTTCGGACGCAGCGCCGTTCCTCTGCTGGGCCTGATCTCGGGCTGGCTGGTCGCGGGTTCGAGCCGGACCTTCGACTGGGGCAGCCACGTTGGGCGCAAGGCCAAAACGATCCTGCTGCCGATGGTGCTCTGGAACGCTCTGGCGATCCTGCTGGTCTCGGGCGCGGCGGTTGCAACGCGGCTTGCCGCGCCGACCCCCCAATCGCTCGACTGGGTCTTCCAGGAAATCTTCATCGCCAGCCGCAATCCGGACATCAACGTGCAGATGCCGTTCCTGCGCGACCTGTTCCTCTGCATGCTGCTGGCGCCGCTGCTGGTACGCTGCGGCAAGCGCACCCTGCTGGCGGTGGCGCTGGTTGCGGGCATCTGCCAGATCGCGGGCTTCGGGCCGCCGGTGTTCATGCGGGCCTCGATCCCGTTCTTCTTCACCCTCGGCATCATCGCCCGGCGCGAAAACCTGTCGGACCGGATCGCCCAATGGCCGCTGGCAGCCGCGCTCGCGCCTTTTGCGGTGCTGACCGCGGTGCAGCTCTACTTCACGCTCGTGGTGGACTGGTCGCCGATCAGCCTTCCCGCAGCGACGCTCGATCTTGCCGTGCGGATCTCGGCAGCGCTGGCCTACTGGCGCATTTCCTGGGGCCTGGCCGGAACGATGGTGCGGCGCCCGCTGCTGAAGATCGAGCCTTTCGCGTTCTTCCTGTTCTGCTCGCACCTCATCCTGATCTGGCTGGGTGGTCCGCTGCTGGGCAGGCTGTTCGGCACGCTCGGCTCGCCGCTCTATCCGGTCTATCTGGTTGCCCAGCCGCTGATCGTGCTGCTGGCGGTGGTCCTGCTGGGCACCCTGCTCAGCCGCGCCGCGCCCGGACCCGCACGCATCCTCAGCGGAGGACGGCTCAGCGGAAAGCGACTGGCGGCCGCCTGAGCCGCCAGCCCGTTTCAGGACCTCACTTCGCCGCGAGGTCCTTGTAGAGACTGATGTAGTAAGTGATCCCCGGCCTTACATTGAGCAGCGGCAGCCGCTCGTTGAGGCCGTGGGCGAACTCATCGGAGTCCTTCATCATCGAGGCGCTGGCGCTGTAGCTCGGCACGCCGAGCGCACGATACCACATCGAATCCGACGCGCCGGAAGCCTGCGAGGGGATGATCGGGATCGGTCCCCAGGCCGCCGTCACCGCCTTGCGCGTCGCCGCCACGAAGTCCGGCCGCATCGGCGAGGCGGGCGACATCGTCGAGGCATCGCCGGTCACGTCGGAGAACTTCGCGGCGGCCATCTGCGCGACCTTCTCCAGTTCCGCCATGATCTCCTCACGGGTGTGACCCGGGAAGACGCGGCAGTTGATGTTGGCCGTGGCGCGCTGCGGCAGGGCGTTCTGGGCGTGACCGCCCGAGATCATGGTCGGAACGCAAGTCGTGCCGGTGCGACCGACCATCGAGGGATTGGCGCGCAGTATCTTGAGCGCCGCCTCGTCATTCGGATTGGCGGCAAAAGCCCGCATCGCGCCGGCCAGCGTCGCATCGGGTTCCAGCTTCGCGGCCTCGACCCAGTAGGCGCGGGTGATGTCGTTCAGCTCGGGCTTGAAGTGGTAGTGGCCGATCCGCTCCAGCACTTCCGAAAGCTGGACGATCGCGTTCTCGGTACGCGGGGCGGAGCTGTGGCCGCCGGGGTTGGTCACTTCGATCTGGTAGTCGACATAAGTCTTCTCGGCCCCGCCCCAGGACCAGAACGCCGGCTTGCCGGTCTTTTCCGAAAGGGTGCCGGACGCCCCGTCGACATTGAGCACGAGTTCGGCATTCTTCAGCCGCTCGGCGATCAGCTTGGAGGTCGCCATCGAGGTTTCCTCGTCACCGGAATAGGCAATGACGAGCGTGCGTTTGGGCTTGAATCCCTGCTTGCGCAGCTCGATCATCGATTCCATCGCGAGCACCGCTTCGAACTTGGTATCGCTGGCGCCGCGGCCATAAAGGTAGCCGTTCTCGACGACCGGGGTGAACGGATCGCGCTCCCAGTCGGCGGCCTTGGCCTCCACCACGTCCATATGCGCCGAGACCACCAGCGGCTTCAGTGAGGGATCGCTGCCGGGCCAGGTGGCGATCAGGTAGGCAGTGTCCTTGTGCGGAACGATATCGATGTCCCGGGCGTCCCAGCCGTTTGCGAGCAGTTCTTTCCGGAAGAGTTCCGCGACCTGCTGCGTCTGGTTGCCCTCACCTTCGACCGAGCGCAGCGCGATGGCCTGCTTCGAAATTTCGAGAACCTGCTTCTCGGCCTCGGGATAGGCCTTGGGCGCAGCATGGGCTCCGGTGGACATCGCGAGAATGGTGCCGAGCGTGAAGACGGTGGATGCGATTATCCGCATGAATGTTCTGCCCCCTGAAATTTGAAGAATTAGTGCGATCCGAAATTTATGTCTGGCCGGAACCGATGGAGAATCGGTTCCGGCCAGACACATTGTCGCAATCGGGGGACAGACGCACCTGTTTAAGCGTGGCTCAGGCCAGATCGAGCGCTCCCGTGAGGTCGCCCGGCGCCACGCCGCCCGCTGCGACCATCGCGTCCTCGCGCATCTTCAGGCCCTCCAGCTTTTCCAGCCCGAAACGGCGGGTGAGGAAGCGGGCGATCGAGCCGGTATCGTAGATCGTGTGGTCGACTGCGCCCTTCTTCGCATGGGGCGAAACGATGACCGCCGGAATACGCGTGCCCGGTCCCCAGCGGTCGCCCTTCGGCGGCGATACGTGATCCCACCAGCCGCCGTTCTCGTCGAAGGTGATGACGACCAGCATCTTCTCCCACTGCGGGCTGGCCCGCAGGCCGTCGATGACGGCGGCGATATGGCGGTCTCCCGCATCGATGTCCGAGTAGCCGGCATGCATGTTGAGATTGCCCTGCGGCTTGTAATAGCTAACCGCCGGAAGCTTGCCCGCCTCGGCATCGGCCAGGAACTTGTTGGTGCGCGCGGTGCTGCCCTCGCCGCCGTCGCGCAGGAACTTCGCGCGGTCGGCGGTGCCGGGGGCGAAGCGGTCGTAATAGTTGAACGGCTGGTGATGCGGCTGGAAGTTCGGGCGCGAGGGGAACGAAGCGTCGTTCATGTTTCCTGCCAGCGCCGCGTCCCAGCCGCCCGCGTACCAGGCCCAGTCCACGCCCTTGGCCGAGAGCATGTCGCCGATGGTCTTGTGCTGCTGCGGCACCAGCGTATGAGCGCTGTCCGCATTGGCATAGCCGGGCTTCGTCGCATCGAGTTCGTAAGTCGGCGCATAGGGCGGCAGCATCGTGTTGACAGCCCAGAAGTCCGGCGAGAGCGTGTTGGGGCCGAACACCGCCGGACCGTCGAGCGCGCTGGCGGGCGTCTTGGGGTCCAGCTTGAGACGCGTGCCCTTGGGGTCGCTGCCTTCAAGCTTGGCGATGCGCTTGGCGGCCGGGCTCTTGTCCGCATCCGGATAGAACGGCGGCTGCGCGGCAATCAGGTACTGGTGGTTGAGGAACGAACCACCGAACGCGCCCATGAAGAAGTTGTCGCAGAGCGTGAACTCGCGCGCGATCTGCCACGTGCGAAGCTGCGCGCGCATGTCGCCATAGTGGCCCATGACCAGGCCGCCGCTGTCGCCCCAGGCCACGAACTGGTCGTTGGCGCCGCCGTTGATCTGCATCTGGTTGTGGTAGAACGCATGGACGAGATCGCGAGTGACGAGGCCATGCGGCAGCGGATCGCCCTCGGGCGTCTTGAGCGCAAAAGGCGCGTTCGGCAGCGGCGCGATGTCGTCCGGGCCGATCAGGTATTCGGTGTGCTCGACCACCTGCTTGCTGGGGACCAGACCTTCCCAGATCTTCGGCAGGCGCTCCATGACCTTGCCGTCGCGGTCGCGCTGGCGGGTACGCTCGGCGGGGACTTCGGCCAGCGGCTGCTGGAGACCGGGGAAATCGGCGAAGAGATTGTTGAAGCTGCGGTTTTCCGCGAAGATCACGACGACCGTGTCGATCGCCTCGCGCAGCCTGGCATCGCTGACCGGGCGCGAAGACGAACCCCTGGCAGGGCGCGCCTCGGCACTTTCCGTTGCACCACCGGCAACGGCAGCGGCACCGATCGCGGCGGCGAGACCGCCGAGGAAGTCGCGGCGGTCCGGGCGCACGGCCGCGTTTTCGGCCTGCGGTTCGGGGAGATCGGAGTCGGTCATGGGAGTTCCTTGGGAGATATATTTCCGGCTGTTTGCTGTCCCGGCGGAGGCGCGTCAACCGTTTAGGATATTTTGTATCATCGCAAGCAAGCGCCATGCACGCTCCGAACGCGAAATGGGCGCCCCGAGAACTCGGGACGCCCACCCATGATGTCCGAAAGGTTCAGGCTTTGGCGAAGCGGCGCTCGTTCCAGTTCACCGACAGGCCTTCGCTTGTCGTTCCCGCCGTGGTGCGCTGCGCGATCGTGCCCACGAAGTGCCACTCGCCGCGGACCTGCTCCGGCGTCATTTGCAGGGATACATAGCCGCGGCGGCTGGTATCCGCATAAGCGAGCCCCGGATTGGCGCCGCGCAGTGCCTTGGCGAGATCGGCAGGCGGCACCGAGGGAAGATAGGCCTCGTAGCCGGGCGACGTGACCGAGTGTCCCGCGTATTCGACACCCGCCGCCGTGCCATCGACCGAAAGCTCGCTGCCCCAGGCATTGTGGCTGTCACCGGCGAGGACCACGAGGTTGCAATCGGCCTGACGGGCCGCGCGCAACAGGCGTTCGCGTGCGGCAGGATAGCCGTCCCACGAGTCCATGTTGAACGGCAAGCCCACTTGCGAAGCACCCGCGATGGCCATGAGCGCCTGACGCACTTTGGGATCGCCGCTTGCCGGAACGAGATCCGCCATCTGCGGCGGCGCCTTGAGCGAACCCATGACGACCTGCTGTGCCAGAACCTGCCAGCGCGTGCCGGACTTCACGGAATCCGCCAGCCCCTTGGAGAGCCAGGCTTCCTGCTTTGCGCCCATCAGCGTGCGGTCGGAGGACATCCACGGCCCGTCGCGGAACTGCACCAGAGCCTTGGCGATTTCCGCCTGCCCGCCTTTTGCCGCGCCAGCTATCACCGCGCCGAAATCGAGCTGCTCCATGCGCTCGCTCACGCGGGTCTCGGGGCGGAACAGCGTGGCCAGCGAACCGATCTGGAAGCTGTCGTAGAGGGCGTCCGATACCGGCATCCACTCGCGATAGGCCTTTTCGGCCGCCGCCCGGCGCACCGACCATTCGCCTTCCTTGTCGGGCTGGTGGTTCTCCGCGCCGCCCTTCCAGGTGTCGTTGGCGAATTCGTGGTCGTCCCACTGCGCGATCATCGGGAAGCGCTGGTGAATGCGGCGCAGGTCCGGATCGAGGCGATAGCTGGCGAAGCGCAGGCGGTAGTCGGCAAGCGACACCGTTTCGTTCTGCGGTTCGATCGGACGGCCCGCCATCGGATTGTCGGGATAGTGCCCGTATTCGTACTCGTAGAAGTAGTCACCGACATGGACGATCAGGTCGAGATCGTCGCGCGCGGCGGCATGGGCATAGGCGTTGAACCAGCCGAACGGCATGTTCGAGCAGGAGAACAGACCGATGCCGAAGCGGTCGACCTCGCCCACCGGCAGCGTGCGGGTGCGGCCCACTTCGCTCCTGGTGCCGTCCGGCGCGATGAAGCGGTAGAAGTACCACTGGCCGGGAGTGAGGCCGGAGACCACCAGCTTGGCGCAGCTGTCATGCGCGGGCGAGGCGACGACCTCGCCGCCGCCCGCCACCTTGCGGAAGCTCTCGTCTGCCGAGACCTCGCAGCGCAGCTTCGTATCGCCGCTGCCGACATAGCGGGTCCAGAGCAGCACCGAGTTGGCCGCCGGCTCGCCGCTCGCCACGCCGTGCGTGAAGCCGCGCGCGGTGAGGATCTGGGCGACGCCCGGCGTCGAGAGCGCGGCGAGACCGAAGGCGCCCGCCTGGAGCAGCAGGCGGCGGTCGAGTTGAAGAGTCATGGATTTTCCTTGGGTCTGATCGGGTCAGTAGCGCGCGGTGATCTCGATGCCGTAAGTGCGCGGCTCGGCCGGGATGAAGGTCGGGTAGCCGAACGAACCGCCGGTGTTGCCCGCGTCGAGCAGGTACTTCTTGTCGGTCAGGTTGCGGGCATAGCCGGCGACCTGGAACTTGCCGTCCATCAGCGAGACGCCGCCGCGAAGGTTGACCTGCGTAACCGGGCTCTGGCTGATCGCCTCGCTGTTGGGGATCTCGAAGTAGATCTTGCTGCGGTAGGTCACGCTGGGGGTCAGGAACACGCTGGTGTTCTGAGTGACGGGGAGATTGAGGTTGAACCCGGCGGCCCACTGCCACTTGGGCTGAAGGCGGAACTGGTTGCCCGCGAAGACGCCGTTCGATGCCTTGTCGTCGATACCGCCGCTGATGAAGCCGACGTTTCCGAAGGCGCTCAGCCAGTCGGTGAAGCGCGCTTCCAGTTCCGCCTCGACGCCGAGGTTGGACGCCGTACCGGCACTGCGGGTAACGGCCCGGCCGTTTTCGATCACCGAGACCTGGAAGTTGTCGTACTTGTCGTAATAGACCCCCAGCGAGCCGGAGAACATGCCGACCGAGCCCTTGATGCCCGCCTCGTAGTTCCACACCGTTTCCGAAGCGATCTCGTCCGCGAAGGCCACGGTATTGAGCGCGTTGGGAAGCTGCACGACCGGGGAACGCCGTCCCTTGGAGATCGTGGCGTAGAGATTGAGGTTCGGCGTCAGGCGATAGAGCGCGTTGAGGCGGGGCAGCACCGCCGCATAGGAACGACGCGCTTGGACGATCTCGCCCGCAGTGTCGGGAAACGGCAGCAGGATCGCGCCGTAGATCGGCGCAACCGGCTGGTTGGACGCATATCCCGACCGGCGCTTCTCGATCAGCACGCGCGCGCCGGCGGTCACTTCCAGAGCCGGAACGGGGGTCCAGCTGACATCGCCGAACATCGACCAGGTCTGGTTGCGGCCGTAGTTCTTCGTCCAGCTCGAATAGGGCAGCGACGTCAGCAAACCGCCGCTGACCAGCCCAGCAGTCGCCGAAGCGGGCACGCTGTTGTTCGGCGCGACGCAGCCGAGACCGGGAATGACATTGGCATAGCACTGAAGGAACGTGCCGAGTTCGGTCGAGAACGGAACGTACTGCGAGGAATCCTCGATGAAGTAGTTCCACCCGAACGAGGCGCGCCACTTCGGGTCGCTATAGGTGAAGCGGCCCTCATGACTGGCCTGCCAGCCCTTGGCATGTTCCGCGAATTCGAGGAACCAGGCAGCGGAACCATCTGCATCGAAGACTTCCAGAGCGTCGAAATGGCGATAGCCGTTGACGGTGGTGAAGTTCCAGCCGTCCGCGAAATCCCAACCCAGCGTCAGGTTGGCATCGTAGACGTCGCGGTCGAGACCCAGCTTGTCGGAGCCCAGAAGCTGCCCGGACAGCGGCGAGCCGCCGAGGTAGGCCGCGTCATAAAGTCCCTCCACCGAGGTCGAACCGAGGTTCTTCGACAGGAACGGCGTGCCGGAATTACGCTGGCGATCGTAAGTGAAGACGAGGTCCGCCGTGAAATCGCTGCTCGGCGTGTAGCGCAGCGACCCGCGCAGACCGAGCTGGTCCTGCGCGTAGAGATCGTCCTGCCCCGGCGCGAGGTTCTCGATATAGCCGTCGCGCTTCTTCCACTGCCCGGCGATGCGCGCGGCGATCACGTCGTTGCCCGCGTTCACGAAGCCTTCGATGCGGGTGGCGTCGAGGTTGCCGTAGGCACCGGTCAGCGAGGCCGAAGTGCCTGCCTCGGGCTTGGCCGAAACGAAGCTGATCGCGCCGATCGTGGCCGCCGTGCCGAAGAGGGTTGCCTGCGGTCCCTTCACCACTTCCACGCGGTCGAGATCGTAGATGCCCTGATAGGCGCCGCGCGAGCGCGAAATGTCGATGCCGTTATAGTAGAGCGTGACGCGCGGCCCCTGCTGGGCAGAACCGCTGTCCGAGGTGATGCCGCGAATGACGAAGCCGGGGTTGTTGGCGCTCTGCACCTGGACATTGAGGCCCGGAACGTAGTTCGACAGTTCGCCGATATCGGTCACGCCCAGTTCGCGCATGCGCTCGCCGGTCTGGACCGAGAGCGTGATGGGCACATCCACCGCCCGTTGCTCGATCTTCTGCGAGGTGACGATGATGGCGTTCGGATCGGTGCTTTCGGCGCTTTCCGCCTCGGCTGCGTGGACTGCCGCGGGAAGCCCTGCGAGGGCCGAACCTGCGAGTAGAGTTGCGACGCAAGTACCGAATTTCATTGCCGTTTCCCCTGAGCCAATGCGCTTACGGCTCGGCGGGGTACGCCCGGCAGATGAAGGTTGGATGGCGTTACCGTGACGGTTTTATGCCGCTGACTTCGTGAGGCGCCATGCCGCCGCAGCCCCGTAGACCAGGCCTAGCACGACAAGTCCCGCGAGTTGCGGTGCGACTTCTCCAAGGCTGGCGCCCATCTCGTTGAGGCGCACGAAGGCCTGCGCACCGAATGTCGCGGGCGAGAGGTGGGCCAGGCCCGCTACCCAACCGGGCATGGAGGACAGGGGCCAGGCCGCACCGGCCAGGAAGAACAGGACGATCGAGGTCGGGATCAGCACCTGCAAGGCACGCTCGGCGCTGTCGAACAGGCTCCCGAGCAACAGGCCCAGCGCCGAAACGGCGGCGGCGAAGAGCGGGACGGCAAGGAACAGTGCCGCCACATTCCCGGCACGGGGCACGTCCTGATACCAGAATATCCAGCCGAAATAGAACATGGCCGCCAGGCAGCCGATCAGTCCCAGCGCGCTCCATACGCCGAGAAAGCCCGGCGGCGAGAGCGGCGCTGCCTTGCCTTCACGGACCCTCGCCGTCTGCGCCGCCGCCAGCATGGCCGTGCCGAACAGCAGCGTCTGCTGCAGGATGATCGCCGCAACGGCCGGGAAGACATAGTCGGCATAGCCTTCCCGTGTGTTGAACAGCGGCCGTTCGACCACAGCGATGGGCGCGCGCAGATGCAGCCCCTGGGCCAATGGTCCCAGCCGCTCGGCGGCTACGGCCAGCGCTGCGTTCTGAACGGCCCCGCCGATGTCCCTGGCCCGGATCAGATAGGTGCCGTTGACCCAGATGCCGATCCCGCCGCCCGGCGCGCCGGTGAGCAGGCTGCGGGTCAAGCCCCTCGGCAGCAGAAGGACGCCGTCTGCCTCGCGGCTCCGGACCTGCTGCTCGGCAGTGCGGATCGAATCCGCCTCCGACACTATGCGCACTTCCCGCAAGTCCGACAGCCTGCGCACCAGAGCGCGGGTCAGATCGCTGCGTTCCTCGTCCACCACCACGACCGGAAGCTGGCGCGCGGTCTGCTGCGCATAGGGCGCCGGGTAATAGAAGCCGTAGAGCACCACGGCCAGGACGACGATCGAGGCCACGGCGAAAGTGGAAAGCACGGCCCTGAAGACCGAAGCGAAGCCTTGCGCGAACGTCATTCCACCGGCTCCGCCCGGCGCAGCAGGAGCAGGCAGAGACCCAGCGGCACCACCAGATAGAGCGACAGCACGGCCAGTTGCGGCAGCGCGACGGAGACCGGCGCGCCAAGGAACTGATCCATCTGCAGGCGGAGGTAATGGGTAAACGGCAAAGCCTCGCTCCAGCCGCGTGCAAAACCGGATCCGCCGTTCAGCGGCAGGGTTCCTCCGGAATAGGCAAGTGCCGAACCCGCATAGAGCGCGGTGGCGGAGAAGGCGAAGCTCGGCTTGCGCACCGCGATCACCAGCAGCGCGGAGATCGCCGAGGTTCCGGCAAAGAGCAGGCTCTGCGCCGCCAGGGTCAGGAGCAGGCTGCCGTTCATCGTCCAGCCGCGAATCCCGACGAGCCAGATCATCCAGACCATGCCCCAGATCGAGATCGCCGCGACGTAAGGCGCGAGCTTTCCGGCAAGCGCGGCAAGGCCTCCTCCGGTCGCGGCTTTCCAGCCCGCAAGCGAGCGCCCCTGCAACTCGCGTCCCATGGCCATCACGGCAACGCAACCGGTCAGCAGGTGCAGCACGGCAGGCTGGATCAGCGCCTGCAAATACCATTCGAAGCTGGCCTGGGGATTGAACAGGACGGTAGCCTGAACCACGGGCGGGCGGATGCGGATGGCCGGAAGCCCCCTCGCCCGCGCCGCGTCCAGTCCGCGTTCGATCAGCACCGCGTCCACTGCCGAGCGGATACCCGATTCCGCACTGCCGCCGATCGTCAGGAACGAGGCATTGTAGAAGATCTGGATCGCCGGGGTGGTCGCGCGCTCCGGCCCATCGCCCACGCCGCGCGGGATACGCAGGATCGCCCAGACCTGCCCGGCGCGCGCCAGTCGCTCGGCCTCCACCATCGTTTCCGGTCGTTCGGTAATCGAGACCGCCGGACTGGCATCCACCCCGCGGACGATCGCGCGGCTGAGGGTGCCGTTTTCTTCGTCCACCACCGCGATCGGCAAGGCGCGCGGGACACCGGCGATCAACATGGCCGCCACGATCAGGATCGCCAGCCCCGGAAACAGCGTGAGCATCGCCAGGTCCCAGCGATCCCTTTGCAGATGGCCGATTTCGCGGCGCAGGGCTTTACCGAAACCGAAGTGGGCGGGCGTCATTGCGGCCAGTCGAACAGCACGCTCATGCCGGGGCGCAGCCCCGTCACCGCCTCGGCGGGATGGAGCCTCACCTCGAAACTGCGCACGTCGAACCCCGAGGATTGCCGCGTCGCCCGCCATGTCGCGAAGTCGCCTTGCGGGCTGATATAGGTCACGCGGAACCGGACCTTGCGGTTCCCCAGCGCCGGGACGGTTCCAGCAAGCTCCTGACCTTTCCGCAGCGAATTGAACTGGTCTTCGCGGATGTTCAGCGAAACCCAGGGATGCGCCGTGTCGACGATCTGGAACACCGGAACCGCCGGTGCGACGATCTCGCCCGGCTCGGCCAGCCGCCGAACCACTTCGCCGCCGATCGGCGCTACCAGCGTCTTTTCGGCACCGAGCGCATCGGCAATGGAAAGCCCGCCCTTCGCCACCTGGACCTGGGCCTGTGCGGCCGCCTTCTCCTCCGCACGCGCGCCGGACCGGGCCTTCAGATATTGCAGCTTCGCGGCCTCCGCCTGACGAGCGCTCGCTTCGCGCGCGGCACGCGCCTCGTCGCGGCGCTGGGCGGCGATCACGCCTTCCGCGTAGAGATTGTCCGCCCGCCGCGCAGTGACGGCGGCTAGGTCGGCGCCCGCCTGTGCGGCCTGCCAGACCGCGCGGAGCGACTCCACATCCTCCTTGCGGGCGCCGCTATCGGCAAGATTGCGCATGGCCTCGGCGCCCGCGAGCACGCCCTGCGCCTGCTGACGTCCTCCGTCGACCTCGGGACTGGTGAGCACCGCCAGCACGGTTCCCGCCGTCACCGTGGCGCCTTCCTCCGCCAGCAAGCGCTCGACGCGCGCCAGCACCTTGGTGGCCACGTTGACCTCGTCCGCATCGACCATGCCCTGCAACTGGTCCGGTGCGGGCCGCGCCGCGATCCACAATCCTGCAAGCAGAAGAACCGCCAGCAGCACCAGTCCCGCCACCAGCAGGCGAAACCTGCCGCGCGCTTCAGCCACCGGCGGCACGACCGGAGGCGGCTGCTCGACTTCGCTCATGGTGCGGTGATCCTGTCGGGACGGAGGAGATAGTCGCGAAAGCTGTCGCCCCGGTTGCTGGCGGCCAGCAAGGCCGATAGCGCGACGACATATTCGTAGGCGGACGCGATCCGCTGTGTCTGGGCGAGCGAAAGCACATTGCGCGCATCGATCAGCTGGCTGGCCGTATCCTCGCCCTCGCGAAACCCGATTTCGTGAACGCGCAGGTTCTCCTCGGCAGCCTTCATGTTGCTGTCCAGCAGCAGGAAGGAGCGGCGTGCAGTCTCGACCAGATTGTAAGCGCGGCTCGTCTCGATCTCGATGGTCTTCTGCGTATCCCGCGCAGCATTTTCCGCTGCGCTCTGCCGCGAGCGCGCCGCATCGAGCGTGTCGCGCCGGTCGATGTTGGACAAAAGAGTAAAGCGCAGGCCGAGGCCGACGATCCAGTCCGGATCGACCGGGATCGCATCGCTGCGGTTGAAATTGTACGATCCGAACGCAAAGGCCTGCGGCCTCATGCGCGACTTGGCCAGATCGACGCCGGAACCGGCAAGATGGCGCGTCGCTTCCGCCGCGCGCATCTGCGGCTGCCCCGGCGAGGTCGCGCTGGCCAGGAAATCGTCCAAAGGTTCAAGGCCGTTGCCGTTCACGAAAAGCGGCGTCGTCGGCGTGACTCCGCCACTCGCATCAAGCAGGCGGGCCAGCGAATCCGAGGCATTGCGCTCTTCCATGCGTGCGCGTTCAAGCGCGCGCTGCGCAGCATCGCGCGCCACCTGCACTTCCAGAACGCGTGAACGGGGGATCACGCCCTCCCGGAACAGGGCCTGGGCATTGGCGAGATGTCTGTCGAAAGCATCGCGCGTGCCGGTGGCGGAAACGAGCAGCGCCGCTGCCAGTTGCTGGCCGAAATAGCTCTGCACCAGCCGCACTTGCGACAGGTCCTGCGCGCCCGCCTGTTTGGCGCGCGCCAGCTCCGCTCCCGCCTCGGCCCCGTGCTGGATCGCCGGGATCGCACCGCCCGAGTAAAGCGGCATGACGGCCGTGACATTGGGCCGGATCACCGTCTGCCGCGCGCGGAAATCGAGTTCGTCCGGGTTCTGCGAGAGCAGTCCGGGAAGCGCCTCGCCGACGCGCCCGGT